>Ga0316208_1001132_pt1 | contig 26656 bp, 23 predicted proteins | sample 3monopyrite_MG_FD_204944 | JGI IMG/M metagenome (GOLD analysis project Ga0316208, IMG submission 204944) | Microbial mat bacterial communities from mineral coupon in-situ incubated in ocean water Damariscotta River, Maine, United States -... | ecosystem: Environmental > Aquatic > Marine >... | reverse complement strand
CTCGGCACTCGCACTCATGGTGGTCATCGGAATTGAACTCGACATGTTCACGATTCTCGGCGCGTGTATTGCGATCGGGCTCGCGGTCGACGACAGCATCCATTTTATTGCCGGTTTCCGACGCCATTTCGATCGCACCGGAGATGCTGTTCGTTCCGTCGAACTCACGATGGAATCCACCGGGCGTGCTCTGCTCTTTACTTCGCTCGTGCTGGCCGCTGGCTTCGGCGTGCTCGGCTTTTCCTCGATGGCCAACCTCGGCTACCTCGGATTGACGACCGCCTACGCGATCGTGCTCGCGTTTGTTCTCGATGTGACGGTCACCCCTGCGCTGCTCGTTTTGACGCATCGTAAGACGGGGTCAGCGAAAACCGACGCGCCGGCATCCTGAGCACCCGGTTTCGCGTACCCCCGGGAGTTGAGCTTTCGACCTCAACCGTGCGACAATGACCGCGGGGCGAGGGTTGGATGCGAGGGATCTGCTGATGCTGATGAATAATGCTGGTGCTGGTGCTGTTGATGTTGTTGCTGAACGTGTTGCTACTTCTGGACGCCGCCTTTCGGGTGCCGTGTTTGCCGCGGGGCTGATCTCGATCGGGCTGGCGGCTTCACAAGCCTCGGCGCTCGAGGGGATCGACCTGAGTACGGCTGCGGAGCCCGTCGCAGAAGGTGAATGCCCGCGATTGATCCAGATCAAGTACCCCTTCTTGAGCTGTGCGGCGGGCGAGATCGGCCTTTCGACGGCGGACGAGGACTGGGACAACTCGCGTCGGATTCCGACGATGAGCGATTGGACCGAGAACGATCAGATCATTTCGGGCCCGAGCTGAAAGTCGGCTCACGCCGAAGCGCGGTTCAGGCCCGAACTCAACTAGATCCACTAGAGCGAGTTCCCAGACCATGTCGAAGCGCGATGCGCCGGCGACCCAACGCAATCGTGAACCGATCCTCGAGGTGCTCGCGCGCTGGCTGACGACGCCTGCGCGGGTCCTCGAGATCGCGAGCGGGACGGGCCAGCACGCTGCGTTCTTCGCGGCATCGCTTCCGAATCTCTCGTGGCAGCCGAGCGATCAGAGCCCGGACGGGTTTGATTCGATTGAGGCTTGGTCCGCCGAGGCGGGGCTCACGAACGTGGCGCCCCCGGTGGTGCTCGATGCGGAGAAGGACTCTTGGCCTGTGAATCGCGGCGAGATCGACGTGATCTTCAACGCCAACATGATCCACATCTCGCCCTGGACCGTCGGCCTTAGCCTCTTCGCAGGCGCGGGCCGAACGCTTGAACCCGGCGGCCTGCTCTTTCTCTATGGCCCCTTCAAGGTCGGCGGAGCACACACGGCGCCGAGCAACGCCGATTTCGACCAGAGCCTCAAGTCGCGGGATCCGAGCTGGGGAATTCGCGATCTTGAAGAGGTGATTTCGGTCGCCGCGACCCATGACCTCGCGCATGTCGAGACAAACGACCTGCCGGCGAATAACAAGCTTCTGGTCTTTCGTCGGCGCTGAGCTCGTTGGGACGTTCGGCTTTGCTGTTAGGTCTGTTCGACCTTTGAATCGAAGCGCGCCTTCTCGATGGCCCCGCCGCGCCGCCACATATAACAGGAGTCGGTATTCCCACCGATCGAGGAGATGTCGGGGGCACTCCCTGAATCGGCCGCCTCGCGGGCCCTCTCTTCGGAGTAGGCTTCCATCAGTGCGGCCAGAACCTGGACGAATCCAGGGGCGAACATGAGCAGGTTGTCCTCAACCGCTCGTAGTGCCGGATCGCCTTTGGTCAAAGTGAAGATACGTTTCGCGAGACCGGGAATGAGCGGGGTGCCGACGAGCTCGGCGAAGTGACCGGAATGGTCGTCCCATTCGCTCGTGATCAGCGTCTCCGCACTCCGCTTGCGTTCTCGAATGGCGAGCCGCTCGATCTCGAATCGCTTGCGCGTGATCGAGGAGAAGGTCTTCACTTCGTGGGAGAGTTCGAGCCGCGACACAGCCGACATCCCCGGGCCAAGCGGTCGGGTCATCGTATCCGCAAGCTGGACGCTCACATCTGTCACGTCAGCTGAGGCCTGGAGTCCGTCGACGAAGACGGCGCGCCGATAGAAGCGATTGCCGAGCGCCTGTTCCGTTCCGTCTCGGGCAAAGCGCGCGCGTTCGAGCTCGGCCGCACGCGGGACGGTCGAGGCCATCAGCTGGAAGAGCGTCAAGAGATGCGAGCAGCCAAGCGGACCGGCAAAGACGCCGCCTAACTTCTTCTGGAAATCATCGTCGAGGCATTCGCCAATCAGGTCGAGGAGGCGCGGAGCGGGATCGCGACAGCATTCGCCCTTTGTGGACTCGCTCGGTTCAACGGCCACGAAGGGCTGGTCGACTCGAATTGCCTCCATGCGAAGCGACTCGGGATCGAGGTCCAGCTCGATGTTCATCGAATGGATGATGCCCGAGGGCTGGACGTCGTAGCTCGTCGGGACGAACCCGTTCTTGCGCAGATCGATCACGTCCCCGCGAACGAGCCATTTGTCCGGGGACGATCGCTTGACCGAGACCGTGAGCGAACGGGTATGCAGAGGAAGGCCCGCGACCGGGAAGCGCTCGCTGCGTCCCGATTCGGAACCTGTTGGCGAAGACACGAGGGCGACTCAGTCGTGCTGATAGGTCGTGTGCTGTGGGCGGCCGGCCAGGATATTGAGCTTGCCCCAGTTCGTGACCTTCTTGAACGCGTCGGATGCGATGAAGTCCTTGAACGCCTGCTCTTCCTTCCACTGCGAGGAGATGAGGTAGACCGGATCGCCGTCTTTGACCTCCTTGAAAAGCGAGGACGACTCGTGGCCGTCGATGCCATTCATGGTCTCAATGACCTTGGCGCAGGCGTCTTCGAAGACCTGTTCCTTGCCGGGGATGACGAAGTAATTCATGCCGATCGTGACCACGGGATATTCCTCTCGTGCAGCGGTTTTTGAAGTTTTGGGTCGGCAGCATAGCGGCGAGGCGGGCTTCCGGGGCGTTCAGCGGGGTTGCGGAGGGAAGCGTTTGCCCTGCGGGACACGCGAGCCCGTCTGTGGCTGAGGCGCGCCGAGGTGCAGGAACTCTACTGCAGCGCCCGAAAGACACTGCAGTATGTTGACTGCACTCGAGGTCCGTCGTGAGCCGTGAAACGAGCCTCAGCCCCACGAGACGTTTTTTCAGGTTCGGCACGCCGCTTGCTCTAGTGAGAGGCATGTTCTGTACACACCGATCGACATCCCACGCGACGCGCGCCTCCTGGGCGACTGAGACGTCGCGATGCGCCACAGGAGATCCCCGTATGGGTGACGGCCGCAAGATCCTCGACGACCTCCGTGACGTCCTTCAGGACGGAGTCGACGAGGTCGAGCGAACGGGGGCGCGTCATCTCGATCGACTGGCGAAAACTGGCGTCGATGGGCTCGAGCAATTTCGTGCGGAAATGGCCGCGACCGCGGAGAGTGACTCGCCGAGCGAGCGTCGCCGGGAGCGGCGCGGTCCGCTGTCTCATGCGGAGCGGAAGGCGGAGAAGGCGGCTCGAAAGGCCTACCGCGCCGCCGACAGGGCCGCGGAAAAAGCTGCGGAAAAAGCCGAGCGGAAGCTCGAGCGGCTCCGGAGTCGCAAGCACAGGAAACGATCGCGGCGCGGAAGCCGCCGGGACGAACGTGACCTCACCCCGGAAGAGCGGGAACATCGTGCCGCCGTCCGTCTCGCCCGCCGGCGTGCCAACCAGCGCCTCGGCTTCCTGACCCACGCCGGCACCTACGCCGCCACACTCGGGATCATCCTGGTCGCGACGCGCAGCATCCGCGTCGTCATGATCGTGGCGCTCGGCTGGGGCATCGGTGTCTTTGCCCATTACCTCTGGTCGATGGCCGCGCCGCGCTTGCGCGATCATTGGGTCGAGCAGGAAGTCGGCGCTCGTTCCAAGCAGAGTGTGAAGGCCGAACGCCGCCACGTCGAAACGCGCAGTCGTCGCTCCCTCGAAGATCTTTCGGCGTCCATCGCCCACGAGATTCGCAACCCGATCACTGCAGCCAAGAGCCTCGTTCAGCAGATGGGTGAGGATCCCGCTTCGAACGAGAACCTCGAATACGCGGGCCTCGCGCTCTCTGAGCTCGATCGCGTCGAGCGCTCGATCTCCCACCTCCTGCGGTATGCACGGGACGAAGAGCCCCGTTTTGAGCCGGTCGCCCTTCGTTCGGTTGCGCTCGCAGCCGTCGAGGGCCTGCGCGATCGCGCCACCGCCAGTGGCGTCGAACTCATCGTTGAGTTCGACCGTGCCGGAGACATGCGCGGCGATCCCGAGAAATTGCGGCGCGTGATCGAGAACCTGATCGCGAACGCGGTGGATGCGATCTCCGCCGCGGGGGTTCCGCTCGGTCGCGTCGAGTTGTTAGGCGGAGAGAATCTGGCGGGTTCGGAAGTGTGGCTGCGCGTCATCGATAACGGCCCCGGCATTCCCGCCGACGAACGCGACCGGATCTGGAGCCCCTTCTTCACGACGAAGGAAACCGGCACGGGACTAGGGCTCGCGCTTTCGCGAAAGGCGGTCGAGGCCCATGGAGGCCGGATCGAGCTCTTGAGTGACCCGCGGCAGGGCAGCGAGTTCATCCTGACCTTCCCGAAGGATCCCGCGTTCGCCGCGACGGACGGTGCAACCGCCGAGGAGGGCGAACCCCATGTGGGCTGATTCGACAAGATGCGCTGAAACCCATTCTCGCCGGAACGATTGGTTCGGAATGGGCCCTTCACTCAGGGGGGATTCCGAGCCCGAAAGCGATCGCTCTGATGCGAAGCGCGAGGAGAACACGATGTCCCGATCAGATCGCCGCCGTCATCGCCGCCATCGCAAGCGGCACGGCTGGAGCTGGCCTCACCAGGAGGACTGGAGTCCTGAGGCGTGGCATCGCGACCTGTGGAGCGAAGAGGAACCGCCCGTCGCCCAGGACGAAGAGCCCCGGGACGAGACCGGCGATACGCTTGCGGCCATGGATGAGTCGCTGCTCACCGATGACGAGAGGGCCTATCGCGCCGCACGTCGACTGGCGGACGAGAAGGTCGCGCTGTCCCGCGAACTCGTGCGGGCGGGCTTGATCACCATCCCGCTCCTGCTCTTCATTTTTCCGGCCGGGGTGATCGCGTTGATCGTCTTCGGGATGAAGCTCGGTCGTCGCGCCTTCCGCGTCTTCTATGAGCCTCAGCTTCACGCGCGCTTCCTCCAGGAAGAGGTCCAGCGTCGGGTTCGCACCAACGTCTCCGAAGAGCGCCGGAATCTCGAGGGCGAGCATCATCGTTCCCTCGAACAGCTCTCCGCCTCAATCGCCCACGAAATTCGCAATCCGATCACGGCGGCGAAGAGCCTGGTTCAGCAGATCGGCGAAGACGGCGGAGGCGTTGACCAGGAAGAGTTCGCGCGGGTGGCCGTGGCAGAACTCGAGCGGGTCGAACGATCGATTTCGCACTTGCTTCGTTTTGCGCGTGAAGAGGAAACCCGGCTGGCCTCGGTCGCCATGGAAGATGTGCTCGAGTCTGCGGTCGAGACCTTCCGCGATCGGGCGGAGCGCGGTGGCATCGAGATCGTTCGTCAATACGATGAAGCGGGGAACCTCGAAGGCGATGCCGAGCAACTCAGACGGGTCGTCATCAATCTGATCACGAACGCGATGGATGCGCTCGAAGATTCGGGGATCGCGAAGCCGCGGGTCGGCGTTTCGATGGGTGAGAACCTGGCGGGGACGGAGATCTGGGTTCGCATTCGCGATAACGCGCGGGGGATCGATGACGAAACCCGCGAGCGCATCTTCGATCCTTTCTACACATCTCGCGAGAACGGCACCGGCCTGGGGCTCGCGCTCTGCCGCAAGATCGTCGACGGCCATCAAGGCACGATCGAAGTCGAGTCGAGCGAAGGGGAGGGCACGGAGTTCATTCTGACCTTCCCGCGTCGTCGCGGCGTGTCGACCTCCAAAAATGGGGAGGCGTCCTGATGGCCTCGAAGATTCTCGTCGTCGAAGATGAACATGCGATCCGACTCGCGCTTCAGGGCCTTCTCAAGCGCGAAGGTCATCTCGTGGAGCTCGCCGAGGATGGTGAGATCGCGAGCCAGCGATTGCGCGAAGACGCCTTCGATCTCGTGATCACCGACCTGGCCCTCGGCCGTGGTGCGAGTGGCATGGACGTGCTCCGCGTCGCCAAAGAAGAGCGACCCGAGACCGCGGTCATCATGATCACCGCCCACGGCAGCGAGAAGATCGCCGTCGAAGCCATGAAGACCGGTGCCGATGACTACGTGCCGAAGCCCTTCGACAATGATGAGCTTAGAGTGGTCGTGGCGCGCGCTCTCGAGCGACATCGACTCGAGCGCGAGAACCGGCTTCTGCGTGAACAGCTTCAGCGTGAATACGGCTTCGATCAGCTGATCGGCTCCGGTGCACGAATGCGGCGGGTCTTCGAGACGATTCAGAAGGTCGCGGAGACCGATCTCTCGGTGTTGATTCGGGGCGAGAGTGGGACCGGCAAGGAACTCGTTGCCCAGGCGCTGCATAACGCGAGTCCGCGCAGCACGCGCCCCTTTGTTGCGGTCAATTGCGCCGCGATCAACAAGGAACTCGTCGAGAGCGAACTCTTCGGCCACGAGAAGGGTGCCTTCACGGGAGCCGACGCCCAGCGAATCGGTCGCTTCGAAGCGGCCCAGGGCGGCACAATCTTCCTCGATGAAATCGGCGACATGGCTCCAGAGACTCAAGCGAAAGTCTTACGCGTGCTCGAAGAACGAAAGCTCGAGCGTGTCGGATCGACGCAGACGATCGAAGTCGATGTGCGCGTTGTGTCCGCGACCCATCGCGATCTCGAAGAGGCGGCGAAGGTCAACGAATTTCGCGAAGACCTCTACTACCGCTTGAAAGTGGTCGAGATCGAATTGCCGGCGCTGCGCGAACGGATCGAAGATCTGGGCGCCTTGTCAGATCGCTTCCTCGGCCAAGTTGCGGATCGTCTCGAACGAGACAAGAAGCGGCTCGCAGCGGATGCACTCGCACGCCTATCACGGCACGACTGGCCCGGAAACGTGCGCGAGCTTCGGAACGTGCTCGAGCGATCGGCGGTGCTGACCTCCGGCGATGAAATCGGCGCGTCAGATTTGCAGCTCGATGGGGCAGCGGTTGAGGTCGCGTCGCTCTCCCCCGACCTCGAGCTGCCCTTCTCCGAAGCGAAGAAGCAGACCGTCGAACGATTCGAGCGACAGTTTCTCTCTGAGGCACTGCGCGAACACGAAGGCAACGTGAGTCGAACCGCCAATGCGATCGGCATGGTTCGCCAGAGCCTTCAACAGAAGATTCGGGAACTCGGGCTCAAGGCCGACGAGTTCCGCAAACGTTAGGCGTCCGCATGGAGGCTCCCGGGATCTGAGTCCCGGGGAGCCCGCGATGCCTGTCTGACCCGATCGAACGCGTTTCGATCGGTTCGTGCCGACCCTCGCGTCGGTGTCGTTCGAGTAGGACCAGTGCGCCCAGAGTCGTCGCCGGAATTCCGGCAAAGGAGATCAAATGTCGAGTCGCAAACCTTCCATGTTCGCGCGAATGCGCAGCCTCTTTCGTGGGCTTTTTGGATCCTGGGTTCGAGACCAGGAACAGCAGAAGCCCGAAGTCATCTACGAACAGGCGATCGCTGAACGCGTTCGCCAATACCGCGAGCTGAAGGATGCTGTCGCAGGGATCCTCTACATGCGGAACAAGCTCGAAAACGAGATTGCCGAGCGCCGCGCGGAGATCGCGCGCTTGCATGACGATGTGCGTCGCACTGTGCGGCGGGGTGAGGAGGAGGCATCTCTCTCTCTGATCGCCCACAAGCAGGCGCTCTTCGAGGATCTCGAGCGGGCGGAACAGGAGCTCGACCAGGTTCGTTCCCAGGCCGATGAGGCGAAGACGAATCTCGTGCGCTTCCGGGAGGAGATCCGGTCGCTGGTTCGCGAAAAGGGCCGGATGCTCGCGACCCTGGCGAATGCCCGCGCCCGAAGACGGCTGCAGGCGGCGATCGAGGGGCTGTCCGTCGATGCCGAGATGGATGCGCTCGAGAATGTGCGGGATCACATCTCCCGCATGGTGATGCAGAGCGAGGTGAATCAGGAGCTGGGTGAGGAGGGCGACGCCTTCCGGACGAAGCTGCGGGGCTTCCGGGACGAGGCCCGACGGGAATCCGCACGATCGGAGCTCGAGAGCCTCAAGCAGGAACTCGTCACGCCGTCGATCCCGGCAGGGGTCATTCGGACCTCCTCGACGACTTCAGCCCAATCGGCCCAGGCAGCGGACCCGATCCCGGCGGCCAACTAGGCCGCCGAGCTGGGCAGCCGAATCGGGGGATTGCCGGAGCCATCGGCTCCGATCGGAGGCCCCTCGGGGATTTTGAGGCCAGGATGGGCCGTCGCGGTTGACCCCGCGGCGGCCCCTCGCTAAAAACTGCGCTCCTTCAGGGCTTTGCGGCCTTGGACGTATTTCCACGGCTGGGACCCAAGCCCGCAGACGTGGAGACGATCGGGCCCGAGATCCCTCGGTTCCCCCTCGACTCCCGCTCATGAGCGCGCTCGTTCCGGCCGAAAGCATCCCACCGATACAATTCCCCCATCTCCCCAAGCTTCCAGGAGCGCGGGAGCGGAGCAAGATCATGGCGCGCGTATGTGCACTCACGGGCAAGAAGGTTCAGTACGGACATAACGTGTCCCATTCAAAGCGAGCGACGAATCGCCGCTTCGAACCGAACATTCAGAAGGTCCGGCTCCAGTCCGAAGCACTCGGTCAGCGCGTTTCGCTTAACGTCGCCACGCGTACGCTGCGCACGGTGCAGAAGAAGGGCGGCCTCGACGGCTTCCTCCTCGGCACCGACGATCGCAAGCTGCAGCCCGGTGCGATCCGCCTCAAGAACAAGATCCGACGGAAGCTCGCCGGCTCGTAATGCGGCTTTGAGCGCCGTGCTGAATGCGCGGCGACGAGTTCGTTAGGCGACGTTGTTGTTGTTCGTTCCCGAGGTGGGGGCGCCTTTGGGAGAGTTGCGTCCGCTATTCGCTGAGCGGGAGATAGCGGGCGACTTCTGACGCGGGGCGTTGGCTGATCTGTTTGTGCCAGCGGGATAGGTGGGCGAGGTCGGCAGGCGGTGGCAATCGCCAGAGTCGGGCGAGTTCGGTGCCGCTGTAGGCGACGATGTCCGCGGCGGTGAAGGCCGCGCCCGCGATGAATTCGCTCTTGGCGAGTTGGTCGTTGAGTCGGCGATAGGTCGTTTCGATTCGTTCGCGTTCGATTGCGACGATCTGGGGGACCTGTTCGTGCGCGGCGGCGAAATGGGGGTGGACGTGATGGCCGTACTCGACGGCCGCGCTGAAGAGTCCGATCTCGACACGTCGCGCCCACATGTGGACCTCCGCGCGTTCCTTGGAGCTTTCGCCGAAGAGGGGCTTCCGGTTCTCCGGCCCGCGCTCATCCAGGTAGCGACAGATCGCCATCGATTCAGAAAGCGTCCATCCGCTCTCGTCTTCGAGGACCGGCACCTGCGCGAAGGGATTCTTGGCGAGGTAGGCCTCCGTTTTTTGCTCGCCCCCCGCCGTGTCGACTTCGCGAAGCTCGACATCAACGCCGCGCTCGGCGAGAAAGAAGCGCACGCGGCGAACGTTGGGGGCAACCGCGTCGACGTAGAGAATGAGTCCGCGAAGGCTCGCCACCTCGCTCATGAAGCGTTCTCGGGCTCGTACCAGATCGGCGAGGTCCAGGCGCGCTCCTGGATCACCCGCGGAACGCTCGGGTCATCGCAACTCGCAGGACGTTCGCCCACAGGCAGCGTCAGGCAGGTTCGCCAGCTCCACCGGCAGCTGGGATTCTCAACCGCGCGCACGTAGTAGGCGGCCGCGCGCGTCGAATCGAAATTCGGATCCGTCCAGACTGCGCAAAGAGAATCGGCGCCCGCGCCCCGCGGTTCACAGGTATTGAGGTCGACGCTCGCCGGCTCGCGACTCGTCCCCGTTTCGTGCTCCTCGTCGGCGACGCGACCGTCGACGTCAAAGATCGCCTGATGGAAGTCCCCCTCCTCGCCGTACCAGACCTTCACGATCTGAAGACGATCGAGTAGGCCGCCGGGACTGCCAGGCGCGCCGGGGTCGCGGTTGACGCTCGCGACGAAGGTCGGGGCGACGCCGGACTGAGCCGCGTCGGAGAGCACATCGCCCATCGGCACGCCGCCGGCATAACCCGCCGCGACGAGATCCGGGCGTCCGCAGAGGTCCGATGCATATTCCCAGCCACCAAAGAGTCGAGGTGTTATGCGCGGTCCGCTCGTCGCAAAGGTTTCCCTTCGCTTCATGCCATCGAAGAGCGAGTCTCTCGAGTTCTCTTCGGCATAGATGCCGACGAGTCCGCCGGGATTGCGCGCGACCGCGCCGGCTCCCGCGAATTTGGGCTTGAGCGAAAGGCGCTCTTCAGCCGTTGCATCGTCGTTCGCGCAACATCCGGCCCAGTCTGCTTCCTCGACGTCGCCGGGGTTCGCGTTATGTCCGTCGGTGCTCCCGATCAGGCCGAACTGAAAGGGGTTTACGCCGATGCGTTCGGATTCCCGCATTCCTTCGATCAAGGCATAACGTGCGAAGTCGAGTCGCGATTGGCACCCTTCGCCGCGAAGAGCGCCCCAGGAGGCGCCCTCTTCACAGTCTTCGAGGGGCTCGGGCGCGAAGGAGCGAATTTTTTCAAAGTCGCAGAGCTCGTCGACGTCCCCGACCACGCCGTAGAGATCGCTTCGACATTCGGATTCGCCCTTGATCTGCATCATCTCGACGACGCGATCCATGCGGGCGCGTACTCGGGCCTGACGCGTTTGTTCCTCGAGGGACTCTCGCTTCCAGGGGATCTCGAAGAGGCGACCGTTCGAGACGTTCGGGTTATGCGGGATGGTGAGCACTTCGCAACCGGTTCCGGCTTCTGTGCAGAGCGCGTCGAGGCGATCGAAGAGATCCACTGCGTCCGGTGCTTCGAGGGACGAAACGGGGAGCTCCGGGACGCTCGCGTTTCGGAAGATCACGTTCCGATGCATCTTCGTGAGGTTGCCCGAGTAGCTGTGCTCGTAGGCGTGGAAGGTGGTGAACGCGCAGGCTTCGGTCGTGTCGTTCCAGCGCTCGGTGGCGCGCTGGGTCGACTGCCAAGCCGACAGCAGCGACGCTCGACAGTAGGCGTCATCGTCGCCACAGATCTCGCTCTTGCGGCCGAACGCGCCGACGACGCCAGTGAGTCTTCCCCCCATCTTGAAGCCGGGAAGCGGCGGCTTCGTCGGGATCTCGCCGCGATAGCCGCGGCACGCATCCGTGTCGTAGGTCGGCGACCCGGGCGTCGAGCAGAGATTCACTTCGCCGATCCATTCCGCGTGGTCCGTGACGGCGGCGAAGTCGAGGGGGCGCGCAAGTCGGCGCGGCCGGGTTCCGCGGCCGGCTTCATCGAACGGGCCGAGCCCGATGGTCTCGCCCCGAGCGAAGCGGAGGGCGTCTTCCGGCGTCCCCAACATGTCTCGCGAGCGCGCGTCCATCGAGAGATGCGTATGGATATGGAGATCGCCGAAGAAGGCCTGGCGTAGGGGGTCGCGGTCCGCGCAGGGGGCTTCGAGTTTCGGCTTGGGTGTCGCTGCCCCAACCGGCGGGTTCCAGTCGTCGGCGCTCGGTCGGATCATGAACAAGCTGGCGCAAGACGCGGTGAGCAGAAGAAGGGCGGGAAGAAGAATCTCGCGACGCGGCATGATCGGCCTCCAATGGGTCATGGAAGCTTCGCCGATCCCCCAAACGAAAACGAGGCCACCCTCGGAGAGAGCAGCCTCGTTCGAACTCAAGCAGCGAAAGAAGTTCTACTTCTTCGCTCCGTATCGCTTGCGGAAGCGATCGATCTTTCCGTCGGCGTCGAGCTCTCGCATCTTGCCCGTCCAGAAGGGATGGGAGACGGAGGAAATTTCGAGGCGAACGACCGGAACGTCGACGCCATCGACGTCGCGCGTTTCCTTGGAGGTCACAGTCGACCGCGTCGTCCACTCATTGCCGGTGGCCGAGTCGACGAAGATCACAGGATGATAGTCGGGATGAATTTCAGGCTTCATGATGGTTCTACCAACTGGACTTGCGCACGCCGGGGAGCTGGCCACGAAGAGCGAGCTCGCGCAGGGCGATGCGGGAAATGCCAAATTTGTTGTAGTACGCCTTCGACCGACCAGAGACCGCGCAGCGGTTGTTCTTTCGGGTCGGGCAGGAATTGCGCGGAAGCTTGGCGAAGCTGTTCTGGGCTTCGAGCTTGTCGTCCATGGATGCGTTGGGATCCTTGAGGATCTTTCGCAGCTCGGCGCGCTTCTCGGCATGCTTCGCGATCAGGTCGCGTCGCTTATTATCTCGGTTGATCTGGGACTTCTTGGCCATAGGATCGGCACTGCTCCTGGAGGGGCTTCTTGAGGGCCGGAAATGTATGGGGGAGTGGGCCGCGTGGCAAGGTGGTGGCTGCGAATCTACGCGGATTTCCAACTGTTTTTACACATCGATCCCCAAGGGGATCTCAGGCTGACCCGACAAGAGTGAGGCGTAAAAGCCCCGATTCGGCTCAGGCCTCGTCAAGATCAATCGGATCGACCTCGATCCGGTCCCGTCCGCCGTTCTTGGCCTGGTAGAGCGCCCGATCGGCCCGCTCGATCCATGAGGACGCCGTCTCGCCCACCCGGAGCCGGGCGATGCCCATGGAGGCTGTGATCCGAATCGGCTCCTCCAGCTCGCCATAGGCGATCTCGAGGTTGCGCAGGGCCATCATGCCGCGCTCCGCCACGTCCGTCGCGGTCGGGACGTCGATGTCCCGAAGAACGATCGCAAATTCCTCACCGCCAAATCGGGCAACAAAGTCGTCTCGGCGCATGAAACATCGGGTCAGCGTTTCGGCGACGTCCTTCAGGACCGCATCGCCAGCGGGATGGCCGTGGTTGTCGTTCACCCACTTGAAATGATCCACGTCGATCATGACGAGGCAGCCGCGGGTGCCGAACAGCGTCGCCAAGTCGATTTCCCGCTCGATCTGCTCATCGAAGGCGGCGCGATTGTAGAGCTTCGTGAGTGAATCCATCGCGGCCTGTCTTCGGACGCTGTCGAGCTCATCGCGTAAGCCCTGCAGGCGGTTGGCCATATCCTGGATCTGCGCCTGGTGGCGCTCGCCGCGCTCGGCGAGAAATTCTGTGAGGATCGTGACGGTTTCTTGCGCCTCGTCCTTGATCCGCGCCGCTTCACCGCCGCGGACGGCACTTTCGAGGCGTCGCATGCGATGCCCGATGCGCCGGTCCGCATTCTGCTCGGCCGTCAGGCTGCGCCGAAGGCCCGAGATGAATGCCCAGGACGCTTCGCGAAACTCGCCGAGGGAGTGCGTGACGTACTCATTTTCGGCGACGCGATGATCCTGGACGGCGCGTCGAAGGCCGGGCAGGTCGCGCTTTGCGGATCCCCGGTCGGCGTCGCTCGATTCGGACGCTTCGCTCCGGTTGGGCGGGGGAACTCCGATCAGGAGGTGCCGAGCCCAGGTCTCGAAGAAGTCGCGGATTTCGTCGGCATCACGATTCGCGAGATCAAAGGCGTTCTCGCCCAGGATTCGCAGCAGGTCCGCCATGAAATCGAGGGCGCGATCCGCTGGGATCACGGCGCCCGCGTCGTCCCCCGACGCGGACGAGCCGCTTGCGGGTTCCGGTTTCGCCGCTTCGCTTGAAGGCGACTCGGGGCTGGTCTTCGTCTTCTTCTTTCCGAACAACATGCGCGCGTTGTCGGCCGAACGGAGGCGTGGATCGAGGGTGGCAATGCCCAGTCGCCGTCCTTCGGCACGATTCCCACTGATCCCCTGAGCCCGCGCTCGGGGGAACGCCTTAAGATCGACGCCGGTCGGCTTGCGTCATATGCACTATCCTCGCGCGTTTTCGACCCCCTGCTGGCCGCGCTGCGATCGATCGCAGACGCGCACCCGAGAGAAGAAGATGACCAAGTCCCAGACGCCGGGTGCAAACCCGGTGCGATCGATCGACCCGAAGAGCCTCTCCAAGCACTTCGAGGCGGAGGTCGTAGAAGAGAAGTGGGACACCGCCTGGCAGGACAGCGGGGTCTATCACTACGACGAGACGCGTTCGCGCGAAGAGACCTTCGTCGTCGACACGCCGCCGCCGACCGCCTCAGGGTCGCTGCATATCGGTCACGTCTTCTCTTATACGCAGGCCGACGTGGTCGTTCGCTACAAGCGCATGTCGGGGATGAACATCTTCTACCCGATGGGTTGGGACGATAATGGTCTGCCCACCGAGCGCCGCGTTCAGAACTACTTCCATATTCGCTGCGACCCGAACACGCCCTATGAAGAAGGCATGACCTTCGAGCAGGCCTCGTCGAAGGTTCGCAAGAAGCCCGCGAAGCTCGTCTCGCGGCCTAACTTCATCGAAGCGTGTTACGACCTGATCAAGGAAGACGAAGACGCGTTCAGCGTGCTCTGGCATCGCATGGGTCTCGCTGTCGATTGGCGGCAGGAATACCAGACGATCGATGAGCATTGTCGCCGTACGGCCCAGCGCTCCTTCCGCGATCTCTTCGACAAGGACCACGTCTATACGTCCGATGCGCCCACCATGTGGGACGTCGACTTTCAATGCGCCGTTGCGCAGGCGGAAGTCGAGGACCGCGACGTTCCCGGTGCCTTCCACAAGATCGAATTCGCGGTCGAAGGGGAAGACGCGAGTTTTGTGATCGCGACGACGCGACCGGAACTCTTGCCGGCCTGCGTCGGTGTTGCCGCGCATCCCGACGACGAACGCTTCAAGCCGCTCTTCGGCAAGCGCGCGATCACGCCGCTCTTTCACGCGCCGGTCCCGATCTTCCCGACCGAGTTGGCGGATCCCGAGAAGGGAACCGGCATCCTGATGGTCTGTACCTTTGGTGATCAGACGGACGTTCAGTGGTGGCGCGAAGAGGGGCTCGAACTTCGTCAGGTGATCGGCCTGCATGGTCGCCTCAAGGCGGTCGACTTTGCGGAAGCGCCCTTTGAAAGCCTTGATGTCTCGAAGGCGAACGCAGCCTACGCCGAGCTCGAGGGCAAGAACCTGAAGCAGGCGCAGAAGCGCATCGTCGAGATGCTAGGCGAGGCGGAATACTCGGCGACGGGTAACGGCGCGCCGCTTCAGGAAGAGCCGGAATCGATTTCCCACGCGGTCAAGTTCTTCGAGAAGGGGGATCGCCCGCTCGAGCTTCTGCCGACGCGCCAATGGTTCTGTCGTTTGCTCGATAAGAAGGAGCAGTTGATCGCGAAGGGCGAGCAGGTCGAATGGCATCCGCCGCATATGCGCGCGCGCTATCGCGATTGGACGGAGAACCTGTCCCTCGACTGGTGTTTGTCGCGCCAACGCTATTTCGGCGTGCCGATCCCGGTCTGGTATCCGCTCGATGCCGAGGGCGAGCCCGACTACGACAATCCGGTCGTGGCCGAAGCGGAGACGATGCCCATCGATCCGACGACGGATACACCGCCCGGCTTTGAGGAAGCTCAGCGTGGGCAGCCCGGCGGTTTTGTCGGCGATTCGGACATTTTCGATACGTGGTTCACGAGCTCGATGACCCCGCAGATCAGCTCGCATTGGGGGACGGATGACGATCGTCATGCGCGTCTCTTTCCCGCGGATATGCGACCGCAGGCCCACGACATTATTCGCACGTGGGCGTTCTATACGATCGCGAAGGCGATGCTCCACGAAGACGAAGTGCCCTGGCATAACGCGCTGATCTCGGGATGGATCCTCGATCCCGACCGCAAAAAGATGTCGAAGAGCAAGGGCAACGTGACGACGCCCCTTCCCTTGATCGAGAAGTACACAGCGGATGCGGCGCGTTACTGGGCCGCGAGTGCGCGACTGGGTTCGGACACGGCGTTTGATGAGAACGTGTTCAAGATCGGCAAGCGACTCGTCACCAAGATCTTTAACGCGTCGAAGTTCGTGCTCGCGCAGCAGGGCGAAGTGGGTCCGGTCACGCAAGAGCTCGACCGCGCCTTCGTCGCCAAGCTGAGATCCCTTGTCGAAGAATCGACCTCGAACTACGAGGCGTATCAGTACGCCCACGCTCTTCAGGAGACGGAGAGCTTCTTCTGGACGCATTTTACCGACACGTACCTCGAACTCGCGAAGGTCCGCGCTCGCGGCTTCGAAGATGGAGCGACGGGAGACGATGCTGCGGCGAGTGCTTCGGCGGTCGCGTCGCTGCGACTCGGGCTCTCCGTGCTGCTGCGACTCTTTGCGCCGGTCCTTCCGTACATCACGGAAGAGGTCTGGTCCTGGGCGTTTGCCGAAGAGTTCGCTCCCGGGGGCGATGTGGTCGCCAAGAGCATTCACGGCACTTCTTGGCCGGGGGCGAGCGACTTCGCTGGAATTGAAGCGCCTTCGAACGAGAAGAGCTTCGACACAGCGGTCGCCGCGCATGCCGCGATCAACAAGGCGAAGGCCGATGCCGAAGTTTCGATGGGGCGCGACGTCGAAGAGATGACGCTCGCGGCCGCTCCGGGAACGCTTGCGATCCTCGAAGGCGTGGCCGGTGATGTGCTATCGGCTGCGCGTGTGGCGAGTCATACCTTCGAGGCGCGTGACGGGCTCGATGAGGGCACGTTCGAGATCGTCGAGATTCGGTTTGCGCCGAAGCCCGAGAAGAAGCCGGCGAACTAACAAGTTCGTCGTTTCACTCGGTCTTACCCGCTATTCAGGCCGGCGCTTCCGAATCAGGGCTTCCTGTGCGATCGACGCGATCTGCTCGCCTTCGGGTGTGTACATCGCGCCGAAGATCAGGCCGCGCGCCGCGTTCGCGATCGGTGAGACCGACGAGTAGAGCAGCCAGTCGTTGAACCGAACCGGGTGATGAAGCCAAACCGCGTGGTCGAGGCTCGCCGCCATGAAGGTCTTGCCGGGGATGCCGCCGAAGCCCTTGATCGCGGTGCCGATCAGCGTGCGATCCGACGCGTAGATGAGCGTCGCCGTATGCAGGTTCGGGTCATCGGGCAGCTTGCCGCGCGTCCGCATCCAGACGCTTCGCCGAGGATCGCGGGGCGCCTGGTCCTCGAATTCCGAGGCATCGAGCACGCGCACTTCGATGGGGTTCTGCTCCGCCTCGTCCGGTGAGAGGCCGAGCGCCTTCGCGCGGAGCACAGACCATTCCTCGAGACCCTCAGGGCCCGCGGTCTCCGGTGCGGGGCGCTGGTGGCTATCGCTGTCCTCGGGGCGCGCGAAGCTCGTCGCCATGTTGAAGATCGCCTCCCCGTTCTGGTGGGCGACGACGCGGCGGGTCGTAAAGGTCCGGCCATCGCGAATCCGGTCGACCACGAAACGGATCGGGAGGTCGTAGCGGCCGGGGCGCAGGAAATACGCGTGGACCGAGTGAAGTAAGTCGCCCGCGGCGTGGCCCTCTCGCTCGTCGGAGTCGACGGTCGCCATAGCGGCCAGCGCAGACTGAGCGGCGACGAGGCCGCCAAAGAGTCGCCCCTCACCGGGCCCGGGGTCCGCCAGGAAGAGGTCGCGGTCCAGGGGCTCGAGGACCAGTCGTTTGCAGAGGTCATCGATCGGCGTCGTCATTGCGGGCATCCTTGTTCACGCGGGCGCCGCACCCTAGCAGAGTCGGATTGACAGGATCTCAAGTTCAAGTCTTTCGAAAAGAAGAGCATATATAAAAATATATTAACTCCATAAATCAAAGGATTGAGATTGGGATAGAGTTACTCTATATCTGTATCAGAGGCCCAACTACATGCCGTCCCTTCCGCGCACAGGAAAGCGTGCCCGTACGCATCAGCGAATTCTCGAAGAGGCGATCCGCCTGTTTCGCAAGGATGGAGTCCGGGCAACTCGGCTGTCCCGGGTCGCGACGGAGAGCGATGTTTCGCCGGCGACGCTCTTCAACCACTTTCCGACTAAGGGGACGCTCGCCGAGGTTTGGGTTCGGGGTGAAGTGCTGGACGTCCTCGGTCAGACGATTGAGGCGACCGTCTCAGAAGGGCGAAGCTTACGAAGCGCGCTTCGTGTGGCGAGTCGCGAACTCGCGGAGCGAAGCTGCGAGGAGCCTGAGATTCGCTTGGAGGCTTGGTGCGAAGCGGGCCGTGCTTCGAGTTTCGCGATCGATGAGGACCCCCGGCTTACGCTGGGCCTGGAGGAAGAGCAGAAACGCGAACATGTTCGCGGGGATCTCGAAGCACGCGTTCTCGCTTCGATGCTCGTCGACGCGATCGAGGGAGGCTTGATCGAGGGATTGAGACGCCTGGCCGAGAGCGCATCGATTCCCGCTGGATCCTCCTCTGCTGAAGAGCAGACGAAGGTTTTGGCGGCGGCGATTCGCGATCGGCTGGATCTCGTGCTCGACGGAACGCGCAAGCGAAACGAGCGAGTCCGTCCTCCGACGCGATCGGCCTGACGGATTCGGATTCGGGCCGCCGACCCGGGCGCGTTCGTCGACGCCGACCCGGTGCGTTCAGTCAGCTGCCCTTTGGCGAGTACGTGAAAGTCTCGGCGGCGATGACTTCCCCTTCCTCGCTGACGATCTCGACCGTCCAGTCGCCGATCCACTCCTCGAGCAACTCCTTGCTCGACCACACTCTCCAGCGCGGTCCGCCGACGGCGAAGGGAACTTCGGCGACAGTCTCACCCTTGAAGACCCATCGATGGAGAACGGTCTGACCGCTCATCCCACGCAGATCGGAGAAGAAAAAGATCTGGCGTGCATCGTTTGCGACGAAGGTGACTTGATCGACGGGCTCGCGATTTTCGACGGCGGTCGTGAATTGGGCGAGGGCGCTCGGGAGGACGAGCTCCTGATCAGCCACGCCGAGATCCGATTCCTGGCCGAAAGCCGGGAGCGTGAACAGGACTGCGAGGAAGCTCACCCACAGATAGGGAATCGCTCTTCCGCCGAATCGGAAAGAACGCGTGCTTTCTCGGGGCGCTCGTTCGGCCATGCGTCGCTCCTTGATGGTCTTGCGTGTCATTCGAGAGTAGCGACTTTCCCGTCACGCGAGGCTGCTAGCTTCGATCGATGGAGCTGATTCTTGTTCGTCACGCGGAGCCTGTTGAGGCGCATAGCGAAGGGGAAGTGCCGGCGGATCCGGGGTTGAGCGAACGTGGTCGCATACAAGCCGAGCGGGCCGCGAGCTGGCTTACCTCCGCAAGAATCGATCGCGTCCTTTCGAGCCCGGCTCTTCGCGCCCGGGAAACCGCGGCGCCGACGGCCTCACGCGCGGGGGCCGAAGTCGTCGTCGATGATCGACTCCGCGACGCGAACGAAGACCCGCGCCACTACGTGCCGATCGAAGTGGATCGCGCGCGGGATCGCGCGGGGTATCTCGAACGTGTCGAGTCTTATCGTTCGTCACCGCGGCTCGCGGGAATCGTCGATCGGGTGAATGAATCCCTCCAAGAATGGACGGCGCAGTCGCGCGGTGAACGCATCGCGGTTTTCTGTCATGGCTCGGTCATCAACGTTTATGCGGCCGGGGTGCTCGGCCTGGGCTCGCTCGCCTTTCTTGAAGCAGGCTACGCGAGCGCCCATCGCTTCGTGATTTCATCAAAGGGCATTCGCAGCGTTCAGAGTTTGAACGAAACCGCATACTTGAGTCTTTGAACGACGCGTGGATATCGTGCGGGGAGGAACCCGCGCGCCGAATCGCGCGCAGAAAATGTGCAAGGCAGCGGAAAAACATCGACACATTTCTGTTTGAGTCGTGTTAGAAGGAAGAACGCGATCACTCACGGCCTGCCTACTTGTTGACTCAGCACTTGCTGCTGCCGCGCCGCGTTCGTACCGGCTGACCTGGGAAGGGAATCGAGAGTCGGCAGGCCGTGACTCGCGTGGTCCTGCGATTTACCGAGACATCCGGAGTCGTCTCGAGCAGCGCAAGCGCCGACACCGATCGACAAGTGCTTCGATGCACCGTTGCTTTCGGTGACCTCCGTCACGGCGTTCTGCCCACACTCTTCCGAAGAGATCGTCATGCTCGACGCGTCGCCCGTCGCAATCCGCGATGGGGCGCACGCGGTGTGTGAGGATCCGATGCCCTCCGTGGAACGATTAAAGCGGCGTCTCGCGGAGACGCTCAAGGCGCGCAAGCTTGATGCTGCGCTGGGCGCGCTTCGGATGCTGTCGAACGAAGAACCCGACGAACCGAGTTGGCATCGCCGCGCAGCGCAACTCTTTCATGCGCGCTCGGATACACGCGCCGAACTTGCGGCGCTTCGCCGCGCGCTTGAGCTGCAGGTCGATCAAGGACGGGTGCTCGAAGCGATCGCGAGTTGCAAATCGATTCTCGAGATCGCGCCCAACGACGACCAGACTCTCGACACGATGGATCTGCTCTACCTGGAAGGCGGGGCGGGTTCGAGTCTCGGCCCAGCTGATGCGACCGCGCATACGAAGAATGCCGCTGCGAATCATGATGCTCCGCTCGACGATCTCATTCTGACGGACGTCGTTCCCGGCGCGCGATCGATTCAGATGGGCGAGGCGACACCCGGAAGTGTCAACGAAATTCCGATCGATGACGCGTCGCGCGGCTTGCAGGCGGAGCAGACTTCGCCGCTCGAACCGGGACTCGACCTTCATCTCGATCGTTGGTCCTCGAGTGCGGACCTGATGGATGTTGCCGCTGCACAGGCGGCGTGCCTGCCCGTGATCGACCCGGCGGAGAGCTCCCGGAAGGGCGCTGCCTCCTCCAGATCGCGGGGCGCTTCGCTACGAAACGAGCTCGCCAATATTCCCCTCTTCGGGGACCTCGATCCCGCAAGTCTGCACACGCTGATTCGTCGCGTGCGCGTCGTGATGTTGGAAGCGGGGCAGGTGCTCTTCCGCGAAGGCGATCCGGCGAATAGCCTCTATGTCGTGGTCGATGGTGCGGTGGTTCCGATTGCCGAAGGGGAGCGGCGCCGCAAACTCGCGGTGCTCGAGCGCGGTGAGTTCTTTGGCGAAATCGGTCTGATGACGAAGCAGCCTCGGAACGCCACAATCGAAGCGATCGTCGAAACGAAGCTGCTCGCCATCGATCGCCGTCTCGTCTGGGAGTTGATCGAGAGCCAGCCGACCGTCGCGCAGGGAATCCTACGCTTCCTGCGAGCGCGACTCATCGATCGACAGATTCGGACGAATCTCTTCTTCTCGGCGTTCGCCTACGCGAAACGCCAAGCCGTCGCCCGCCAATTCCGATTCATCGAAGTCGACGCCGATACGCGACTCATCGAGCGCGGCGGTGCACCGGATGGTCTCTTCGTCGTTCTCTCCGGATCCCTCGCGGTGCTCGGAGAGGCGGGTGCAGCTGGACCCGATGAGGCGAAGGAACTCGCTACGTTAGGCCTCGGTGATGTTTTCGGCGGGCTCTCGCTCATCGAGGGCAAGCCCTCAGCGGTCGATGTCACCACGCGAACGAAATGTTGGCTCGTCGTATTGGGGGAGGGGCGCTTTCGCCGGATCCTGGCGGCGAACCCGAGACTCGATCGCGTGCTTCGTCGGATCGCACAGCAATTCGCCGCAGAGTCTGCGTCGGGATCGGGAGAGGGCGCGAAAACGATCGCGCTCTAGTTGTTCGCGTCGTCCGGGGCGGTTTCTTCCCTGGGCTCGGTTCCGTCCTGATTGGGTTCGGTCCCGGACGGCGCGTCGCTTTCCTCTTCGGGTGGTCGCTCGACGGGTCTTGGTAAATAGGGTTCGACGATTCCAATCTTGACCGGTGCACGGTAGTCGAGGGGCGTCGAGGCGTAGATTCCGTTGAGCACGCCCGTGAACACGACTTCCAACTCGTTCCGAGTTCTCTCCGAGAGCGACTGGAGCGTCTCTTGTTCGAGCGCGCGCGCAATCCGCAGGCGCGTCACGGTCAGCGAATGGACGCCTTCTTCGTCGAGGGGCCGAAAGCTATGGGCGAAGGCGCGAATGCGCCCGCGATAGCGACTCGCGGCGTCGCCTATCGTGAGCAGTGTTAGGCGATAGACGAGGCCGTCGTAGAGAACGAAGGTGATATTCGCGTTCAGCGATCCGAAGGGGCTCTTCGCACGGCCCTCGATGCGGACGGCGGGGAGTTCTCCAATCTTGAGCGGTCGGCGCTCGCGCACGCGGATCGTCATGCCGTCGAATTCGCTTTCGATAAATTCATCGACGAGGTCGTCGAGCTCGCGATCGCCGGCGCCGGTCGCCGTTAGCTCGAGCTGGGCATCTCGCTTGGGGGCGAGTGCGCGAACCGCCTGCTGCGAATTCATCGTGTCCCAGCCCTGCGGAAAACGAATCGAGAAACGCAGCTCGGGATGGATGAAGCGATTCTCGTCGTCGAAGACACCGCCGGCGGGATCGTCGCCGAGAATCAGTCCGTCGATGACTCCGTAGTAGCCGTCGGGATTCTCTGCGGAAACACCGGGCACGCGTTCCCATTCGAGCTCGGCGCCGCGATTAAGCGCGAGGGAGGAGCGCTGGGGACTGGTGGGATGGGTTGCGAAGAAGGACGGGATCCTCGACCAACCGACCACATAACGTTCAGACGCGTCGAGTTTGCGGAGGAACCGCGCGATTCCGTTCGGGTCATATCCCGCGAGCGCAGCCATGATCTGCCCGCCGCGATCCGCATCGCGCTCCTGGTCGCGCCCGTAGGCGGCTATTTTCGCGGCGCGCACGAAGCCGATTGAGAAGGGGCTGAATCGGCGGCTGTATTCGAGGCGGGCCGAGGCATGCCGTTCTGCGGCGTGAGTGATTTCGTGGCCGAGTACGCCGGCGAGTTCGTCTTCCGAGGTGGCGAGGGCGAGCAGTCCGCGGGAGACGTAGATCTTGCCCCCGGGCAGCGCGAAGGCGTTCGGAACCGACTGGTCGACGATTTTGAACTCGTAGTCGAAGGGGCGAATTGGCGCGTAGCGAAGCAAGCGGAGCGCGACGCTTCGCACATAACGGTTGAGCTCCTCGTCCTCGACCAGCCCGAGTTCGGCTTCGATCAGCGGAGTCTGGTCGGCGCCAACACGAGCGTCGTCGTATTCCGTGTCGAGCACCGCGCGCTGGGGTCGTTCCTCTTCCTCTTCTTCTCCCTCGCTCGTCTCTTCTGAGCCTTCCTCCTCGGTCGCAGTTTCGGATGCTTCTCCCGTCTCCGCTTCGGCCTGCTCCGTGCCGGCCGCTTCCTGCGCATTGGGAGCCGACTCGCTTGGTCGAGACCCGGACAGGGGCGGGCCGCCCTTCGCGCAGGCGCTCCCGAGGAGCGCGATCGCTAGAAGGAGCACGAAGATCGCGGCTTTCGATTGGACTCGGATCAAGGTCGCACTCAAATCATTGGTCATCGAATCGTTGGGCGGATCGAGGGTCGAGTCTATCATCCAGCCGATAGCTCAGCCGCGTGATCGACTCGATCCTGAATGGACCCGGAGTCTCTCACGCGTGGCGGATGTCGCCGACCCTTGCCGATGGGCAGGGGATGAGATGGAACGGATTGGAGCAGGTGGGTTCGATGTCTGAATGGACGCTCGAGAAGAGTGCAGGGTTCCCCGGAGTTGCGGGTCCCGTGGTGGTCTGCGTGATGGACGGCGTCGGCCATGGACGACAGGACGAATCGGATGCCGTGTGGCTTGCCCGCACACCGACCCTTGACGGTCTTGCGGCGACGACGCCAACGACTGAACTCGTGGCCCACGGCAAGGCCGTCGGTATGCCCTCCGATGGTGATATGGGGAACAGCGAAGTCGGACATAACGCGATCGGTGCCGGGCGCGTCTTCGATCAGGGCGCCAAGCTCGTGGCGAACGCGATTAAGGCGGGGACGCTCTTCGAGGGAGAGCAAGCTGAAGTCTGGCAGGCGCTTTCCGAACACGTTCGGTCGCGGCATTCGACGTTTCACTTTCTTGGGCTGCTTTCCGACGGAAACGTCCATAGCCATATCGATCATCTCTTTGCTCTGATCAGACGATGCGACCTTGAACAGATTGAGCGGGTTCGCCTGCACGTTCTGCTCGATGGACGAGATGTGCCGGAGACGAGCGCGCTCGACTATGTGGATGCGCTCGAAGAGCTGCTCGAAACAATTTCGGGCAAGCCGCGACGGGACTACCGAATCGCTTCCGGCGGTGGCCGAATGACGACGACCATGGACCGCTACGAAGCGGAGTGGGGCATGGTCGAACGTGGCTGGCAAACCCACGTGCGCGGCGAAGGCCGCGGCTTTGCATCCTGTCGTCGGGCGATCGAGACCTTCCGGGATGAAGCGACGGGGATCGGTGATCAGATGCTGCCCCAATTCGTCATCGTCGATGGGGACAGCGTGCCGATCGGTCGAGTCGAAGACGGAGACGGCGTCGTGCTCTTCAACTTCCGCGGCGATCGCGCGATCGAGATCAGCCAGGCCTTCGAAGCGGAGGACTTTCCGCATTTTGATCGCGGTCCTCGGCCGGATGTGATGTACGCGGGCATGATGGAATACGATGGCGACCTCAAGTTGCCCGGACGCTATCTCGTCGCACCCCCAAAGATTGACCGAACCCTCGGCGAGTTCATCGCACGGGCCGGGCTTCCGCAGCTCGCGATCAGCGAGACCCAGAAATACGGACACGTCACATACTTCTGGAATGGTAATCGGAGCGGCGCCTTCGACGAGGACGTCGAGACCTACGTCGAGATCCCGTCCGACGATCGTCCCTTCGAGGAGCGGCCGTGGATGAAGGCGGCGGAGATCACGGACCGCTTGATCGAGGAGCTCAAGACCGGTCGCTACCGACACGCGCGGGTGAACTACGCGAACGGGGACATGGTGGGTCATACGGGACATCACGCCGCCGCGATCCAGGCGGTCGAAGCCGTCGATCTGCAAATCGCGCGACTCCTTCCCGTGATCGAAGCGTTGGGGGGCGCCTTGCTGGTGACGGCGGATCATGGCAATGCGGACTGCATGTTCGAGATCGACAAGAAGACGGATGGACCGTCCCTTGGAGCCGACGGGCTGCCGAAGGCGAAGACGAGCCACACGCTCAATGCGGTGCCGCTTCACGTGTACGCGCCAGGCAGTGCGATTGCGCTGAAGGGTCTCGGTGAGTCGAGCGCGAACCCTGGCCTCGCGAATCTTGCGAGTACGGTTCTCACACTTCTCGGGTATGAAGCGCCGGAGGACTTCGAGCCGACGATCATCGGCTCGCGCTAGCGAAGGTTCGGGCGCGAGGTGTTAGGCGTTTTGGTCTAGAAGCCGTCGGACATTTTGCGCAAGAGTCGGGAGAATTCGTCCTGATCGGTTTCGGGCATGACCTTCTTGATATGTTCAACGAGTCCCATGAGGCCCTCGTGATATCGACTAAGCGCTTCCTGAGCGGCAGGCGTCGCTTCAAGGACGACCGAGCGTCGATCCTGGGGATTCGGATGGCGTGTGACGAGCCCCCGTTCCTGAAGTCGATCGACGATCGCGGTCATCGTACTCCGCGGCAAGCCAAGGTCGGCGACGAGACTCTTCACGCTCGTTGGGCCGCCGGAGGTCAGCAGCGCGACGAGATCCAGTTCGCGTCCGACGAGGCCCGTCGTAATCTCGAGGTCGACGCCCCGCAGGCGCAGGCGCAAACTCATATGGACCATGAGGTCGAGCAGATCGAGGTCGCGTGGGGGCAAATCCGTAAATCGGTTGCCGGCCGGTGCGGTCTGGCCTTCGAGGGGGGCGCTGGCCTGGCCGGGATTGAGATGGGCGTTCGAGTGTCCGGTCGAATTCATGGCTGTCATTCTCTCGGTGGGCTGCGTGTGGAGTTCTGTCGTCATGGCTAGTTGTACGTCGAGATGTTCGATCGGGTTTCGTTTTGCGGCAATTCAATCATGGCTTCCGTGGAGAAAAGGCGTGAAAACGGGAAAGTTTCTCGAATGCGGCGAGGGTTGTTTCCCATGCGAATAGCTGAAACGGGTGCTCGTGGATCTCTGACGGTGCGTCGAAATCGCGCCGCTTTTCGTCGCTTCTGTCTTGTTCTTGTTCTCTCGCCGCTCCTCCTCGCCGCGGTCTCCGCCTTCGCTGCTCCCACGGCGGATCTGGAAGTGACCTACGACCCGTCGGCTGCGCCGAGCCGCGATCGTTCCTATGACTTTTTTCCGGCGAAGGCGCCGGGTGGCGCGCTCGTCATCTTTCTCCACAGTCGTTTTTGGGCAGAACGGCAGCCGATTCAGCTCGTCGTGAGTGGCTTCGTCAAGGGGATGATTCAGGCGGGCCACGCGGTCGCGATCGTTCGACACAGGAGTGCGTCTCAGGCCGTTCATCCGAACCCGATCGAGGATGCTGCGCTCGGAGTTGCGCGAGTGATCGAACGAGCACGCCGCGACGGGCTCGATCTGGAGCGCGTTTTCCTCGTGGGACATTCGTCCGGCGCACAACTCGCGCTTCTACTTGCGCTCGATCCGAGTTGGCTCAGGTCAACGAACGCATCGAACCCGATTGCGGGGGTCGTTTCGCTGTCGGGGATTCTGGACCTGACGGGTGGGATCGCTGAGACGGACGAAGAGGAGAGTCATATTAGGCGTGCGTTCCCAGACGCATCGGCTCGTCGGGCTTCTTCGCCGATGGCCCATCTCGATCGGGATCGTCCGGCAATCCTGTTGATGACCGCGGAGCGCGAAATCCCCGGCTACGCGGGAATGGCGACCCGCTTCGTTGAGGCGGCGGCG
>Ga0316208_1001130_pt1 | contig 26668 bp, 17 predicted proteins | sample 3monopyrite_MG_FD_204944 | JGI IMG/M metagenome (GOLD analysis project Ga0316208, IMG submission 204944) | Microbial mat bacterial communities from mineral coupon in-situ incubated in ocean water Damariscotta River, Maine, United States -... | ecosystem: Environmental > Aquatic > Marine >... | reverse complement strand
CCGGCAACTCGCCGACGAGCGTCAATTGCTTAGTGATCTTTTCCTCGCCGCGCGAGACGGTCATCTCGATGGTCTCGCCCTCCAATCGGCTTTTCAGCTGGTCGAACAATTGAACCAGCCGTTTGATTGGCTGGTTGTTGACCAGCTCGATGACGTCGCCCGCTTTGAATCCCGCTTTGGACGCGGGCGAGTCGTAACGCACCCGGTCAATCACTGGCTGGACGGCGTAAAGGTCGGCACTCTTGATCGCGACACCGGACAGGCCGGGCCGCAGGTCTTCGCCCAGTTTCAGCCGATCAAGGACGGCGAAGACATCTTCCAATGGAATGGCGAAACCGATTCCCGAGTCGTACCACTCGACGCCTGCCGACTCAGAATTCCCCTGAGGTGACAGCGGCACGAGGATCCCCATCACTCGGCCTGCGGTATCGACCAACGGGCCTCCGTAGTTGACGGGGGAAATCTTGGCGTCGGTCTGAATGGCTTTCCCCCAGACTCGGCCGACGGCACTAACGATTCCAACCGAGATACTTGGCAATGCCGAGTCGTACGTTCTTCCCAGGGCGATCGACCACTGGCCGACCTTGATTCCGGCCTTCGGTGCGGGCGTGGGAACTTTCAGACCGTTTACTTCAACTTTCAGCAGCGTGATCATGTGCAGGCGGTCGGTCGCGATGGTCTTTGCCGGAAACCGCCGACCATCGGGAAGTGTGATCAGCACCGAGGCAGGCTTCGACAGAAAGTTGAACGCGCTGGAGACGATGAATCCGTCTTCGCTGACGATGAGGCCGGTCGTCGGTGCCGTCGAGGTGAGCGTGCGGCCGACAATGTCCAGACCGCCGACGGTGTCAATTCTTACGATCGACGGACTGGCCAGTACGGCGGCTTCTTTGAAAGCCTGCTCCTCGGCCTGTTCCAACTCTGCCCGTGCTTCGAGTTGCAATTCAGTCTCGTCTGCTTCGGCCACACTGCCCGAAAGCCCGTACGGCAGCAACAGCAGGATCGAAGCGGCGATGACTCTGACCATTTCGAGCATCCTTACGCGATAAAATCTGAAGAAGGAATTTGAACGCAGAGGTCGCAAAGGTGAAAAACGCAGAGGTGACGGAGACGTCTCCTTTCTTCTCTGCGGGACCTCGGCTCTGCGGGACCTCGGCGTTCTCTGCGTACCGTTCTTTTTGGCGACGAAGAATCACGATGAGTTCACGGAGATTGTGACGTCTTCCGGCGGTCAGTACAGTCCGCCGCAAACCTCAATGTATGAAACAGAAGAATCACGATCGAAGGAGAACGCCGTGAGAAGTGACAATCGACAACCGGACGAACTACGGCCCGTAGATATCACGCTGGGATATACCGGCAGCGCGCCGGGCAGTGTCCTCATTAAAGCGGGCCGAACGACTGTCCTTTGCACGGCGAGCATCGACGACTCGCTGCCGCCCTGGAAGAAGAATGATGAGATCCCCAGCGGATGGGTCACCGCAGAATACAGCATGCTGCCGGGCAGCACGTCGCCACGTAATCGACGTTCGATCGGCAAGCTCAATGGCCGTTCCAGCGAAATTCAACGGTTGATCGGTCGGAGCCTGCGGTCGGTCGTCGATTTCGAAGCACTCGGCCCGCGGACCATCACCATCGACTGCGACGTGCTGGAAGCGGACGGCGGAACCCGGACCGCCAGCATTACCGGTGGGTACATCGCTCTGGCGGCTGCTCTGAAGACACTCGACGATTTCCCGACGGATCGGCCCGTTCTGAAAGCAAACGTTGCGGCGATCAGCGTCGGCATGGTTGAGAGCAACGTGCTGCTTGACCTGTGCTACGTCGAGGACAGCGCGGCGGAAGTCGACATGAACGTCGTCATGACGAGCACCGGCGAGTTTGTCGAAGTTCAGGGCACGGCGGAAGGGCGCACGTTCGGACGCGACGTCCTGAACAAGCAACTCGACTTCGCCGAGAAGGGCATCCGCGAGCTGGTCGCTCTGCAGAACAAAGTGCTCGGCATCGAGTAAAGCAACGGACAAAGTCAGCCTTGGGTAGGGTATGACAAGCGAAGCGCCGGCATACCATCGTGCTTGTGGATGACGAAGGCACGCCTTCGCTGCGCTCGACATGCCCTACGGTTGGCGTCGAATTATCGGAGTCGACATTGGCCGTTGAGCTTTCCGCTCAGCGCAAGCCGAACGTCTGGTCGCGAGGGTTCCGTCGAAATTTCGACGGACTTTCACGCGACCAGACGATGTGCAACCTGAACGGCTTCTGCGACAGACGAATCGAATGTCACAGCTTCTCAACTGACTTCGCGTCAAGCTTAGACGTAGCTTGGCTCAAGCAGTTGAGTCACTTTGTTAACCAGTTCTTCGTTCGAGAACGGCTGGCTGATGTAGCCGTCTGCTCCCGTTGGAAGAGGAGTGTCGGCTCCGGGAGCCGTTCCGTCTGAAGCAACGATCATCACTTTGCACCGGTCCATACCGCTGGCGGTACGAATGAAGGCGACGATGTCGTTGGCACTCAAACCAGGAATTCGCAGGTCCAGAACCATGACCGACGGCTTGAACGTTCCCAGCAGCGATCCTGCGTGGAAACCGTCCGCAGCGACGGTTGTTTCAAAGCCCGAATTCTTCAGAGCTTCTTCGACTTGAGTCGCCAGAGCCGGATCGTTTTCGACGATCAGAACTCGACGTTCCCGCTGCGAGAAGTCTTCAGGAATCGGCATACTGTTTTCTTTGAGGAAGTCGATGAAATCCTCGACCGTCACGCGGTTGTCGCCGCGTCCGGGGAGCTGGTACGCGGTTAATCGTCCGCGTTCGATCCAGCGAATCACTGTGCGAAAATTAACTCCGCAGTACTTTGCGATTTCGCCTGTTGTCAGAATCTGCTTCGGTTGCATGGCACGCCGCCTTCTTTGTCGCGAAATGTGTCTTCCCGTGATCTGTTTTTCCGAACTCCACAACTGCCCAGTTGTCAGCAGAGGTCGCAATTACAGATGTTCCAGACGCATTCCTTAGACAGATACGAAATGAAACTCCCACTCAATCGTTGGACAGAACTCCGTTGCTCTGTCTGTCCGCAGCGTGCGAGTCCGGTTAAAACGCCTCTTTGGCCCACCTCAGCGGTTCGCTCCATGCAGGAACCAGCTGTGACGAAAGGCGACAGGATTTCTAAGGGAGGGGTCCGACCGAACAGAAAGTCGTTCGGCGAAGTCCTTCTCCGGTAAGCTCGCGAAAGGAACCTAGGTCACGTGACAGGGCTGTCAAACTCGGTTCTTTAAGTGTTTACGCTTTTCGAGCGGGCACTCCTGCGAAACCCCACCAGACGGGAGCAATGTACCGGTTTCGCGTGCCAGTCCAGTTGTGACTGACCCAGTTGGCGCGACTGTCGGAACCGATACAGTGCGAACTCGACGTGCGTCGAACGTTTGCGTGTGCCACTGGCTCTGCCAGTGTTTTCGATCTTCAAAGGGAAACTCGCACTGGCAGAGCCAGTGGCACACATTATCAATGGACTTATTGCAGCCTTCTTACAGGTTTACCTGACGGACAAAACTGCCGTGTCGCCAATCATTATTACGAACCTGCTGATTTCGCTTTGGCTGGTCGCTCGAAATCTGAAACGGCTTCGACAGACGACGTTGCCGACAGCAGCCTGGTGCGCGGTCGTTGGACTGATGATCGCAGCCGTCGCTCAATCGATCGAGCTGGCAAACCCGGAACAAGCGAATGGCTGGGTCGATCTTGGCTGGTACTTCGCCGCAGTTGTGCTGCTGTGTCCAGGGATTGCTGTCCTGGGAGCGCGCCGCCCCGGAGCGAGTGCGTGGGCATTCTTCGTGCTGCTGCCATTGGTGCTGGTCCTGACGTGGCCGGCCGTCGCGTCGTTTCAGGTGGCTCGACCGACCGAGCCGATTGAAATCGAAGTACCGGCACTTGTCGGGTTTGGCTTGGTCCTGATCATGTCCGGCGGCAACTACTTCGGCACTCGCTATACGATGCCAACGTTCTACTATGCCGTGGCAATCGCGTTGCTGGTTGTACCGATGTCCGTCGCCGCGCCCGATTTCTTTCCCGAACGTGGTACGGCACGATTTATTGCTTCGCTCGGCTTTCTGCTGGCCATCTCAGAAACCAGCCGTCGGTCGAAACCGATGCCCGACGACGGAATCAGCCGGTTGGACATTCTGTGGTTCGACTTTATGGATTCATTCGGAATGGTCTGGGCCAAGCGAGTGATGGACCGCGTCAACGAATCGGCTCGCCACGAAAAATGGGCGATGCATCTGGAACTGCACGGTTTTGTTCCAATTGCGGATTCGCCGACTGCGGAAGAATTACTTCGCACGGAAGAACGGATCGAACACACCTTCCGTTGGCTGCTGAAGCGGTTCGTCGATCCAGAGTGGATCGACGCTCGGCTTCGAGAACCAACCGTAGGTAAGGCTCCGCCTGACGAAGTCCAGAGTTCACCCGCGACCGAAGAACGTTAGCCGCAGGTCTAATCAGAGGAAGACACTGCGTACTTCACGCTCAACGGCATGTTCCGTCAGCGGCTTGGTGAGCCGGCGTTGCAACTGACGCTGAATCATCTCACTCATTACAACTTCAATGCCGAGTGGAACATGCCGGTCGCTCCGGAAGCCTACACGCGGAGTGGCAAGCTGTTCGGCGACCAGTATTCGAACTTCAACGCGGGCAAACTGTTGCTTTACCTCGAGGGGCTCGCCGGGCTGGAGTATTCTATTCCCGACAACAGGCTTGTCCTGCACGACACGATGCCGACCAATTGGAAGTGGATGGAAGTCCGACTGCCGATCCGGATGCCGGGCGGGAAGAAGACTTGCTGGCCAGCAATCCGGTACGAGCGATCTGAGAGCGAACGCGACGGCGACAACCGGACCGAGATCACAAAGTCGATCCGCGTCACAGAATGCCCGCTGCGAATCACGATTGAACCGTGGTCGGAAGAAAAACGCGTCATCGAATCTGAGAGCCAACCGTCCAATGGGCGAAAGCCATCAGCAACAAGATTTCCGCACTACAGCAGGTACGTTTTTGACGAGGGACAATCGTCGGCTTCTGTAAAGCTCCGGCTGGGTCCAGGTCGGCCAGCCGATGAAACCGATTCTCGTGGGCGGATTCAAATCGGAAAAGGACGTGTCGGGATCGTACTCCCAGATCTTTGATGGTCGATCCAAGAGGTGTCTCCCCGTTCCTCGATCCTGTCCGCTCAGATCTGTATTATCTCCCGCCCGGACGTGACGCGAGGTTTTCCGAAGTCCGTCGAACCTGTTTTAGACGACGGCAGAATCCTCCTCCGCAGTGCTTGTTGCCTGAGACCTAAGTGGATTTAAAGGCTAGGGTTCCGTTTATAGACCGCCAGAAATTCATCCTGGCTAACCATACTTTTCATCGGCAGACTCAATATGAATAAACTTGTTTACTCGCTCGTTTCGCCACTTTCGGTTTCTTTGGTGGCGATTGGCTCATGCCTGATATTTCTGGCCTCGCACACTGCGGCGGAACAGAAACTGGCGGAGCAGAAGTCTGATCAGAAAACCGATTCGCCTGCGGTGATCACGACGGTCACTCCGAACGAGGTTCAGCAGAAGGATCAGGTCCGTCCCGAATTCCTTCAGCCAGTTCCGATCTCGAAGAACGCAGCGGCGACGTCATTGCCGTTCAAGCCTCGCGATGGCGAGACGATCGTCTTTCTGGGGAATTCACTGGCCGCGCGAATGGAGCATTACCACTTTTTCGAGTCGTCGCTCCATCAGCAGTTTCCGAAGCAGCAACTCACGTTTCGGAACATGGGATTTCCTGGACACACTCCTGCGTTTCGACCGGAAGCCGGGACGGACGATCCGTGGGCTTTCCCCGGTGCTGAAAAGTTTCGCCCGGAAATCAACGCTCACCTCGGAATCGGGCATTACCCCTCACCTGATGAATGGCTGACGATTGTTAAAGCAAACACTATCGTCGCCTTCTTCGGATTCAATGAATCATTCGACGGCATGGACGGTCTGGGGAATTTCAAAAACGAACTGCGTGCCTTTGTCGACCACACGCTGTCACGATCGTACGAAAGAGCTGACTCTGCGCCGCGACTTGTCCTGGCGACTCCCATCGCGATGCAGCAGCATCCTGATTACTTCCTTCCCAGTGCCGACGAACGAAACGCTCTTCTAAAAGCCTATGCAGATGCTGTTAACTCGGTTGCTGATGAGAAGAAAGTCGGATTCCTCGATCTCTTCTCGCCGACGCTCGGCTGGTTCAGTAACGCGAAGGACCCATTGACGATTAATGGAGTCCATCTTTCTGAAAACGGATATCGCAAACTGGCTCCAGTAATCATGCAGCAACTGTTCGGCAGCGATGCGAAGCCGGTGAAGAATGAAACGCTGCTGTATCGGGCTGTCCAGGACAAATCGTGGTTCTGGAGAAACGATTACCGGATGCTCAACGGTGTCCACGCCTATGGTCGGCGCTGGGCTCCGTTTGGCAACTTCAACTACCCGGAAGAGATCGAAAAAATCCGTCAGATGACGGTTCTGCGAGACCAGAACATCTGGGCGATCGCTCAAGGAAAGTCGGCAACAATCGAAGTTGACGATTCAAACACACGGACGCTTACATCAGTCGAGACCAATTTTCAGATCAGTGAAAAGAACGGAACGACGAACTTCCTGAAAACAGAAAAGGAAGCCCTCGAAACATTCACACTTCCGGATGGCTACGAAGCTTCGCTGTTTGCTTCGGAGCAACAGTTTCCGAATCTCGGCAACGCCTGTCAGATGCGGTTTGACAATCGCGGTCGGCTCTGGGTTTCAACACTGCCGAGCTATCCGCATTACAAGCCGGGTGATACCAGGCCGAACGACATGCTTCTGATTTATGAGGACACGGACGGCGATGGCCGGGCCGACAAAGAGACAGTGTTCGCGGATGGCCTGCACATGCCGATCGGATTTGAACTGGCTCCCGAAGGCGTTTACCTGTCTCAGGAACCGTTTCTGGTACTTCTGAAAGACACCGACGGAGACGACCGGGCGGATCAGACGGAGTACCTTCTCGACGGCTTCGACCCGCACGATACGCACCACGCGATCTCCGCGTTCGACGTCGATCATGGCAACGGCATTTACATGTGCGAAGGTCGCTTCCTGCATTCCCAGGTGGAAACTCCCTGGGGCCCGCAGCGCATGACAGATGGTGGCGTCTGGCGTTTCGACCCAGCGTCCTGGAAAGTCGAACGTGTCTTTCAGACTGACGTGTCGAATCCATGGGGAGTCGCTCACGACGAGTACGGGCAAACGTTCATCAACGATGCCTCGGGCGGAGCTCATTATTGGATGCTGGGGTACTCGCTCAAAATCCCGCATGCGAGCGAAATCGCCAAAGTCGGCAAGTTCAACTACGAGCATCATTCCCGACCAACGTCTGGCGCCGAGTTTATTCACTCAAGGCATTTTCCCGACGAAGTTCAGGGCGACTATATCTATACCAATTCGATCGGTTTCCTGGGGATCAAGCAGCTCGACACGTTTGAAGATGGTGCGGAAATCAAAGGCAAATTCCGACAGGACCTGATTCAATCGACCGACGGAAACTTTCGACCGTGTGATCTCGAAGTGGCTCCGGATGGGAGTCTCTATTTTATCGACTGGCACAACACACTCATCGGGCACATGCAGCACAGCGCGCGTGATCCGCTGCGGAATTCCGAGTACGGTCGGATCTACCGGATCAAACACTCCGCGAGTCCACTCCTCGATCCGCCTGTCATCGCGGGGGCAGAGATTGATCAACTGTTCGTGAATATGAAGTTGCCGGAGATCAACGCTCGTAAACGATCTCATCGTGAACTCCGAGGCCGCGACAAGGATGCCGTCATCGCGGCGGCGCTGCGATTCGCGAAGGAAAATTCCGACGACGAGCGATTGGTGCTGGAAGCTCTCTGGGCGACGTGGGGACACCAGGCACCGTCTGCAGAATTGCTCGAGCAGTGCCTGTTGGCAAACGACCATCGAGTCCGCTCGGCTGCTGTCCGAGTTGTCCGACACTGCCTGCATCTCCTGGACAATCCCGAAGAATATTTGCGCCAAGCTGCGGAAGATGACCATGCGCGTGTCCGGCTGGAAGCGCTCTCGGCAGGGACCTGGCTTGGCGGTGAAGTCGCCGCCGAAGTATTACTGACCGTCGCCTCGCAGAAGACCGACCGCTGGATTCGCAACGCTTTGAACAGCGCCACGCTGCTGATTAAACCGGAAGTTGAAAGCCTGGTTAAGAACGGGTTCGACTCGGATAGCCTCTCGATCGATTACGAGAAGCTGCTGACCGGCAAACTTGAAGGCGCCATGAAGCCGAAGAACTACCGCACAAAATCAAAGAAATTCAAGGACCGAAATTTCACTCGAGCTTACGATCTCGGCCAGCGAGTCTTCTACGAAGAAGCTTCGTGCTTTACCTGTCACCGGGATCATGGCGAAGGGATTGTCCGAATCTATCCTCCGTTGGTTGGAAGCGAATGGGCGACCGGCGACCCGGAACGACTCATCAAACTGACGCTGCACGGAATCTGGGGGAAGATTCAAGTCCGTGGGAAAATCTTCGAGTCCGCACGCGGAGTTCCACCAATGACCGCGATCGGAAACATGTTTACCGATGCCGAGATCGCTGGTGTGCTCACTTACGTCCGCAACAGCTGGGGCAACGATGCCAGCACGATTTCTCCCGATGATGTAAAGCGAGTGCGAGCGGCCACGAAAACTCGCCGCCGCTTCTACAGTCCTGAACAGCTGATCGAAATGCATCCGTTCCCGGAAGGCAGCCGTCCGGCGCTCGAAAAAGAGGAACCAGCGAACGACAAACTTGAGCAGCAGTTGCTCGGCGAATCGCTGGCGGATCTTGTCAGCGATGCCTGGCAGCAGGGCGACGCAACCGAAGGCGCAAAACTTTTCTATCGGGAGAAAACGGCCTGCGCCAACTGTCATGACGCCAGAACCGACTTCCAACTCGGGCCGAAGTTGACCGTCCCTCGGAAGCAGGCCACCGAAGAATTTCTTGTTGAATCAATTCTGAATCCGTCCAAAGAGATTCTCAAAGGATTCCAATCGGTAACCGTGGTCACGGATCAGGGTTCTGTCCTGTCTGGATACCTGGTCGAACGGAGCGACGAAAAACTCACGCTGAGCATCGCCGCACAGAAGGGCAAGTTGCTCGATGTTTCGATCGACGAGATCGATGAGATCGTCGAGTCGACGCAATCGACGATGCCTGCTGGTCTCGCGAAGTCGTTCAATGATCGCGCCGAATTCCTCGACCTCGCCCGATTCGTTCTGGAGATCAACCGAGGCGGTTTGGCAAAACTTCGACAACTGAAGAAGAAAGCGAACGTGGGAAGATAATGCTCTGGGCATGTGGCTTTGCACCAGCATGTGTTGACACCCCCAATCCGGGAACTCATCTAATGCACTTTCAGAATTGATTTTCAGTGTCCTGCAGGAGGGCCACCAGGGAAACAAAGGCCTTTCAGCGTTCCAGCTCCTGCACAGAAACCATGAAAATGGTCTAATGCGAATGAGAAACCGAATTCTTCTGACACTGCTGATTCTGTCGTTCAGCTTACGTCTTCACGGCGAGGAAAAAACGCCTCGCGAATTTCGTGTGTGGGCAACGAGCTGCTCGCAAGTTCCGGCAGATATTTGACGCGGTCGCGAAAGTCTTGCCAATGTGATCCGTCAATCCGAGGGATTTGTCAAAGACGCGCCCGCTTTCGAGTGGGACATCATGATCGACGCGGGCGATCTGTCGGCGCATCAGTATCCGCCGGGCGATCGCGACGAGTTCGAGCTGATCCGCCAGTACCACGCGATGCAGAAGCATCGCCGCGAGCAGGTCTACAACGTTCCCGGTAACCACGACGCTCCGTACTACGATCACGGTGCCGGTTCGTGGTTTCAGAAATGGGGCGATCCGCTGGGCAGGCACACGGAGGTCTCGGCAGCCGCCCTTGTCGTGCCTGGCCCCTGTCGTGCCTGGCCCCTGTCGTGCCTGGATTGGCGAATTCACCACGCACCAATCATCATGTTCGAGTTCCTGCCCCAACCTGAGGTGTGTCGATGAGCCAATCTGACTGGATGCCGGTTGAACCGGATGTGAGCACCGCGCGAGCACGATTCGAACGACCGTTGGATGAACTGGCTGCGGGGCGGATACCAGCTCTGGTGGTACGCAAGGCGTGGTCTGCCGAAGATTGCTCCGCTTTGGTCAAACGACTCGTTGACGAAGAATTGCTGTACGACCCGGAACTGCCAATTCCACCGCAGTTTCAAAAGCAGTCCATCCCGGAAGGGTATTATCGGGAAGGTAAGAATTCCGTTCCGTCGCTGGCGTGGAATGAGCAGAAAGTGACGGGCAAAAACCGAATCGACATCGGTTCGAGTCTCGGATATCGCGGATCCGATCAGGACGCATTCTTGACGCATTCTTGACGCATTCTTGACGCACAGCGCCGAAACCAACGCTCTGTTTGAGCGACTCTTCGCTGACAATCCGGATCCGATTCGCCAGTTGTATGATTCTCTGAAAGCGTTTTCAGTGAGTAAATCAGTGGTGACCGCACACGAGCCTGACGGACGCAAGTACGGGTCAGCGATTATTCGAGCCCACTACGGAGGCTACACCTACAAGCCTCATTTCGACTCAGTTCGGTTAAGAGAGAAACGCGAGAACTACGCGGTGCACCAATTCGAACATCAGTTCGCTGGAGTGTTGGTTCTGCAGAACGCGACCGTCAATGGGCGAACAGCGCAGGGCATCATGCACCAGTGCCTCTGGCATCCTGAACTCGACGTGCATCTCAAGGATGGGACATTCCATGAGTTCGCCAGAGAAAATGACATCGCCAATGTCGAAGTCTGTCTGGAGCCTGGCGATCTGTATTTTTTCAATACTCGTGGCATTCACGAGGTGCCTGGCGTTGCCGGCGTTCTCCCGAGAATCGTCCTCGCCACGTTTATCGGATTCAGCTCTGACCGAGACGACATTTTCGTCTGGTCCTGAGACTGAATGGCGACACCGCCCCACGGCTGCTCGACGTGTCCGGCGCGCTGGACAATCTGCCGACCCAACTGTCGACTCCGAATCCAGACCGGACGTCTGAGAAACTCGCAAACACCGGGAATGACAACCAACCCGACTCTGCGCTCCCCAACCCCCAAACCTTCCCCCCAGCCACCGCGCAAAGTGGGTATTCTGAGTCATCGGCAGTCACTCTGGCGTTTCGATCGCCGAAAGAATGTGACAACGAAGCGGTCGACGTAACTTCAATGCCTGTCAACGAAAAAGACCCGGTGTCAGTTGCTGACAACGGGTCTCAGTCGAGGGTGAGTAACCGGGTTCGAACCGGCGACCTCCGGAATCACAATCCGGCGCTCTAACCAACTGAGCTATACCCACCATGTTTTGAGATTCGCCCGGGGCGGCGAAGGCTCGGTACGATACTGACGGCAAATTGCGTTTGCAAGGTTCGCAATTCAGCCTCGATGTCGCATCGATTTCGTACCTGCCGTGACGCCAGAAACTGGTCAGGATCGCGAGCAAAAGTCGTTTATTAGTCGTGACTTACGTGAATCGAATCGCAGGGTGTCGCGAATTCTGGGCGGCGCGAAGCAGCGAATACTGCTTACGGGTTCGTGAAGTCGTTGAGCGGGTTGCTGACTCGTTCTTTGTCAGGCTGGTACTGCCCTTCGCCGGCCTGGTACTTGCGACCGTGGAACCAGCCGAGTTTGACCTTCGACCACCACGGAGCGTAGTCCCAGCCCCAGGTTCCTTCGCGTCGGCAGACTCGAGCGTCGCCGCCGAAGCTCGCTCCGCCGCCGATGTAGTAGCCGGCGTAGTGGCGGTCGTCTTCGCAGCTCGCCCAGGGGGCGATGCATTGCGGATTGCCGGCTCGTTGAAGCTGAGCCCAGTTGGTCGGAGCCTCTTTGTATTTCCACTTGTGCTGCCCGAAGAAGCTGGTTCGAGGGTTGATGTCGAGCCGCTCTTTCAGCTTCGTGAAGAGGCCCTGCTTTGGTTCGGGTTCCTGGGCCGTCGATGAGGACGGAGCAAGGCTCAGCAACAAACCAGCCAGCACGACCAATCGGCACATCCCTGGAAACATCGCGACCACCCTGTCGAGACTCTGCGAATTCGTCACAGAACCGGTGGCCGGCCTGACGTTTCACGGCGAAATCTCAGCAAGCCATCGCCACCTTCAGCGATCAACCGCGAGGGTTTCGCAGGAACTTCTGATAAGGCAGGCGCACCTGGTTCACGATGACTTCATCGGCCCTCACGACGGCATCCGGAGGAAGGAATCCCTGGGCGCCCGCAAAGGTTACCACGTCGTCCTGATCGACACCGTCACCGGAAACGCCAAACCCACCGATCAATTGCCCACTCGAACCGTAGATCGGCGTGCTGCCAGGGAAGAAGACGATGCCGTTCTGGTTTCGTTTTCGGTCGGTCAGCGGGTCAATCAGTGGGTCGACTCCGTCCCCAGGATCGCGGAAGTTCGTGTTTGGATTGAAGGCGTCGTTGCCGAGTACGGAATCGAACGCGCTGATGTTGATCGGCGCGTCGGATTCGACCAGAGCCACGCCGTTGGCCTTTCCACCGATTGGCAGGCCGGTCGCGTCGGCAATGTCCGGCAGGATCGAGAACGTTTCGTTCGGAGCACCCGCATCGATGCCGTCCGGGAATCGCGGTTCGGACAGGAAGCGAATGGTGCGGTTTGTGAAAGCCGTTCCCTTCGCGACACCAGGAATCTGGTCGACGTCCTCAAGAGCCGCGGCGTCTGCGTAGTAAGCCGTGTTCCGAGCTTTCGCGACGGCGACATCAACCGAGAAAACAGTGGCGTCTCGCATCCGGAACAGGCCAAGCACCTCGCCAGAGGTGTCGGTAACAGACATGACCATCCGAGTGCGGCTGCTGACCGGAAGTCGGACGGCGGCGCGAACGAGGTTCGCTTCGGCGACCGCAGCGTTGATGATCTGCTCGACTTCTGCGGCCGTAATGTCTGGTCCGGACGTGCCGTCAAAGTCGCCGCCGTCGTGCGGCGTGACCAGCCAGCCAAAGGGCACAGACTGGCCGTTGATCGAAAGGTCGCCTCCGATATTCACCGGTCTGTTGGTCCCGCTGATATCGCCACTGAGTGGCCCCTTCATTCCGTTGAACTCCAATTTATTGCCAAAGGCGACAAGCTCACGCAGTCCAAGAATCCCCGCCGTTGGTCCGATGACTTCCAACTGGATGCCGACAAGGTCGAGCCGACCGAAGGGGATGTCAAGATCGGCCACCGGATAGTTCGGTAGCGTCGTTCCGGAAAGAGGTGGCTTGGCACCCGCGACAAGATTGTTCCCACCGTTGCTTCCGCCAGCCGCGACGACGGCGATGAATTCCGCTTCGAGCACCTTCGGTGCGTTGTTGCGAGCATTTTCAGTTTGCCCGACTCCTGCCTGGAAGTTCTGCTCGAAGACAGCCGTTCCGTCCGTGCCTGGGAAGAAGACTCCGATACCGCCGATCAGTGTTTCGCCAACACCGTCGCCGTCGGTGTCACGGAAGAACGGAACTCCACCCGGCAATGTCGCGATGCCTCGGGCCTGCGCCGAAGGAAACACTCCGGACACAAAGCCGTAGGAATCGGGAGCGTTCAGTCGCAGGCTGTCGGCGAGGTTGTCGTTGTCGACATCGGGGTTGTCCGCGTAACCGTCGCCGTCTGTGTCGAGCGGCACGAAGGCCGTGTCGATGTTAAATCGATTTCGAAGCGTGATGTCGTCAGCCGTGCCGCGGTCACCGTCTTCCCCCGGATGCACAATGGAATCCCGGTTTGTGTGCTCGATGGCGAACAGGTCGACCGGCGGCGTGAAGGCGATTTCCGGCGGGAAGTGACCACCCAGCCCGATCGGAGCGACAAAGCCTGGACCTTCAAAGAACGGATCGTTGCTGTTCGGGTTCGAGTTGACTTCGCGGAATGTCACCGTTGACTGGCTGATGAAGCGGACGAGCCTCGAAGTCAGCGGCGCGAATGTGCCGTTAACCGGGTCGCCGTTCGAGAAGAATGCTGCGGTACGAGCTTTCGCAACGGCTCCATCGATGGCAAATACGAGAGTCCGTTCTTCGGCGGTGCCTGCATCGATCATTCCGTTGCCGTTCCCGCTGGTCGTTGTGTTTGCCACCGAGTCCAGATTCGCGATGACACCGTCTTCGACCCGCACGCCGAGAATGTTTCCGCCACGATCGACGATCGCGATGATGGCATCGTCGCTCGGTGATACCTGCGTGGCGTAATCAAGAATCGATGAAACTTCCGCGGCCGTCAGTTGCGGATAGTCTGAGAACATCGTGCGCAGGCCGGACAGCGCCGCCGTCTCGGCCGACTCAGCACTGATGGCATCAATCCCTGAAGTCGCAACGGCATATTCGTAAGCCTCGATGCCGCGTTCCTGATCGTAGTTCGGGTTCATGATGTCGCCGGAGATTCTGCTGGTTGAATCTTCCAGCCCCAGAACGTGTCCTGCTTCATGCGCGATAATTGTCGAAAAATCGAACGTGCCTGCGGGATTTCCGTTGTCGACACCGGCGTCCAGGTTTTCAGAAGAGTCTACCAGGATGATTCTCTGAAACTCCGTTTCGCCAGTCTCATATCGCGTTTCGACCGCACCGCCGAGGCCGAGCACTTTGCCGGGTGAACTTTCCTGCCCCACCGCTTCCAGAGTGCCTTTGTAAATAATCACGACGTCAGAGTCCGGAGCGCTCGTGTCCTGCACGAAGGCAACTCGGTTGTCAGTCGCCTGTTCCCACTTGTCGAACGCGGCCTCGGCGCTGGCTTCTTCAGCCGGCGTGATCTCGTTCTGGTAGCCACCGAACTCTCGGAAGTCGTAGCGGATGACAACCTGCTCGCCGTCAAACGTTTGCGTTTCTGCCGTCGCCGATTCGGTGATTCCGCTGGCAGCCTGCGGAGTTCCCTCAACATTGATCGGCGGCACGATCGTCGTACCGCTGCCAGTGTCCGAACCGCCTCCGCTTCGCGGAGCGGCTCCAGGTGTCGAAGCCTGAGCTACCGCCGTCGGACCACCCCCGCCCGCAAACGTCAGATCGAAGTTCGACGAGATCTGATTCGCGCTGCCTTTCTTAGCGTCCTGGTCTTCGAGATCCTCCGCGGCCGGATTCGACACCGGCTCTGTGTCGGCATCGGTATTTTCGTCGTCGTCTTCTGACTCTGCGGATTCAGGTTTGTCCGACTTCTCAGCATCGGATGGCTCGTCGGTGTCCTCAGCGAACTCCTCGCCAGACAGCAGCAACTGCCCGAGATCCGCAAGCGTCTCGTTGCTGACTGTGTCGCCGTCCGTTGACGGACTATCGGACGCGCGAGTGGCAGCCGGATTCTGAGACGACGACTGCCCATCGGTCTCGGCGGTGTTTGATGCGTCCGTCTGTTTGTTGTCCGACGAAGCGTTCTCGTTTTGCTGATCAGATCCCGAACGCGCGGACGGATCATCGCCCTGCGAACTTTGCTGACGAGCCAGCAAAGCGAACTGAAGTTCCATTCGCTGGAATTCGTCGCCGGCCTCCATCAACGAAATGTCTGCGGCGGAAAGGTTGTCGACTTCGTGCTTCGCGAGCAGATCGACGGTCGAAATTGGTAGTAGCTCGCCGGTCGGGACTCCGGTTTCAGTTGGCACGAGGCTTCCCAGCAGCAGTTTCTGCTCAAGCTGTTCGGTGATATTGGCAGCGCGTCGGCCAGCGTGTTTGCGGCTTGGCTTCCCGAAAACACTGGAACGATGCGGCGATCGACGGAACCAGGACACGTGCCACCTCCCTGCGGCGAATTCCCGAGCTGCAGCCGCAGCGGCCCCTCCAGACCGGTCACGACTTTTCAACGAGCGGAGCGATCGCGCATCCGCGCGAAACGCTCTTCATGTTTCGAAATCGGAATAATCGGTACAGTCAATCAAATCGTTTTTGTACGAATCTCCGGAAAACTCGACCAACTCACGGAAAACTGCAGCGATGGCCGTGTTCTGGCAGATTCGAAGTTGATCCAGAATCTGCAGAGGAAATTCGGAACTTTCCTGTCGGGAGTTCGTCAGAAAAGTGCATCCAGAGGTCTCGCGGCAGGAATGCGAGCACTTGAATGCACGGTAACCAATTCTGCTGTAACCAGTTACGAAGAATCGATGTCAGGATCTCACTGAGATCGAGATCTGAATAGAGTGACGGAACTTCCGGTTGCCGAATTCTGGCGACTCAAAGTCCGATCAAAATTTGATGCGAATGCGGCATTCGATCCGAAAGGATTGAAGTCGGCCCTGCGTGGCCGCATTCGGTTTGAACCTGCAGGGCAGGACAACGAGCCATGAACGGCACGCCATCCAATGAAAAACTGTCCGCCTGGCTGGACGACGAATTGCCGCTCGATGAGCGAGCCGAAGTCGAAAAGCTGCTGGCCGAATCTCCCGAGCTTCGTCAGGAACTGGAAGAACTGCAGCGTCTTTCCGGACGACTGAAGGAACTCCCGGTCGGACAGGCACCGCCTGAATTGCATCCGGCCGTCATGCGGTCGATCGAGCGCGAGACTCTGCTGGCCGGAGATGACTCGGCAAAGGTCGCTCGCAGCGGGCGACTGCTTCGAACACTCACGACAGCCGCCGGCATCGCCCTTGTTGTCGGAGGCGGGTTGTGGTTTGTCTCGAATGGTGGGCCAGATGTGGTCGGTGTCAATCCGGACGCTCCCGAGATTTTCACGATCGAGCGGAGCGGTGGACCGATCATGGAAGCCAACAACCCTGACTTAAAAGACGAACAGATGTCCGTCGAGCTTCCAACGCGGCAGTTCGAGATTGACCGTGCAAAACTGGGCGAAGCTGATATCGGAGACATCGTTGAAGCTGTCCGGCAGGACGGCGAGTCCGTAACGATCGTTCGTCTGACGGTTGTGGATCGCCAGGCCGGCCTTGAGTCGTTGCGGGTTTTGCTCGCTCATGAAGAAATCCCGCTGGACGGCTCAACCGAAGTGCTTCCGGCTGGTGACAGAGTCGGCAAAGGCATGGTCGCCGTTTTTGTTGAATCGAAGTCGGACCAGCTGAGTCGCACGATTCAGCAGATGGCTCAACGACTCAAAGTGGAAACGCTGTCGGTCTCCGACGCGCTGCCGATCGCCAAGCTGAATTCCGACCTTCGCTCTGAACTGGGAATCGCCGATTCCGACCAGCAGTCTGGAGCGGCTCGAGCAGTCTCCGTTCAGGAAGGCAGCTCACTGGGAAAGTTGATTTCTGAGTCCGGCAGCTACGCGGGAGGCTTCGAATCTTCAGGCAAGCCGACATCAGCAGATCGTCCTGTCCGAGTCATCTTTGTCCTGACAGACGCTCCGCCCGCAGAGCCAGCAGCCAAAGCGGCGGCCAACGAAAATGGCGCCGCATAACCAACGAGTTTCGGCTTTCGGGCAAATTTAAAGAACAAGCAGGGACCATCTTCGGGTGGTCCCTTTTTCTATGCGCGACGTGGTTTGTGCACCCCTCGTTCCTACGCTCCGCGTGGGAATGATTTTCTTTTGACGCTCCGCGTCACGCGACGAGTTGATGGGGACGCAGAGCGTCCGACGCCTTCATTCCCACGCAGAGCGTAGGAACGAGAGTGAAGTCCAGCGGACGAAAATGACATTATCTGAAGCGAAGGATTGACTTTCCTCCACAAACTGTCGAAATGCGCAGCATGGGCAGCAAGGCATCCAAAGCAGGCTACATTCGCAAACGGCGAACGTTGCGACTTCCGATCACTCTGAGCGTGATCATGATGACGCTGAACGTTGCGCTGATGGTCTGCTGGATCATCCTGCTGGCTCAGCGTGGCTCGTGGAGCGCCCTGACCATCGGCACGATTGTCTTCGCGCTGATTCTGGTCGGCATGATTTTCTACATGTTTCTGACGGTGAAAGAAGTCCGGCTCAACCAGCGGCAATCCAACTTTGTCGACAGCGTGACTCACGAATTGAAAACGCCGATCGCCGCTCTGAAGCTGTACCTCGAAACGCTGCAGCTTCGACAGCTCGACGATGAACAACGAGCCGACTTTTACCAGACGATGGAACACGAACTGCAGCGGCTGGACCATCTCATCAGCCAGCTCCTGGAAGTCGGCCGGCTGGACGCGATCGGCCATCAGTCCGATCCGGAAGACATTCCGCTGGACCGTCTACTGAGACGATGCGCGGTTTCCGCCTGCGCTCACCACAAGCAGGATCCGGAACAGGTCGTCACCTTCGACGTTGAACCGATCATCGTCCACTCACGGCCGGTCGTCCTGGAGATGATCTTCGGAAACCTGCTGGACAACGCCGTCAAGTACGCTGGCGATCCTCCGCAGGTCGAAGTGCATGTTCGGATGAAAGGAGCCGATCGAGTCAGCGTTCGGATCATTGATAACGGAGAAGGTGTGCCTTCCGACCTGCGGAAGAAAGTCTTCCAGATGTTCTACCGCGGCGGCGACGAACTGGAACGCCGCCAGAAAGGGACCGGACTGGGGCTGTACATTAGCCGGACGCTCGCTCACATCCTGAAAGGAAGTATTTCCGTTCACGACAGGTTGGACGGTTCGGGCAGTGTGTTTGAAGTCGAGCTTCCGGGGAGGCCGGAATCATGAAGATCCTGATTGTCGAAGACGAAGAAGCTCTGGCCAAAGGTTTGAAATTCAACTTCGAGCAGGAAGGTTACGAAGTCGAAACCGCTGGCGACGGACACCGCGCGCTCGACCTGTTCGACGCAGCCGATCCGCCCTTCGACCTCATCCTGATGGACCTGATGCTCCCCGGCATGAGCGGCTACGAAACGACTCGGGAAATCCGCGAACGCGACGAACAGGTTTCGATCCTGGTCCTCAGCGCCAGGACCCTGAGCGAAGACCGGGCGATGGCCTTTGACGCCGGCACGGATCAGTACCTGTCGAAACCGTTCGCGCTGCCCGAACTGCTCAGCCGAGTCCGCAACCTGACAAACCGGCGGCAGGCTCGGACAACGTCTTCCACGGAAACGGTCTCGTCCCCTGCTCTGCCCGCACGATTTGAATTCGGTGATGGCATCGTTGTCGATTTTGATCAATTCGAGCTGACAGTCGGTGACACGACTCACACGCTGACCACAATGGAAATGCAGTTGCTGCGGTATTTCATCGAGCAGGAAAGTCGCGTGCTCTCACGCGATCAGATTATGGAGAACGTCTGGGAGGACACATCGGCCTTCAGCACGCGGTCGATCGACAATTTCGTCATGCGACTGCGGCGTCTGATTGAACCCGTGCCGAGCGTTCCTCGACATTTTCTCTCGGTCCGAGGCACGGGGTATCGCTTCGTCGCGAACCCGGAACCGGGAGACGAAGACGCTGATTCTGAGAATCCTGAGTCCCCAGGCTGATTTCAAATCACCTCGGTGGAGAGAAACTGGTCCGACTTCCGTAGGGTAGGACGTGTTGCTCGCACCGTTTTCTCACGCGTTGATTCTTCGCCAACATTCCCGACACCACTGGCAACTACTGAATGTCCTTTGCTCGGTTCAGCGTACGGAACCCGGTTTTCGTCAACATGCTGATGCTGGTCATCCTGGCCGGCGGGACGATCTTTGCGCTGACGCTCGTCCGCGAGATGTTTCCGGAGTTCCGCCCGAACAAGCTCATTATCACGGCGATCCATCCCGGCGTGCAGCCGCAGGAGATCGAGAAGGCTGTCACGATCAAAATCGAGGAAGCCGTCCGCGACGTGGAAGGCGTCGAGAAGGTCGATTCGACAGTCTCCGAAAGTCAGAGCATCACAACGCTGACACTCTACAACGAAGTCGATGACGCGGAGAAAGTTCTCAACGAAGTGAAGCGGGAAATCGACGCGCTCCCCGATCTCCCCGACGATCTTGAACGCGTCACCGTCAAAAGTTTCGAGCCCATGCTGCCGGTGATCTCGGTCGCGATCTTTGGCGACGGAGACGAAGCGGACCTCAAACAGGCAACGCAAGATTTAGAAGACAACCTGCTGGCTCTCCCAGGTGTCAGTCGAATCGTCGTCAGCGGCGTTCGCGATGACGAAATCAGCGTCGAGATCATTCCCGAACGGCTCATCGAATACGACGTCACCTTCGACGAGGTCGCCGACTCAATCCGCCGATCGAACATTGACGTCTCAGGTGGGCAACTAAAAGGATCACGCACGACGGTCGCCGTCCGAACCGTCGGCGAAGAACTCGAAGGCCTGGACCTCGAAGACATCGTCATCCGCTCTGGTGGAGCCGACGGAAAGAAAATTCTGCTGCGCGACGTCGCGAATATCGCCGACGGATTCGTCGACGTCGACATCGAGGGATACTTTGACTCAAAGCCGTCCATGAGTTGCGACGTCTACAAAACGAAGTCGCAGGACGCGATTCAGATTTCCTCGGTCGTCAAAGCGTACGTCGCTGGTAAGAAGAATCAGCCGCTCAATCCGGACGGCGACGCATGGTGGCAGACCGGCCCGCTTCAGGAAGTTTCTGCGATATTCGACGCGATCATCGGTCGCCCCGACCTGCAGAAGGTTTACGACGAGAGCCGAGCCAACCCGTTCAACCATGACTTCGACGTTGCACTGAACACGGACCTGGCACGTTTCATCGAAGGTCGCCTGGACCTGATGGCGAGAAACGGCCGTACGGGGTTGATCCTTGTTCTGATCTCTCTGGTGCTGTTTCTGAACTGGCGAGTCGCATTCTGGGCGGCGATCGGTCTGCCGGTGTCGTTCCTCGGAACGTTCATCGTGATGTGGATTTTCGGGATCTCGATCAACCTGCTGAGCGTCTTCGGCCTGATCATCGTCCTGGGGATCATCGTCGACGATGCCATCGTCATTGGCGAGAATATTTGCCGACACGTTGAAGAAGGCGAACCTGCAGAACAAGCCGCCGTCACCGCCACGGAAGAAGTCCAGTGGCCGGTCATCATCGCCGTCCTGACAACCATCGCCGCGTTCGCACCGCTGCTCTTTATTCAGGGCACCATTGGCGACTTCATGGGCGAATTGCCGATTGTTGTCATGGCAGCGCTGAGCGTTTCGCTGGTTGAAGCGCTGGTCATCCTGCCGTCTCACCTGCGAAATCTTCCCAGCCCTGAAGAATTGGAACGACGACGAAAAGCGGCCGGCGAGCCCGGCGCATTCGTCAAAGCCTTTCATCGCATGCGAGATGCCCAGGAAAGATTTGTTGTCGAGGTTCTACAGACTCGTTACGAAAAGTTTCTGCGGAAAGCGCTCAGGTGGAAGTACCTCACCATCTGCATTGCCGTGGCGACGATGTGCATCTCGTTCGGCTTAGTCGAGGGCGGAATTGTCCCTTTCGTATTCGTCCAGGAAATGGACAGCGAGACCGTTATCTGCGACGTCGAACTTCCCATCGGCAGTCCGATCGACCGTGTCCGAGCCCGAGTGATGGAAATCAGCGAGTTCGTCAAGACGACGCCCGAAGTAGTCAGTGTGTCTGCATTCGTCGGAATTCAGGTTGACGTTGCTGGCGAGGGCGCGGTGGGGTTCAAGAATCGGTCACACCTGGGCCAATTGGTCGTTGAGCTGCAAGAGTCGGACGCTCGTGAACGAGCGGGTGGAAGATCGAGCAACGAACTGCTCACCGTCTATCAAGAATTCACAAGAAACCTCCCGGAGATCAATGCCGTTCGCTGGCTGGCGTTGAACGGGGGACCGGGTGGGAAGGATGTCGTCGTTAGAATCAGCGGTGCCGAGACCGAAGAGTTGGTCGAAGTCTCGTCGCTGATTCGAGAAGAAGTCAGCAGCTATGAGGGTGTCTTCGACCTGGACGATGACTACGACGCTGGCCAGCGAGAGGTCCAGCTCCGAATGTTCGAGTCCGCCGGTGCGAGCGGTGGCTCGGTCGCGGCCCTCGGTTCACATGTTCGATCGGCCCTGTACGGCCGCGAGGCTCGACGAATCACGCGCAACCGCGAAGACGTTCGCATCATGGTCCGGTATCCGGAGTCGTTTCGTGAAAGTGTCTACAACCTGGAGTCGATGTGGATTCCAACCGGCACGGCCGTCGGGCAGCGTCGCTGGATACCTTTGCGGCAGATCGCAGAACTCAGCGAAACCGACGGAGTCACCTCGCTGTATCGCAGCCAGAATTCACGAGCGGTCACCGTCTATGCAAACGTAAGCGAAGACCACAACACGTCGGACATTCTGAAAGGCGTGCAGAAGAAGTTCGACGAGAGCATTCTGCCCGATCATCCGAACGTGAATATCGAGTTCCTCGGCAGCTTCGAAGAGATGCGAAAATCGTTCGCTGGGTTGAAGCTGGCATTCCCCGTCGCCCTCCTGCTGATTTACATGATGCTGGCCGGCCTGTTCCGTTCTTACGGCCAGCCACTGGTCGTCATGGCGGCTATCCCGTTCGGATTCCAGGGAGCCATCATCGGTCACCTGCTGACCAACAATCCGATCACGATTCTCAGTCTGATCGGAATGGTGGCGCTCAGCGGAATCCTGGTGAATGACTCGCTGGTCCTCGTTGACTTTATCAACACCCGAGTCCTCAAAGGTGTCAGCCACTTCGAAGCCAGTATCGACGGTGCGAAACTCCGGTTGCGAGCGATTCTTCTGACAACACTCACCACCGCTGCCGGCCTGACTCCGCTGATGTTTGAAACCAGCTTCCAGGCAAAGTTCATGATCCCGATGGCGGTGACTCTGACGTTCGGGCTGATTTTCGCCACGGCGTTGACGCTGGTCATCGTTCCGGCACTGAACCTGATCTTTCTGGAACTCCGCGGCCACGAGCCCGGCGAATAAGCCATCCACAAAGCGAGTTTTGAAATTGCACGGTTTCTGTAGGGTCCGACAAGCGCAGCGCCGGCGTACCATTTCACCGGTTCAGACAAATGGTACGCCGGCGCTGCGCTTGTCGGACCCTACGCTTTTACATCTCGGCGTCACAGTTGGTTGAGCATGCGGCGACTGGTAAAGTGTCGGGTCCGCACTTTTCAACATCCAACCCGCGAGTCCCGCCCCTCGGAGTTCACACCATGAGACACATTGCTCTGTCGCTTTTTCTGATGCTTGTCTGCACGGCCACGCTCTCTGCCGCCGACAAGGCGAAACTCAAAGGGCTGATCATTACGGGCGGATGCTGCCACGATTATGACAATCAGAAACTGATTATCGAACAGGGCCTCAGCCAGCGGATCAGCATCGATTTCGATGTCGTTCACGAAGGCGGCACAGGCCGGGATCACAAAGTTTCGGTTTACAGCCAACCCGGCTGGGCAATGAAGTACGACGTGATTGTCCACAACGAATGCTTCGGCGGAGTCGTGGATGACGACTTCGTCAAAGCGATCGCTCAGGCCCACTTCGAAGGCGTCCCTGCAGTCTTCATTCACTGTTCACTGCACAGCTATCGGAACGCTCCCGTCGGAGCCGACGCATGGCGGGAACTGATCGGAGTTACATCGCGACGTCACGAAAGCAAGCACCAGGTCGTGGCTCAAAACGTCAACGAGCATCACCCCGTGATGGCTGGATTTCCGCTGGAGTGGAAAACGCCCAACGGCGAACTCTACGTCATCGAAAAAGTCTGGCCGAACGCAACGCCTCTTCTGCAGGCTTATGGCAAAGACACGAAGCAGGTTCACACGGTCGCCTGGATCAACTCGTTCGGAAAAGCAAAGGTTTTCGGGACATCGCTTGGTCACCACAACGAGACGATGAACAACGAAGTCTGGCTGGGAATGTTTGCTCGCGGAGTTCTCTGGACCTGCGGCAAGCTCGACGAAAACGGCAAACCGATGCCTGGTTACGAAGGCACCGGCATCAAGCCAATCGAGCTGCCGAAGCTCGAACCGATCCCTGAGAAGAAATCTGCCGGCAAGAAGAAGCCGAAGAAGAAACAATAAGCAAAGCACGCTTCCGTGGGTGGCACAGGTTGCTCGCAACCTGTGTCGCGAAGCGACAAGAGTCAATGTAGCTCGACTGTGAATACCTCTTGCGGCTGCGCCGCACTGGTTGCAAGCAACCAGTGCCACCCGATGCTCTAGTAGAGCGGGTCAACTTCCTAATCAATCTGCCTATCCGACATGCATATTCAAGACGGATATCTCAGCACCAGTGTCTGCCTCGCGACGGGAGCGGTCTCGCTTGGCGCGGTCGCTTACAGCCTGCACCGGATGAAGGATTCGCTGGGCGAGCGAACCGTCCCGCTTACCGGCATGATGGGGTCTCTGATTTTCGCAGGCCAGATGGTCAACTTCCCGATCGGTCTTCCCGTTTCGGGGCACCTCATGGGCGGCGTGTTGGCCGCAGCGGTTCTTGGACCGTGGGCAGGTTGTATTGCGGTAACGCTGGTTCTTGTTGCTCAGTGGGCTCTGTTTTCGGACGGTGGACTGCTCGCACTGGGCGCCAACGTTCTGCACATCGCGGTACTGGGTTCGATCGGCGGCTACGCGGTGATGACTACCGTCCGAAAGTTGCTCGGCGGAGGTCTTCGCGGGGCGGTCGCCGGTGCAGTCGTCGCGGCATGGCTGGCTGTGCTGGCAGCTTCCGCGGTGTTCTGTCTGGAGTTTCGACTTTCGTACGCGGCAAGTGACTTCGACTTCGGAAACATCTTCACGCTGATGGTCACGTTGCACGCATTGATCGGTGTCGGCGAAGCGATCATCACCGGATTCGTCGTGAGCGTCATTTATCAACAGCGATCCGATCTGATCGACATGGCTCAACCGGCTGACTCAACGGTGGCAAGTTCCGCGAGCCGTTTCGCCGCTGCTGGACTAGTTTGCGCTCTGGCTGTTGCTGCCTTTGCCGCGCCATTTGCATCGGATCTTCCCGACGGTCTCGACGCAGTCGCCGAGAGATTTCGTATTGCCACGTCTGAAGACAGCACGGCGGGGCTCTTTGCAGATTACGATCAGATTCCAGTCAGCGGCTGGCAGAGTTTGTCGGTGTCGGTGGCGGGGATCGGTGGATCGTTGGCAGTTTTCGCGGCGGCTGTTCTGATTGGTCGAGCCATCCCGATGACCGCTCCCACAATTGCCACCGAGGCAACCGGTGAGTGACTTCTGGGATCGCTATGGTCGCTCAGTTTCGATTTGCCATCGAATGCCGCCAGTTCTGAAGTTGGCTCTGGCGGTCTGCGTTATCGTCGCCGGAGTTGCGATTCCCGTTCGCTACTGGCCGGCGTACGGAGTTCTCGGCTGCCTGGTTTTCGCCGGACACAGTATCGCCGGAATTCCGCTTGGCTACCTGATCAAACGGCTGTTGATTTTTCTGCCGTTTGTTGGATCGATGGCGATCTCTCTGCCGCTTTCACAGGGGCTTGACCGCGGCTGGGATCTAATGCTGCAGATCATGTTTCGCGGCTGCCTGGCGTTTCTGGTCAGTCTCTGGCTGGTCAACGTGATGCCGTTCGAGCAGTTGCTGGTCACACTGCGAAAACTGAAAGTCCCCGCCGTTGTGGTCGCGATTCTCGCCTTCATGTACCGCTACGTTTTCGTCGTGTGGGACGAGCTGGACAAAATGAGAACCGCCCGAAAAGCCAGAAGCTTCTCGGGCGGCAGTCTGTGGTTTCGCTGGAAGACTCTTTCGCAAATGATCGGGATGCTGCTGATTCGATCGCTCAACCGCGCCGAGCGAATTCACGGAGCGATGTGCTCACGCGGCTGGGACGGCGAAGTCCGCTGGCTCGACGACAGCGACTGATTTCAGCTTTGATCAAACGTCGTGATCCCGCATCTAAATTGTGCGGCACGTTTGCAACACGAGTGGCCGATCAAGTGCTCGGATCTGGAAGTGGCTTATCCGGACTGGATGGTGTCTCGACCGGTGTCGAAGGCTTGAGTGTTGGCAGGGGCACGTTTGCCTCGGGCAGAGTAGCTCCCGGTTCGATTGACGGAACTTTGTTGACCGAGTCTCTGCTCACACCATTTCCCGAATCGAGGCGAGGCTCCGCCAAGGCCGGTTTGTTCTTTGCCGCTGGCACCCCCAAAGCCGGGACTTGATGGGTCGGTCGTGTTGTTCCTGAATTCCGCGACGTTCGATTTTTCACTTCGAACACATCCAGCTGAGACTCTGCCTGTTCAAGGCGAAGTTCTGCTTTCTGAATCTCCAACTCCTGCCGACGCAATTCCGATGTCGGTACCGAACCCGTTACTTTCTTGAGTGTTTCGGCCATGAGTTCATATTCGGTCTTCGCCAACTCAAGGCTCTTCTCAACGTATCGGATATTCACCACATGTGAATTCCGTTGTGCCTCGATCCAGCGATGCTTCTGTTCGAGCAGCTTTCTCGCCTGATCCAGAGCAAGCTCCGCTAATCGCAGCTCATACTCGAGGTCCTCTTCCTGATCCGAGCCTTTCATTCTTGAGAGCCGGCTCTTGACCCGGTCCACTTTTACGCTGGCGGTGTCGACCGAGTGTTCTGCAACGATCAATTCCTGCTGCCATTTCACGCCTTCGTTGCGGGAAGGATCATTGAGACCGGTTTCCGGCCGGGAAGCCACAGGCGCCTTAGGAATAGTCCTGAAATAAGTTCCTTGTTTGACCGGAAGCCGAAGGCGCCCGCGTTTCAGACGCTGGCACGCATTCAAAACACCATCGCCTGCGGCTTCGGGTCAAACAAGGCAACG
>Ga0316208_1001127_pt1 | contig 26703 bp, 15 predicted proteins | sample 3monopyrite_MG_FD_204944 | JGI IMG/M metagenome (GOLD analysis project Ga0316208, IMG submission 204944) | Microbial mat bacterial communities from mineral coupon in-situ incubated in ocean water Damariscotta River, Maine, United States -... | ecosystem: Environmental > Aquatic > Marine >... | reverse complement strand
TTAAAAATCAACGCGATTGATGACGCTCCCCCTTCCGTTTTTGCGAAACAGACTGAACCGATGCAGGTGGTGCTTTCGACTGATGTAATCCGACTGGAATTGCAAACTGATGATGACTTCGGCTTGAAAGAAGTCGGTTTGGAATGGGTGGGCGTTGCCGATCCGCTTCGCAATCCGTTCCCGGATACCGGCGGTAAAATTGTTGCTGTTGGTGCCCCTGAAAAGAAATCACTCCAGGCGATTGCGACCTTCTCGGCTGAGAGTGATCACGTTCGCCCGCAAACAATTAAACTGCGAGCTTACGCGACCGATTATCTTCCCGGTCGCCAGCGTGCTTTTTCTTCGGTCATCCTGTTACATGTTATGACACCCGCCGAACACGCGATCTGGATGACGCATCAACTACGCCGTTGGGCAAGCCTGGCAGATGATGTTTATGAAGAAGAAGTTCGACTCCACGATGAAAACCGCGCGATTCGCAGACTTGCTCCCGAAAAGTTGGCGTTACCGAATACGCAAAGAAGAATCGAACAACAAGCCGCCTCCGAACGAGCCAACGCGGCAAGATTGGGAGCAGTCACCGATCATGGCGACCGGCTCATTAAACAGGCGCTACGAAATCCGGAAATGCTGGTCGGTCACTTGGAAACATGGGCGGAAGCCCTCAAACAGTTACGCAAAATCTCCGATGAGAAAATGCCTTCGGTTGCAGACCTGCTCGAAAAAGGAGCTCGTTCGGTGCCAAAAAAAGGAACGGGGAAACCGGGTTCCAGTAAATCTGGAAAAACAGCGGGAAATAATCGCAGTACTAAAAGCGGTAAGCCGGGTAAGAAATCGGGAGAGACCAAAGCCGTCCCAACGGTGCCGAAGGTGGTTGATATTGAATCTGGTTTCAACAAAATTCCCGAAAAAAAAGCGAGTAACAAAAAGAAGAAGCCAGGTAAGGGAAAATTCTCCATCCCTAAAACAATCCTGCATGGCGGCCCTCCCAACAAAGACAAAAAAGAAGAGAAGAAGGACGAAGAGAAAAACGAAGTCGATGAAGCGGTTGAGGTACAGGAAGATTTGCTGGAAGAGTTCGCCAAAATTCGCGAAGAATTACAGGGCATTATGGATGACCTCGAAAACAGCACGTTCGTCAAACGACTTAAAGCAGCATCGCGCAGACAACTTGGTGTTGCAACCGAATTGAATAAGACACTATTCAAAGGGTTCGGTGTGAAGGAAAAAGAGTTGGATGAACGTCAAACAACGCGCATGGGGAAAATTGCAGAAAGTGAAATCGCCCAAAGTCGAAACATCTGGACGATACAATCCGACCTCGAAGCGTACTACGGCAGAAAACGGGAAAAGAAACTGCTCAATATATTGAAAGAAATCGAAAAGACGGAAGCGGTTTACAAACTGAGTTCACTGAGCGAGCGCATCAACGACAATCTCTCAGGCGAATCGATTGCCCGGGCAGAATTCTGGGCAGATACGTTCGACCGCTGGGCAGAAGAAATGGTTTCGCCTTCCAAATGCAGTTCCTGTAAAGGCGGCAAAAGTTTCAGCCTGCCTCCTTCGATTGTTCTGGAAGTGATGCGAATTCTTGAAGGCGAAATGGACCTGCGTGATGAAACCCGCTCTCTCGAACAAGCCAAAGCAGGCATCAAAAAAGAAGAATTCGAAAAGAAGGCAGGCGTTCAAGCAGAGACACAAAAGAAACTGGTCACCAGAACCGGCAACGTCTTGAAAGATATTCGAGCCTTGCCCAAAGGGGAACAGAAATTCGCCAAGGAATTGCAGTTCATTTCGATGGCAAAAGATGCAATGCAGGATGCGGCTGATATTCTGGATCGTCCAAGTACCGGACCGGCTGCGATTGCCGCAGAGACCGAAGCAATCGAGTTGTTACTGCAATCAAAAAGATGCAACCCGAACGGAGGCGGAGGCGGCGGTTCAACACCGGGCGGTGGCGGTGGCGGCGATACGGATCAGGCAGCCCTCGCGTTACACGGCCCCGGCACCGATCCAAACGCCCACATTGAAAAACGTTCCGTCGAACAAGCCAGCGGAACAGCAGCAGAAAAACTTCCCGAAGAATTCCGCGACGGACTGGATCAGTTTTTCAATGCACTGGATCAACGAAAATAAATTCCCGTAGGCTAGGCTGAAAAGCCTAACCACAAAATTCACATAAGAAATCGGTTATGATCAGAGAAAATATTTTTGTTAGCTTGATCCTGCTATTTGCGATTGCATTCACGTCATCAAATTTGGTGTATGCTCAGGAGACGGAGCTTCGTTTTGGGACGGCGGTTCCTCCTGATGTGAATGCGATTTATGATCGTGGGTTGCAGTGGCTGGTGAAGAATCAAACGGAAAAAGGGGACTGGGCCGGAGGTCAGCAAGGGCCGGGCGTGACCGGCATGGCGGTGATGGCGTTTCTGGCCAGCGGGGAAGATCCGAATTTCGGGAAGTACAGCGGGAATATTCGCAAAGCGGTTCGCAGCATGATCCGTGGTCAGAACGGAAGCACCGGCTATTTCGGCAATAGTATGTATCACCACGGTTTCGCGATGCTGGGCATGTCGGAAGTGTATGGCGTTTTGGATGATGACACGCTTTGGCAGGGAGACTCGAATTCTTCAGGGAGGCGCACGATTGCAGAATCACTTGAATTGGCGGTACGCGCGGCGATTACTTCCCAAAAAAGCAATCAATGGAACGCCTGGCGTTATTCGCCGACTTCGACCGATGCAGATACTTCGGTCGCCGGGGCAGTTTTAATGGGGCTATTGGCTGCCCGAAACGCAGGAATAAAAATCCCGAACGATTCAATCGATAAAGCTCTCGAATACTTTCGTAAAATGACCAATACGCGGGGCGGTGTCGGCTATTCGGGAGTGGGCGGCGGTTCCAAGAATTTACAGGCGATTGCGATGTTGGTTTACGCGATCGGTCGTAGAAAGAATCTGAAAGAATACAAAGCCGTCGCTTCACAGGTGACCACGGGACTGGAACAGCAAAACCACTACCCGTATTACAACAGGTATTATACGGCACAAGCGTTGTTTCAGGGTGATTTCAGTGCGTGGCAAAAATGGAATTTGCGTACGATCAGGCTTTTGAAAGAGCAACAAAACGACGACGGCAGTTTCAACAGCAACATGGGGGTCGCGTACGGAACGTCTATGTCGATGCTGGCGATGGCGCTTAATTATCGTTTCTTGCCAATTTATGAACGATGATAAACCAACCGGCTTGAGACAATCCCCTTTTGTAACTTAGCAAGAATTCGCATGATAAAATCTCTGTTCATACCGCTACTCTTAACAGGCAGTCTGCTATTGAGTTGCGTCAGTTTGCCAGCCATGGACAAAACTGAAAGTACAGCCCGGGAAGGAAAACTTTTCTGGAACAATGGCGACAGCCTGGCTGGTTCCATTATTTCTGCCAATTCGAAACAAATCGTCTGGAAATCTGCTTTTTTTGTCGAACCTCTACAAATTCGTCATGATGTTTTATCGACGATTCGATACGAAGCAGCCGATCCGCTGGAGTACCCGGCAGGGACGTTTCGTATTGTCATGCTCAACGGCGATGTTCTTTTTGGGCAACTTCAATCTGTTGATGGAACGTCGCTTGTGATTGAATCGGCTCGACACGGGACGATTCGGCTGTTGCAAGATAAAATTTCCACACTCCGACGAATCAGCAGTAACGCCTCGACCTACCTGGGGCCGCAAGGGCTGGATGGGTGGGAGCTGATGAAGGATACTGTCGTCTCTGCTCAGAAAGGGCAGGTTTTCCTGGGCTTTGGAGGAGGCGTTGCTCAACAAAAAGTCGTCAGTAACTCTGCAGCTAATTGGCGAGAGTTGAGTGATGGTCGAATAACGACAAAGAATAATGTGGGGTTGTTTCATTCATTCGATTTCCCGGACCGCTGTGAAATTGAAGTTGTGTTGGAAGCGAAAACGCTTCCTGCTTTTACTATCATGCTCGGCAAGGACAAAAATAGTTCCTTGCGAATTGAATCGTGGGAAGAAGCGCTGGTAGCTCTTTCCGGATACGATTTTGTGGAGCTGGTGACACTGAAAAAACAGCAACGAAAAATTCATCTGCACCTGTTTTTGAACAAACCCGAAAAACAACTTGCGATTTACTCCCATTCTGGAAAAAAGCTGGGCGAAGTAAAAGGAGTTGCGTCGTCACGAAAGCCCGACGGTTTTCTGCTTCAAAATGAAGGGAATGAATTAACACTCAATTATCTGCGAGTTGATCTCTGGAAAGGTGATTTGCCTCAACCGTTGCGTCCGGGAGAATCACGCGTTCAATTGAGTGATGGTTCGATTCAATATGGGGAAATTCTGCAGATCGATCCTGAAACGAAATCGATTCAATTCGGAACAGCAACGTCACAAACCTCGCTTGCCTTTGACAAAATATCCGGCATCACGTTAAGAGAAGATTTAGAGAGCCAAAATCTTACCGAGAAATTACAACTGACCTGGCGCGATGGCGGACGTGTCTCGGGGGAACTTTTGAAAATTGCTGAATCTCATGTAGAGGTGAAAACGGCGTATTCAACGGCCCCAATCCATTCCAGTATGCTGGAAATGCACAAAATTATTCTGGCAAAAAACAGCACTCAGGCAAAAAACAGCACCACTGATAATGCTCCGGTTGAGGAAGTCGACAACAAGAAAGTGACGAAGCAGACCCCTTCTCTTCTAGGTTTGGAAAATGAATCGGAAGCTCCTGACAAAAAGGAAACTCCGTCGGAAACACCCGATAAAGTTTTCTTTGTCGGGGGAACTTTGCGTGGGCATTTAATAATCGAGAACAATTCCCCTTCTCCAATTAAATGGAAGCCAATTGGTGGGCTTAATGCGAGTGCATTGAGTTCACAAGGAGAAGCGAAATTTGTTCGTGGCGAGCGTCACCCGGACTTAATGTTCGATGTCGCTGCTTTTCCCGATGTTTTGTTTTTGAAGAACAATGACGTGCTTCCGTGCAAAATCATCCATTTGGCAAAGAAGGAAATAGAGGTCGCCTTTCCGATGGCTGAGGCGACACGTGTTGCGACCGATCAAATCAAAGCGATTGAATTTGGTTCCTCGCAGCGAGAGTCGAAAAAAGATTTCGCCGACAAAAAATGGACGATGACCGGCACGGTCAAGCATTCCCCCAAGGAAGTTTTGATGACAAGTACCTCAACGCTGGCTCATCCCGATATTCTAACTGGTGATGATGTTCAATTTCAATTGGACTGGGGAGCGAACCAGTATGCGAGAATGACGATTTATATGAATACGGATAATGTTCTTAATACACGTCAAGATAAATCGGAAACGGCAACATCGATTGATATCAACACCAACGGCGAAAGTTTGTGGGTAACAAAAGGTACATCTCCACAACAGAGGAATCAGTTCTGGGGGATGCAACAAGGTTCAAAGAATCGCATCATTCGCTGTAAGGGATCGGGAGCGAGAATCAGGCTGTTAACAAGAGATGGCGCCATTCATGTTACCGTTAACGCAGAAGATGCTTTTTCTATTCCGTTGAATATTAACGGAGCACAGGAGAAAGGACTTTTCTTTTCTGCAACGTTCCTGGGGGTACGAAACTCAAACAGGAAAAACAAAAAAACAGGCAATGGAATTGAACGTGGCTACCGAATTTCAGAATTCGAAGTCAACTCTGTCGCGGGTTCTGCGGTCAAGCAATTCATTATTGAGGAATCCCGTCAACGAGCACTCACCATTCCCAGATTTCGTCGGGATGATCCTTCCACGCATGTCATCATCGCCCCGAATGGTGACCTGTTGCGCGGACGGTTAATTGGTATTGATGATCAATACGTTTCCTTTGAATCAAAACTCGAAGTATTTCGATTTGAACGAGACCGAGTCGCTTCCATTATCTGGCTTCCCAAGCTCAAAAAGAAGACTGATAAGGAAGAAGGCGAAGAGAATGAAATCGCTGCCTCTGAAAAGAAGAATGAAAAGCAAACCGATAAAACACCTCGACAAGACGAACAAGATTCATCAGAAATTCAGTTGAGACTGGCTCATGGTTTTTCGATGAGCCTTACCCCCAGCATTGCCAAGACAGATAAACTGATGGGGCAGTCAAATATTCTAGGGAAATGTGCGATCCCCTCCGGTTCGATTAAGGAATTAATTCTGGGAAAGATTCACTCCAATTCTTACGACATTTTCTCTCAATGGATTCCGCAGGCAGCCGCTGAACCGAAGTGGGATATCCCATCAGAAGGGGGTGCTGATCATCAATTGCTGGGAACAACCGCGGCTAATTTTGAATTGCCTTTGCTCGATGGAACGACCTTCAAATTGGCTGACCATTCAGATAAAGTAATCGTTCTCGATTTCTGGGCCACCTGGTGCGGTCCGTGCGTGTTGGCACTGCCCGGTTATATTGATGCGACTTCGCAATTCGATGCGAAAAAAGTAATCTTTGTCGCTGTTAACCTGCGAGAGTCGTCACAAAAAGTGCGAGAGTTTCTTGAACGGGAAGACCTTGCCCCAGCCGTCGCTCTTGATGCCGATGGTTCGATTGCCGCTCAATTTGGTGTTTCTGGAATCCCGCACACGGTTATTATCAGCCCGGGTGGAACGATTGAAAATATCAAAGTCGGCTACAGCCCCACCGCTGCGCAAACAATGCAGGAGACAATCACAAAAATCCTTGATGGTACCTGGAAACGAAAAGAAGCCCCTCCGAAAGAAAAGCCGACAGATGAACCGGCGTTATAGTTTCCAACACATTTTGAGCGAATCAAAGCTACGCGATCTCTTGCAGTAGCCGGTTTCATCTTCTACGCTCTTTTCTCGCCAGTATTTATTTTCTTGAGAAAGGAAAACAGATTGTGCTTCAGTTCAAAGATGTAAAAACGACAGCAACGGCTTCACCAGTGTTGTTTCTATTGGCGATTCTCACTTTTGTTTTTGGAGGGCAATCGGTTCAAGCTGAAAAAGATGTCCAGCCGAATATCCTGTTTCTGTTTTCTGATGATCAACGCCCCGACACAATTGGCGCCCTTGGTAACCCGATCATCCAAACGCCAAATTTGGATCGACTGGTGAAGCAAGGGACCAGTTTTACTCGGGCCACCTGTGCGTACCCGCTCTGCTTTCCCAGCAGAACAGAAATTTTGACAGGCTGCACTGGCTTCAGAAACAAAGTATTTTTGTCCAATCGAGATGCAAACCTGAGTTTGCCCACGCTACCTGCGGTCCTGAACAAAGCGGGTTATCAGAGTTACTGGGTCGGGAAATGGCACATGGCGGGGCGTCCCATGTCGCGTGGTTTCACTGAATCGCTCGGCTTATTTGCTTCTGGCAGGCGTCCCAAAAAGCCGCAATTTGACAGCAAAGGCAGAATCGTCACCGGCTATGTCGGTTGGATGTTTCAAACCGATGACCGAAAACTGATGCCTGAACGCGGGGTTGGCCTCACACCGAATATCAGTCAAATATTTGCAGAATCGGCGATTGAACTGTTGAAACGAAAATCAGACAAACCCTTCTTCCTTTACGTGAATTTCACTGCACCGCACGATCCGTTACTTATTCCTCCGAAATGGGATAATGTTTACGATTGGCGGAAGATGAAAGTGCCTGAAAACTTTTTGCCCAGGCATCCTTTTGATCATGGCAATTTCAATGGGCGGGATGAAAAGCTACTCCCTTGGCCTCGCACGAAAGAGGATATCAAAAAAGAGTTGGCGACATACTACGCAGTTATTTCACACATGGACGAGCAAATTGGTAAAATACTTGACGTGCTTAAAGAAACCGGACAAGCCGATCATACGATTGTTGTTTACGCCAGCGATCACGGTCTGGCATTAGGCAGTCACGGCTTGATGGGCAAACAGAATATGTATGAGCATACGATTAATGTCCCGCTCATTTTTCGTGGTCCGGAAATTCCTGAAGGAAAGATTTCCAACGCTCAATGTTATCTGCGTGACCTGTTCCCCACTTTTTGTGATTTCGCCAATACGCCCAAACCAAAATCATTACAAAGCCGTAGCCTGTTACCAATATTGAAGAACCAAACGAATGAAATCTACCCATTTATTGTCGGTTACTACAGGCACGCACAACGAATGATTCGAACAGATCGCTGGAAACTAATTCAATACCCCGAAGCGAAAAAAACACAATTGTTCGATTTGATAAATGATCCTTACGAACTAAACAATCTCTCCGAGAAAACCGAATGCGCCTCGATTAAGCAAGATCTGAATCATCTACTGGCGGATTGGTTACGCGAGCATCAAGACCCACTGCAAAAGTAGGATTAAGTTCCTCTCCCGCCTCTCTACCACGAACCGCCAAGAGTATGACATTTCCTGACATCGAGAATCAAATAGCCGTAGCCTGTCTGATGACACCGCGTGGTCGAGGGGCGGTTGCGACGATTGCGGTGTGTGGTGATCTTGAGCAGCTTTCTATGTTCGCAGATAAGTCTCCTCATTCATTCTTTCTGGCTCGCAATCAAAAACCTCTTCACCTGCAAACAACGGGAAATATTCTTTTCGGGAAATGGGGCGAAGAAGAACTGGTTGTTTGCAGAACAAGCGATGACGAATTCGAAATTCATTGCCACGGCGGTGAAGCGGCGATCTCTCGAATCCTTTCTGATCTTGAAAAATCAGGAGTCTCGATCCTCAATCCGTTTGATTATCTGGAAGAAGTATTCGGTCTATGGGAAGCCGATTACCAGCAGACAATCTCTCGGGCAAGAACATTTCAGACGGCTGCATTAATTTTACAGCAACAAAAAATTGGTATTTGCGTCTGGAAAGAACTTGAGAAATGTCTGGACGCCGGTTATTGGTTGGCGTTGGATGAACAGGCAAGGAAAGGTCATCGGGAAACAATTCAACAAATGCAGCACTGGGTCAACTTTGGTAAGCATCTGACATCCCCCTGGAATATTGTGATTGGCGGACTTGCCAATGTCGGAAAGTCTTCGTTAATTAATGCCTTGTTAGGGTTTGAACGTACTATTGTTGTTGATCAACCAGGGACAACTCGCGATGTTGTATCCGGCGAAACCGCGTTGGAAGGTTGGCCGGTTCTTTTTAGTGATACTGCTGGTCAACGGGAGACACGGGATAACTTGGAATCAATCGGAATTGAACACGCCGTTAAAGCGATGCAAAAAGCAGACCTGCAAATTCTGCTGCTGGATCGCAGTGTTCCGCCGAGCCGTGAGAATCAAAAATTGATGGCGAACTTTCCTGATGCCCTGCTTGTTTTCAATAAAACGGACCTCGACGAAGCCGCTGGGTGGAACAACTTTGAATTCCCGCAATCGCCACTTGAAGTCTCCTGCCAAACAGGAGAAGGGATTGAACAACTCATCAAGAAAGCGATGCAAAGGCTGATACCACAATCCCCCCCCGCTTCCCTAATACTCCCGGTGAGCGAACGCCAGCAGCAGGTATTGAATAAATTGGCTTGCCTTGTTGATTAACCGGGCATTATCAATAAACTAAATACAATATTCAATTACATATTGGTCATCACTTTTTACCGGTTCTTGTTCGAGCATCACCTGTGCGACTCGCATCGCCTGACCACGTAGTTCCGGAACTGCGATTGATTCCCATAAACTTCCCCTCAATAACGGACCAATTGCATAGAGGATTTCTGAAGCCTCATCATTGGATTCAATCGCAGCGAAGTTTTCATTTACTTTCAGCCCCATATCAAGTTCATCCGATTGAATGAGACCTCTTTTAAGCAGGTTCTGATACAGCGGAACATCACAAGTGCTGAAGCGTAATTGTGGCCCGGTGCAGTTGACAACCAGATCACCTCGAACAGATTTCTCATGACCGTTATCACATTTGTAATGAACTTCGATTCCCTCTTCCTGGGGGGCCAAATGTTGGATGTTTCCACGCAATAGTTCGAGTTGACCATTATCAAGTTGATCGGTCACTCGTTCGTGAATGGATTGCGCGATACGATGGCGAACAACATTCCAGATGTTTGCGTATTTACTCAAAAAATCTTTCTTCTCTTCGACAGAAAGTCCCTGCCAAAGTTTCTGAGTGTGCGGTCTGAGTTTATCGATCGCGATAGCTGAGTTTTGACTCATCTGCTTCAACTTTTCACAATGCGATTCGACCAGTTCAACCAGTTGAGCCAAATTCATTTCCGAAGCGTTTTGTGGAATGAAATCGGGGTAATGAATCCCTCGAAAATGCGAACGGGGGAGCATGCCGTTGCGAGAAATCGCAATAATTTTTCCTCGCCAACCCAATTCGGTCAGAGTGACCACGGCATCGACCATTGTCAAACCAGTTCCCAGTAAAAGGATCGTTCCGCCAGGAGAGGGCAAGCGATCCATCCAGTTCTCCCAGGGGTCTGCACAATATCGCGGATCGTGAGAAACGGGCGAAAGTGACGGAAACCCTGCAGGTGGCTGGTGCCCGGTTGCCAGTAAAACAGACTCTGCTTCAATTCGTTTTCCACTTTGCAACATGACACTGGCATCGCCACCATCCAACTTGACAATATCGGTCGCAACATCGTCAATAACACTCAGCTTCACTTCGGTGCCAGGTAAGACAGGGTTCAGAAAGATAGAGGCGATCCCTCGAATATAATCGCCATAAATTCGACGGGGAACGAACATTTCCAGCAGTTCCTTATCGCCAGTCGAATCGAACTCACTTCGGGAGCGCAGCCATTCAAAAAAATGATCGGGGTGATCTGGAAAAGCAGACATGTTCCGGGCAGCGACATTCAACAAATGCTCTGAACGAGACGTGGAATACGCAACGCCCCGACCAAATGGGCGTTTCGAATTGATGATTTTAATTTCCAATGGAGCCACACTAAACCGGGCCAGGTTGACCGCAGTCATTGTCCCGCTGAACCCACCCCCTATAATTGCAATCGTTCTCATTGATACAATCTTTCTTCCAGAGAAAAATCAGAATGCTTAATAAATACCAGAAAAGCTTTATTCATTCAAAAAGGAGCACAGACATTCCTGTCTGTCATGTCTGCGCATCCCGTATTTCAAGGCAGACAAAAATGTCTCCCCTCCGTTCAAACTGTTTTTTACTAAATAGAGGTTCCCATCAGACTTAACTCTCTGCAAATAAACCTGGTCTTGTGAGTAAAAAGCCGCTTGAATGTTCGGCAGAAATATTTGAGTGAACCGAACCAGAGCCATTCAAAATAAGATTTGATGCCGCGAGGATCAGTACAATCGTAATGATTCTCCGAAACAGTTGGGGCTTGATGTATCGACTGACCGCGGTCCCTGCTAAAACGCCACCAATGGCAAATGGAACGGCCCACATGGCGTGAAACAGTTCATCCCGCTGCAGAAACCCCGCTGCAAAAAGTCCGATAATTTTAAGTGAGGCGATTAATAACAGGCAACTGCTGACAAACGATTTGAAAGTGGAAGGACCCCAACCGCGCCGCAGTGCATACGTCGCAACCGGTGGCCCGCCAATGCTGACTGCTCCTGCCAGAAAACCGCTGACTCCACCAGCCAGATAAGAGAGCCAATGAGGGGGCGATGTGACTGCCTGATCTTTTTTTTTGAAATGCCCCAAAAGAACAAAAAACAGGATCGCCAGTCCGGTCACCTGACTGAGTTGTTGCTGAGGAAGGGAAGCAAAAAGTAGCAACCCGACTGGTAGCAAAAAAAATGCCCCCAAGAGAGTTCGCCTGACTTCTGACCATTCAACGCATAATTTGTAAGAACAGGCCGTCATAAATAAAACCGGTAAACCGCTTAAGGAAATGACAATATGTGATGAACGAGGCTCCAAAATAATCGGCATAACAGCCAGTGCCGTAATGGCGTAACCAAATCCCAAAGAACTCTGTACAAATCCTGAGACCATCACAATAAAAGCGATCAGCAGTAAACCCCAAACCGGCTCGCCTAACAAATTCAAGTTACTCATTCGGGCAACTCTTTTCCTTTAGTTTCAGGAAGAAACAGCATCACAATAATACCCAAGGCGAACAGCCAGGAAAGTATCGTAATTCCCCAGGGAAGATCGATTGTTTTCAGACCTCCTGAATACAGAAGCACCGGAACCGCCAGCAGTCTTCCGCCGTTAAAACAAAAGCTGGTCCCTGTCGCGCGCAGGTGTGTCGGAAATAATTCAGGAAAGTAGACGGCATATCCTGCATGTATCCCCAGCGTGAAGAACCCATAAAGTGGAAGAATGCAAAGTAGTTGGCTATACGTTTGTGGAACGAAGCAGGTAATTGGAACGATGATCATTGCCAGAACATGAAAACCGATGAACGTTGCTTTGCGTCCTAAACGAGAACAAAGAGGACCAAACGCGACAAGACCAATCCCCCCTCCCAACGCCTGAATTAAACCGTAAGCAAACTTCGCAGAGTTCCCTGCAGCAGCGTCGATGGCTTTCTTTTTTTCCTCTGCTGTCATTTCTGTTTTTCCAGATTCGGTCATGGCAGAAGCAACCGTTTTATCAACGAAACTCTTCTGAGACAATAAGCGTTCCCTGACAAGATCCTGACTCGCAACCGTGACCGACCAAAAGGTGCCGAGTCCGACGGCTGCAAGAAGTACTCCCCCAATCGCCCGGCCTGCCCAGCGTTTATTAAGCAGCAGATCTTTGAAGCTCCCCATTTTGTCGGCTGAATCACCTTCTTTCTGCTTTTTCCACTGATCGGTCTCTTTCACACTCGAACGAACCCAGAGAATCAACAGAGCAGGCAACACGCCAATCAAATACGCATACCGCCAATGTGTCCCGACGACAATCGCAGCGATTGCTGCAATCCAGGTTCCGGGAACACTGGTCGCATGAAAAATACTTGAAGCATGGGCTCGCGCTCTTTTCGGAAAGACTTCAGAAACCAAACTCGCTGCAACAGCCCATTCGCCCCCCACTCCCATTGCGACAAAGAATCGCAATGCGGCGACATGCCAAAGCTCGGTTGCGAAAAATGTGAGACCGGAAAATATCGAGTACATCAAAATGGTAGCAACCATCACCGACCGCCGACCGAATCGATCAGCCAGCGAACCAAACAGCAAGCCTCCTACGGTTCCGCCCAGTAAAAATATCCCCAGGAACATGTCGCCGTATGTTTTGACTTTGTCTTCATTTCCATTAAGAAGATCGAGAAGCATATCATGGCGAGTCAGGTTAAATATCTGCCCTTCATAGACATCAAAGATCCAACCGGCTGAAGCGATCAGAAGAACCATCCATTGATAGCGAGTGATCCCTTTCCACCAGGGACCACTTTCCTCTTGAGTTTTAGTTTCTGTTGTATCCACCACTGGAGTCCTCTCTCTATCACATTCGTTCAGAATAACTTGGAATCAACTTCTAAAAGTTCTTTTCAGATAAAAACTTACTTGCCGTATTTTTGCTCAGCATATCAAAAATGAATTCAGCTTACCTCAAACAACGGGGATGGCCTACTTTTTATGACTCCCTTTTGGCTCCCAGGCATGAACGGCTAATGCTGCTGCGCCCAATGCACCGACAAGTTCCCCCAATTCTGAATAACTAACTTCCGGTTCCTTCGCGTGCATTGCAGGAAGAAATTTATTTAACGAATGACGAAGTGGAGAAAGAAACGCATCACCAGCTTTGGTAATTGGTCCTGCGATGATGATCTTTTGTGGGTCGAGCATTAATGTCATTTGTGCAATCACCTGACCAATCAACTCCCCTGCTCTGCCTAATACATCACAGCAGAATTTGTCTTCTTGCGAAACAGCCTCAACCATCTTTTCGACAGTAACCCGGCCACGAAACAAAGAGAGAGTCGTTGATTCACCCGCCCTTACCCCTTCGGTCATCTTTTGAAGAATGGCTGTCAATGAGGCAACCTGTTCCAAAGGCATCACCTTCCCATCATCCGACAAACTACATGGCCAACACCCAATTTCTCCTGCCAGGTGATGCAAGCCGCGATAGAGTTCGCCATTCAGAATAAGTCCAGAGCCAATACCGCTACGAACACCCAGACAGATATAATTTTCAACTTCTTTTCCCTGCCCGAACCAACGCTCCGCCATCGCCATGGCTCGAATATTATTTTCGATATGAACAGGAGTCAGATATCGTTCCTCCAACCGTTTCACTAACGGGATGTTTCGCCAGCCACGAATAAACTGATAATGAAGAGCCATTCCTTTTCGGATATCGACAGTCCCGGGAACACCAATGCCAATTCCCAGCAACTCGCGAGATTGATCACGAACATCTTCGATAACCGATTCGATCAGTTCCAGAACATTCGATGCCGATTCATTCGAACGAACAGAAACGGTTCGATCTCTGAGGACTCGTTGAGCAAAATCGACACTCACGCCATGCACTTCCCGGGAATCGAGATCAATCCCGATAAACTGTCCCGCTTCCGGATTCAACTCAATCAGCGTCGCTGGTCGCCCTGAACCAGATTCTTGCCGATGTCCCTGACGAAGAAATCCTAACTCCACCAAGCGATCAACATGAATCCCAACCGTTGATGGCGCAACCGATAACTGCCGGGCTAATTCGACTCGCGAAATACTTTTGAGCAGGCGCAACTTCTGCATCACAGAAGAAACAATATCAAACTGAGAGCTGAGCCGCGACACGGACACTTTATCTTTCTCTTGGAAAATGAACCTTATCGATTATTATTTCGATATCAAAATATGTCAAGCATCAATTCGGGATTCTTCTAATTTCCCATAATAAAGCATCTATTGAATTCATATTATTAAGTGTTTTGACTGCTTCTCTTAAAATACTTGCAAACGAACCGAGGAATGATTATATTATTTTGATTCTGGAATAAATCATTAAACGATAACTTCGGTTCTCACCATCGGGCTTTTCCACTGTCTCGTTTTTTTCTGTAATATAGAAAGAGCTGGTCTAATGAAGGATTCAATCAATCTCTCGAATTTGCAATTAACTCGCCGTGAATGCCTGGCGTCTTCTATCGCTGCGGGAAGTATGCTACTGCCTGCTTCTGTGAGTCATGGTGCCCATGCTGCTGGCACGGAGGAAATTAAAGTTGCCTTGATTGGCTGTGGCGGGCGCGGTTCTGGTGCTGCTGCCCAGGCTCTTGCGGTCGGTCCGCATGTCAAGCTGTGGGCGATGGCGGATGCTTTTAGTGACCGACTGGAAAAAAGTTTGAAAGCGATTACAGCCGGGCATAGCGATCACAATCGAACGAAAAAAAAGAGTGAATTCGAATCGGCAATTGATGTGCCAATCGAACGGCGTTTTATCGGCCTGAATGCCTTCAAGCAAGCGATTGATTCCGGAGCAGATGTCATCATCATTACTGGTCCTCCCGGATTTCGACCTCAACATTTTGAATACGCAGTGAACGCGGGCAAACATGTTTTCATGGAAAAACCTCTTGCCACCGACGCGAATGGCGTTCGCCGAATTCTTGCTGCCGCGGAGAAATCAAAAAAAACAAATCTGAAAATTGGTGTTGGGCTTCAACGACATCATCAGGCATCGTATCTGGAAGCGATGCGCCGCATTCACGATGGGCAAATTGGGCGCATCGCAACGATGCGGTGTTTCTGGAATGGGGGACCACCTGCCAAGACACCGTTTATGCGTGAGAATTTGAGTGAACTCGAATATCAGGTTCGTAATTGGTATTTTTTTGATTGGCTCAGCGGAGATCATATTTGCGAACAGCACATTCATAACCTCGATGTGTGCAACTGGGCTAAGGGGGAACATCCCGTTTCCGCAGAAGGAATGGGCGGGCGGCAGGTGCGAACCGGCAAAGAGTACGGCAATATTTTCGATCACCACGCGGTTATCTACACGTATGCCGACGGAACGAAAATGCACAGCTATTGTAGACAGATGCCCGGTTGCCAAAATTTAGTTGCAGAACAAATCGAAGGCGTTGATGGCCTGGCTGAACTTTCTTCAGGAAAAAGTTCGATTACCACTGGAGGGAAATATCTCTGGAGAACAGCTCGCCGGGACAGAAATTTCATCAGCCCTTACCAGGAAGAATGGAATACATTCATCAAGGCGGTCGAAAAAGATACCCCTTACCATGAAGCAGAATACGCAGCACACAGCACGATGACAGCAATTCTTGGTCGGCTGGCAACATACTCGGGTCGGTTAATTAAATGGGAAGATGCGATCAAATCGAAAAAAACGCTGACGATTGATGCAAAAACCTGGGAAGAACCAGCTCCGATTCATGCCTTGAAAGATGGCTCATATGAAATCGCTGTTCCAGGAATTACGAAAGTTCTTTAGACGATGCACCGTGACACACTCTCCATGACCTGTTTGAGATTTGATTAATACGCTTAGAAACAAATCGTTAGATATAATAAGGTACTGATTAATGCTACATCACTTTTTTAAGAATCTATTTGCAATCACGGTATTGTCTATGGGGGTATTGCTTTGTCAAAGAGCAATAGCAGAGGAAACACCAGCCAGCGGTTTTCTGACAACTTCACAACTTCAGAAAAAAGGGTTTGATCCACTCTTTACCGGGACAGACCTTTCCAAATGGAAGTTGGGCGAAGGGCATCGTGGGCACTGGGTCGCTAAAGGGGGCTTAATCGATTACGACGGCAAAGCGACTGCGAAAAAGCATGTTGACCGCGGTCTTTGGACAAAGAAATCGTATCAAGATACGGAATTATACGTTGAATGGCGGTTCCCGGATAAGCCTGTCATCAAGCCGCATCCGATTGTTTTATGGAACGGGAATTTCCTGCGAGATGAGAAAGGGAAGCGGATCACACGCCCTCATTTAGACGCCGGAGACAGCGGGATATTGTTTCGTGGGATTCTTGATTGCCAGGCAAATATCTGGTGCCAGGAAATGGGTTCGGGGGAAATCAACGGATACCGCACGAATAAATCGCTGGGGCAGATTTTAAGACGTTCCTGCATTCCATTTGAATTTGGCGATAACCCGCTCGGCGAATGGAATGCGTTTTTAATCACATTGAAAGCTGATCGCCTGAAAGTGGAATTGAATGGGAAGCTGGTTCTGTATTCAGAAAAGCTGCCCAACCTTCCTGAAAGCGGTTCGATCGGCTTGCAACACCATGGCGATCATATTCAGTTTCGAAACATTTGGGTAAAAGAAATAAAACGCGATGAGTAATTCAAAAGTACGCTTTGGGCTGATCGGTTTTGGCGCCTGGGGCAAGCATCATGCCGATGCGATTGCGAAAAATGAAGGGGCGGAACTTGTCGCCATTTCTGCTCGTAGTGAAGCAAGCATCGCAGAGGCAAAAGAAATCTATCCGTCTGCGGGAACTTATCAAGATTACAAAGAACTGCTCAAGCGGGACGACATCGACATTGTTGATGTTGTCGTGCCGAGTTATTTGCATCATGAAATTGCCTCTGCGGTATTGAATTCTGGCAAGCATCTTCTGCTGGAAAAACCGATGGGTATTTCGATGGAAGAATGCGATAATCTTGTTCGACTTTCCAAAGAAAAAGAGCGTTTGCTTGCGGTGGGGCATGAATTTCGTCTTTCCTCTTTGTGGGGAAAAGCGAAAGAGTTGATCGATGAAGGCTTTATTGGGCAGCCACAGTATGCGCTCGTTGAGTTGTCTCGCAATCCGTATCGTTTGGGGGCAGACGGTTGGCGATACGATATTTCTCGTGTTGGTAATTGGATTTTGGAAGAGCCGATTCATTTTTTCGATTTAGCACGCTGGTACTTATCGGCCTGCGGCGAACCGGTTTCAGTTTATGCCTCTGCCAATTCCCGGCAGCCTGATCATCCAGAATTACAGGATAATTTCAGTGCGATTATCAATTTTGAAGATGGAGGCTATGCGCTCGTTTCGCAGACACTCAGTGCTTTTGAACATCACTGCATGGCGAAAATCACAGGAACCAAGGGAGCGATCTGGGCTTCCTGGAGTGGCGCCCTTGACCGAACCCGTCACCCGACTTTTTCTCTGCGGGCATTTGATGGCGAAGAAGTGAAAACGATTCCGATTGAAAAAGTCACCGGGGAACTGTTCGAACTGGAAGACCAAATCGGAATGCTGGTCGATGCGATCACTCAAGGAAAACCGCTGGCTTGCAATGCGGAAGATGGTCGCTGGTCTGTCGCGATGTGCCTGGCTGCCCAGGAATCTGTCGATACCGGCACCGTCGTAAAATTTTAACACGACCAGCCATGGTGCGGTTATCCATCCTGTCAGTTTTGTGCAAGAACTTGTAACTACTCAGCGATGTTGTAGGATCCGCTATTGCGGACCACGATGGGAAGTGGAACCCTCAATTTCATGCGATGGTCCGCAATAGCGGACCCTACAAAACAGCCAACGCTCGATTGCCGTATCTCCTGTCACCACAAGACGTTACGCAGAACGTCCAGACGCCCTCTCGTTACCTCTTCCCCCCGGATCAGAGATTCCGCATTGCTGTTTTCGCGCGGACAGATTGGTAGACTTTAACGATTATAACGAATGCGCATCTCATTTGTGCCGTTCTGGAAAAATGTATTCTACTGAGTTAATCGTTTATAAGAGATTTTACCGATGTTCCCATGGGGCGGTTTACCAGGAACTATCGTGGACGGTATGTAATCATTATTCAGTGACGCAACCAAAGAGTAATTTCTTTGTTGTTTGCGTAAATTTCCAAGATCTTTTTTTGATACTGATTATCAAAATGAATCTGTCGTGATGAGATTTTTATAAACAATATTGAATGATGATTGTGTGTCGCTACCTATATCGTTCTTGCGAAACCTTCGATCTAAGCGAAAAGAGACATCATGCGAATCAGCTATCTTCGTAACTCAGCATTCATCGTAGCATCATTGCTTTTATTAAGCGGTTGTGCAGGGCAAAAGTATTTTCAGACCAGTTCTACAAAAGAATTGAAAGAACTGAAAATAGCTGTTTCAGAACTTGTCGCATTGCAGCAACATCAATCCTCACCAAATGAAGAAATTGATATTGCCTTTCGGGATGAAGAATCGTCGTCGAAAAAAGAATCGTCTATCGAACTTCGGCAAGAAGATAAACCACAAAACGAGATTAAGCTAACTGCACTCAAAGAAGCAAACTTTGAAGAAGAGTCCGAACCAGTCGCACTGCCTCTTCCCATTGCAGAACCAGCCGAACTACCTTCCATGAATGATGAATACGTCCCGGGTGGCGATGGAATAACACTGGCTGAGTTTGAACAACTTGCCTTAGACAATAATCCAACCATTAAAATACTTTCAGCCGCTGCGAGCCGGGCTAATGGAATCAGAAACCAGGTTGGAATGTATCCGAATCCATCGATCGGTTATTTTGGTAGTCAGCTTGCAGATCAAGGAACCGACCAACAAGGTCTTTTATACCAACAGCAGTTTGTTCGTGGAAATAAGTTAGCGCTCAATCAACGTGTTTTATCACGGGCGATGCAGGCTCAGATGTGGGATGTTGAAACGCAGCGCTATCGTGTTCTGACAGACATTCGCCTTCGCTATTACGATGCGGTTGCTTCTCAGCGGATTAAAAAACTTGCTGAAGATTTTTCTATCGTGACCATTAAAGGAGCAGAAATTGCAAAAGCACGAAGAGGGGCTGGAGAAGGGACGCAGATTGATGTTTTGCAAGCTCAGATTCAAATGAATCAAATCGATATCAGACGCCAACAAGCCGAATTCGCTTTTCAGGGTGCCTGGAAAGACTTAACAGCCATCGCGGGGATGCCTTACATGGCCCCCACGCCTATTGTCGATGAAATGAATCCGGAAGTTACCGATCAAGACTGGGATTCCACCTACCAGAGTTTACTTGTCAGCAGTCCTGAATTAACCGCAGCTCAGACACGAGTTAGTGAAGCGAGAGCAAATCTGGATCGACAAAAAGTGCAGGCGACTCCTAATGTTACTGTACAATTGGGGGCAGGAGCTGATAACGGAACAGGCAGTGGTTTGCTCAACCTGCAGGTTACTGCACCGCTGCCTGTGTATAACAAAAACAGAGGAAATATTTCAGCCGCTTACGCACAATTCAGCCAGGCGACACACGAGGTCAATCGAATTGAACTATCTATTAAATCTCGACTTGCCCGTGTTTCCCAAGAATACGATGCCGCTAAAATTGCTGTCCTGAAGTACGAACGAGAAATTCTTCCCAAAGCAGAAGAAACACTTAAACTCTCTGATAACGCCTATCAGGCTGGCGAATTGAACTTCTTGCAAATGCTTATTGTCAGGACAACATATTTCGAGTCGAACCTGCAATCGATCAACGCGATTCGCAGACTTGCCCAGGCCCAGGTCAGCATCGATGGCTTGCTGCTCAACGGCGGGCTTGATAAAACAACTGGCTATACCGCAGGCAGTGGAGGCCTACGCGGCCAAACACTCAGCGGAGAGTAGAAAGACTTCAGGGGTTCAAGAGCCTCAAGTCTTCAACGACAAATAAACCATCTTTGCGGATAAGTTCGTCATCGAACCAGACCTCACCGCCCCCGAATTCGGGGGTTTGTGCAAGGACCAAGTCCCAGTGGACTGCACTTCGGTTTCCGTTATCTGCGGTGGTGTAGGCGTTACCTGGGGTAAAATGCAGTGACCCGCCAATTTTTTCATCGAATAATGTATCGAGAATTGGCTGCTCAATTTCGTAGTTTACTCCAAGCGAAAATTCACCGATATACCGTGAACCCTGATCCGTATCGAGAATTGAATTTAGTCTTTCGGTTTCGTTCCCACAGGTTGCTTCAATAATTTTTCCGTGTTCAAAAACAAAACGGATTCCCTGGAATACTGTTCCCTGATAACGTGAGCCAATGTTGTATGTAATTTCGCCATTGACACTGTCTCGCAGCGGCGCGGTAAAGACTTCTCCATCAGGGATATTTCTGCGTCCGTTGCACGGAATGACGGGAATATCGCGGATTGAAAAAGATAAATCTGTACCGGGTGAAACAATTCGGACTCGATCTGTTTTTAGCATGCGTTCGACAAGCGGTTGTTGTGCTTTTTCCATTGCGGCATAATCTGCGGTACAAACATGGTAGTAGAAATCTTCAAACGCATCGGTACTCATATTGGCAGATTGCGCCATCGAAGCGGTCGGATATCGCAGCACGACCCAGCGAGTATCGGGGACGCGAATTTCAAAATGGACTGGCTGCACATAAAGCTGCTGATACGCTTCCAACTTTTCAGCGGGGACATCCGAAAATTCTGCATTATTATTGGAAGCACGAATTCCGATATACGCATCCATCTGCCTCATGCGAACGGCATCGATTTGAGCGACTGTTTTCAGTGTTGCTTCATCAGCTGAAATGATCCAGTCCCGCAGAATCTGATTGTCTCTTAACTGAACGACAGGAATCGCCCCGACACTTCGCACTTTACTGACAAGCAAACTGACTAACTCGGGAGAAGGTAAATCGAATGCCTCGATAAGAACTTTTTCTCCTGCTTTGAGTTGGCAACTATGCCCAACAAGAAGATCCGCCAACTGTGCCTTACGATGATCCATCATTTTCACCCGTCTCTATTTGTTAAAATTAGTTTTGGGAAATTCTATTAACTCAAAAGGAGCACAGACATTCCTGTCTGTATCGTTTGAGTATGCTGCAATATAGGCAGACAAGAATGTCTTCCCTCCGTTCAATAATCTGTTTTTGAATGAATAGCGGTTCCCTTATGCCAGAAGTTTAGTGACAACTTTTGCGGGAGCGACTCCAATCAGTTTTTGATCAAGTCCCTGGAATGGTACAGAAAGGTTGTTGCAATCCAAGCCAAGCAGATGCAGAATTGTCGCATGTAAATCGTAAGTCGGAACAATATCTTCAACCGCATTGAAGCCGAGTTCGTCGGTAATACCATGGGTAACACCGCCCTTGATGCCGCCCCCGGCCAGCCAGACGGTAAAGGCGTTCGGATGATGATCGCGTCCATCATTCCCGCCCTGCACCATCGGGGTCCGCCCAAACTCTCCGCCCCAAATAACGAGCGTATCTTCGAGCATGCCACGTTCCTTCAAATCCATAATTAAAGCCGCGGATGCCTGCTCGGTATTCTTACAATTATTTTTAATCCCTGCTGTTAAACCGCCATGCTGATCCCAGGCTTCATGAAAAATCTGTACAAATCGAGTCCCTTTTTCCAACAGACGCCGTGCAAGCAGACAACTGTTTGCAAAGGAAGGCTTGCCCGGTTCTGCCCCGTAAAGTTCAAGTGTTTTTTTTGATTCCTGATTCAAATCGACTACATCGGGCGCTTCGGACTGCATACGAAAGGCCATTTCGAAAGAGTTAATTCGTGTTGCAATTTCCGGGTCTTGCATCTCTTTTAGTTGAATGCTGTTCATAGCGTTGATGGCATCCAGAGAATCGCGCTGCAGTTTGGTATCGATACCTTTCGGGTTGGAAAGATACATGACCGGTTCGCCGCTGGCTCGAAATTGAACCCCCTGATATGTTGTTGGAAGAAACCCGCTTCCCCAGTTCGAACTGCCGCCGCTCGGTCCTTTAGAACCAGTGCTGAAAACAACGTAGCCGGGAAGATTTTGTGATTCCGAACCTAGTCCGTATAAGGTCCAGGCTCCCATACTGGGGCGACCAAACTGCGGACGACCGGTATTCATTTCTATTTGAGCCGGCGCATGATTGAAGGCGGTTGTTTTCATCGATTTGATAATCGCGATCTCATCAACCACTTTCGCCATGTTTGGTAACACTTCAGAAAGTTCGGCTCCGCATTGACCATATTTTGCAAATTTGAATTTTGACCCGAGCAGCGTCGCCCCCGGCATAATGAACGCAGAGCGATACCCCTTCATCAATTCAGCCGGCGGAAGCTTGCCGTTGTATTCAGTTAGCTTTGGTTTGTTGTCGAACATCTCCAAATGAGACGGCCCGCCCGCCATGAATAGATAAATGACCCGTTTGGCTTTCGGGGCAAAATGAGGTTTTTTCGGGGCAAGTGGATTCTGACTCGCCTGTTTCGCCTGCACCTGTTTGCCGAGAAGATCAGCCATCGCGATCGCCCCAAGGCCAACGCCGCAATCCTTCAGGAACCAACGTCTTGTGCGCTGAAGTGGGTCTTCGTGTCGGTGAAGATATGATTGACAGTTCATGACGACCTCGCTTGATGGTTAAACTCTTATTAATGAATTGCTAGGTAAAAAATGGGAGAATATATTGTAAACTCGTAGGTTAGGCTTTCCAGCCTGACACAATCAGACATAAACCTTTCGAGTCCGATTTCTGAGTTCGCTGGTCAATCGTAAATTGATCATTTTGGAAACCGCATTTGTCAGGCTGGAAAGCCTGACCTACATAAATTCAGTACGAATTACCTTTATCCTTTGCTAATCGTTTCATCCAGATTCAAAATGACACGGGCAAGGATTGTCCACAAGGCCATTTCAGAGGCTGCAATTTTGACACTGGTTGGCGGTTTAACAACCTTTTTTCCGGCTTTGTCAGTTATCAATGCCGTCGCATCTATTTCTCCTGAAGCAATACGTTTCTTTTGAGCATTGACAAGATCGGTTAACAGCTTTAATTCTTCTTTTGTGGGAGAACGTGTTAAGCAACTTCGGAAAGCATATTTAATTCTCTCGATATCTTTTTTTCCACCTTGCTGAATCGTTTTATATGCTAAACCTTGCGCGCATTCCAGAAACAGTTTTTCATTTAATGTTGTCAACGCCTGCAGTGGTGTGTTACTGCGATCTCGACGAACACAGGAAGCATCTCCGTTAGGTGTGTCAAAGTTTTTCAGAACAGGAAACGGCACCGACCGATAACGGAAGGTATAAAGTGCGCGACGATATTTATTGTCACCAGCAAGTTCTTCCGGCCACTTTTTTGTTCCATAACTTGCAGGAGGCAGATACAAATATTTGGCTGAAGGGGGATAAACTCCCGGTCCCCCCATTCGTAAGTTGATCAACCCGCTGGCAGAGAGTGAAATATCACGGACAATTTCGCCATCGACACGAAAACGCGGGCCATGCGCAAGCAGGCGGTTGTAAGGATCTTTTTCCAAGAGCGCCGGTGTTGTCTTTGAAGATTGTTGATACGTGGCAGAAAGCACAATGGTCCGGTGCAGTTTTTTCATACTCCACTCCTGATCCATCAATTCAACAGCGAGCCAATCGAGCAAATCCGGATGAGAAGGAGCGCCTCCCTGTGACCCCAAATCTTCGCTGGTTGTCACAATCCCTTTGCCAAAAAAAGCTTGCCAGGCTCGATTAACCGCCGCTCGCGCCACCGTGGGAGAATTTCTATCCGCTATCCATTTCGCGAAAGCCAGTCGATTCAGCGGCTCATTTTTTGGTAGAGGATTCAGAATCGCAGGGACTCCCGCGGTTACCTTCTGCTTCGGTTTCAGGAAATCGCCTCGATCCAGAAAGTATGTATCACGAGTGTCGTCGGTCCGTTCCATCATCACCAGCTGCATCGTTCCTTCGGGATGCAGTTTCCACAATTGGGCAATCTGATTATTTTCTGAATTCAACTGAGGCAATGTTGTTCGCCAAGAGCTGAAAAGTGTTTCAATTTGCTGAGCCGATCTTTTTCCTTGAGGTATTTCAAATATTTTCCGAACCGCTGCGGGGACAGGATCAGCGACTACTTCTTTTTGATCTGAGACAGAAATTCGGAATCGGCCTAAATTCAGTGTTTCGTTATCGTTACTGTTCCAGCCGCCGTGCATTTGTACCAGATGAAATTCGAGCCGCGTTCCTTCCGGAAAGGCGAAGTTTTTTTCTGCCACAAAAATGGCTTGACGCGATTGATTCCGCAAGACCGGCCCGGCATCAATGCCCCATGCCGTTTTGTTATCGCCATCGATGGCATACGAAACGGGTCCGGTAAATCCGGTTGTTCCATCAGCCGCCATATAATTATCCGGGGACAAATGATGATGTTCGTTACTATAATCGGCTGTCACTTTCACAAATTTCACGAGCTGTTTTTTATCCGGTGTTTTTGTACTGGAGACATACATTTTGAATTCAGATAACGCAAGCAGACCATTCAATCCGCGACCCGGCCCATTGGCGGGCAACCGTGGGTCAGCAATTAACTCCAGGCGAATTGCATTCATTTTCTGATCATCGACAGTGACTGCAAATTGACCAGTAAAACGAGCCGGTGCGTAACCTTGTGAAAGAATCGAACCGTCCAGCTGCGTATAATAGCGTTGGGAATTACTGCCGGTGGAGTTTTTAACGGCCAATACTTTCCATGCAGGTTGATCATTTTTCACCGCCTCTTCCCAAGCCTGCATCTGTTTTTGCCAGTCGGGAACTTTCTTTTTTATCTTCATTTCGAGATCACGAATTTGATAGTTAATTCCTGCAATTTGAATTTCTTCCTGGGGCGAATAGACAATCGCATTATGCTCGTAACTGTTATTGAGAAACGCAAACATCCGGTAATAATCGGTCTGGGTAATCGGATCGTATTTATGAGAATGGCACTGACAACATTGAATCGTCAAACCCAAAATTCCTTTACCGATTGCGTCCATGCGGTCGTACATGGCTTCCATGCGAAATTGTTCCGGGTCGACGCCTCCTTCTTCGTTGAGCATCGAATTCCGCAAAAAACCAGTCGCAATAATTTGATCCTGCGTTGGATTGACAAGCATATCTCCTGCGAGTTGATCAATGATAAATTGATTGTAAGGCAAGTCTTTGTTGAGTGCGCGAACAACCCAGTCGCGATAGTTCCAGACAAACCGTGGTTTATCTTTTTCGAAACCGTCAGAATCGGAATAGCGAGCCACATCGAGCCAGTGCCTGGCCCATTTTTCGCCATAGTGAGGCGAACTTAATAACTCGTCCACTTTCTTTTCATACGCCCGATCGCTGGTATCTTTCAAATACAAATCGATTTCTCGAACCGTGGGCAGCAAGCCTGTTAAATCCAGATATAAGCGGCGTAGCAACTTCAGTTTGTCCGCTTTGGCAGAAGGGGACAAACCATTATTTTCCAATTGATGAAGCACAAAACGATCAACAGGATTTTGCACCCATTTCTCATCTTTTACTTTTGGAAGTGAAGGCCGTTTGGGTGGAACGAACGCCCAGTGCTGTGACCAATTAGCTCCTTCTGCGATCCACTGGCGAATTAATTCTTTATCCTCAGCAGAAAGTTTCTTTCCTGAATCAGCAGGAGGCATTTGCAAATCTGGATCGTCGCTGATCATTCGCTGATAGGCAAGACTTTGATCGGGCTTGCCGGGGACAATCGGAACCTCCCCTTCTTCAAGAGGAGTAAACGCACCACTTCTCACATCCAAACGCAGATCAGCTTCCCGGTCTTCTTCTGCAGGACCGTGACAATGAAAACAGGCATCGGAAAGCAGCGGGCGTATTTGCAACGCAAAATTGATCGGCTGCTTTTCACTCGCACGACTCGCCGAACTTGTAGCAAGTATGAACAGCGATACAGAACCGGCAACAGCAAAACGTACCAACTTTTTCGCGAAAGAAGCAGACATAGAAAACCCCGTAAGTTCGGAATTCAATGACCACCGCCGTACATTTTCCCCAAAAGAACCAAGCCATTCAGCTTTTAAGTAGCACTAAATTGAACGTCTGGTCCCAAAGAAAACAGCAAGCGGCTTCAGGGTAACGCCAATCCTCCAGTCTTAATGAAGGGGGTAGCCAAGTTCAAAGACTTAGCAGGCAGGAACATTCATTCTA
>Ga0316208_1001126_pt1 | contig 26711 bp, 23 predicted proteins | sample 3monopyrite_MG_FD_204944 | JGI IMG/M metagenome (GOLD analysis project Ga0316208, IMG submission 204944) | Microbial mat bacterial communities from mineral coupon in-situ incubated in ocean water Damariscotta River, Maine, United States -... | ecosystem: Environmental > Aquatic > Marine >... | reverse complement strand
TGCGCACCGAGAAGCTCGACCCCATCGACGATCTCGAGAGCTTCGCAGCGAACGGGCACTGGGCCTCGCCGCCGGACCCCTGGAAGCGCACGCCGGAGTCTCTGGCGATGGATGTCGAGGTCGGCGAACTCGTGCAGCAGGCCATCGCCGCGCTCCCCACCAACCAGGGGCTGGTGATCACCTACCGGGATGTTCAGGGGTGGAGCTCGGCCGAGGTCTGCAAGGCCCTCGATCTCAGCCCGACCAACCAGCGAGTGCTGCTGCACCGCGCTCGCACCCGGGTCCGGGCAGCGCTCGCGGCCTATCTGGCGCGCTAGCCCCCAGGACGCCGTCGCAGAATCGGTGGCCATCGGCGCAGCGGTCCCGTACTCTTGGGCCATGAGAAGCACCCTCCCAGTCGCCGTCCTGAGTCTGCTCGTCGGGGCCCTGCTCGCCTGTGATGGGGCCGTAGACACGGGCGGCATCCAGACCAACGGTGTGCAGATCGGCTCCGAGGGGCTGTTGGGCCGCTGTGATATCGAATCGGTCGGCCCAGACGAGCGAATCGATGGCATGAGCGGTACGCCGGCCCAGCTCGTAGCCGCGCTCTTCATGCCCTGGGATGCCACCCTGAACGCCGGCACAGAGGTGTACGGCGGCAGCTTCAGCCCCGAGGCGGTGGGCTTCTCCAAGCTCACCGGAGAGGATAGCGACTGCGTCGGGGTGTGGGTCGACACCACCGCCCAGCTCCGGGTCGAGCCCGGGCTCACCGCAGAGCTCGAGGGCAATATGCGGATCAAGACCACCGGAGAGGCGGACTTCGCCCTGTGGAGCGAGGTCTGGGCGGGCGATATTCAGCCCTCGGGGCTCGACCCCACCGCCTTGGAGATCGCCCGGGTCCGGTTCACCGGGGCGATGAGCTCGACCCGTCTGGTCGGCAGCGCAGAGTTCGTCGGCTGCGACACCGAGTCCTGCGAGTCCGAGCCCATCGGCGCCTTTGTCGCCACGCCCAGCCCACCTCCGTAGGCCGGACTACGGGCAGTTGCCCAGGGCGGGGTTCACCAGCGGGTCTGCGTCATTGCAGTCGCCCCCGGCGGTGCTGAAGCCATCTCCATCGGCGTCTTCGTTGACGGTGCCCTCGTCGATGGCCCCATCGCAGTTGTTGTCGACCCAGTCGGGGAGCTCGGGAGCGGAGGGAGAGGTTCCGGCATTGGTGTCGTCGGAGTCCCCCGGAATGGCGCCGTTCTCGCACGGTGCGGTCTCGCAGTACCCATCCCCATCGTCGTCATAGACCGCGGTGCCCTCGTCGATGCTGCCGTCGCAGTTGTTGTCCACTCCGTCGAGGACCTCCGGGGCTCCGGGGCCGATGGCCGGGTTGGAGTCGTCGCAGTCGAGGGGAGGGGCCGCACCGTCTCCGTCATCGTCCGAGGCGCCGAGGTCGACGGTCCCATCGCAGTCGTCGTCGAGGCCGTTGTCATCGACCTCTACCGCGCCCGGGTTCATCTCTGCCTGGCCATCGTTGCAGTCGCCGATCAGCGCGCCATCGGTGCAGGAGAGCATGGCCTCGCAGTAGCCATCCCCGTCGTCATCGAAGGAGGTCGTGCCCTCGTCGGCGGTCCCATCACAGTCGTCGATGCCGTTGGCGAGCTCGAGGGCGCTGGGGTTGATGAGCGGATTGGAGTCGTCGCAGTCACCTCGGCAGCCGGTGAAGCCGTCGGCGTCCTCGTCGTAGAGGGTGGGGTCGCCATGGGTGCAGTCGTTGGCGCGAAGCTGCACCGCAGCGAGGCTCTCGGACCCGATGCTGAGATCGAGCACCGCCGAGACGGTGGTGGAGTCGATGGGGGTGTAGCTCACGGGAACGGTGACGAAGCTGCCCGCTGCCACGGTGAGGGGTTGGGCGCCGACGACGCCGAATCGACTATCGGTCGTGGTGGCCGTGATGTCGATGGGGTCGATGCCGAGGTTGTCGACGCGGATCTGGACCGATCGAGGCTCGCCGACGGCGACAGGCCCGAAGTCGATGGCGGAGGGGAAGACCTCTACCTGGGGGACGGCCGCCCTGCCTCGGGCGGTGATATCGAAGTTGCCCCCCCGTGCGTTGGTCCCGATGAAGATGGCGCCGATGTCGAAGCCGGCCTCGGTGGGGGCGTACTCGAAGCGCAGATCGAGGGACTCGTCGGCGGAGAGGCTCAGGCCGGTCTCGCCCACATAGGAGAAGGCCGTCCCCTGGATATTGACGACGTTGATCTCGAGGATCTCGGCTGTCTCCCCGCGGAGGTGCTCGAGGGGTACGGTGAATAGGACCCGCTCTCCTACGGCCGCCGAGAGATCGATCAGGGGGGAGGGGAGGGAGAGCTGGGCCTCGACCTGGGAGAGGGTGACATCCTGCTTGCAGGCGACCATCACGAGGGGGATCAGGAGCAGCGATCTCAACGGCGCCTCCCCAGGGAGAGCAGCCCGTGCAGCCCGAGTCCACCGAGGGATTGGCGAGCGTGGGCACAGCCGGAGGGGTCTTCGGGGAGAGGCTCGGGATCTTCCTCATCGCAGCCCTCGTCCACCACCCCATCGCAGTTGTTGTCGATGCGGTCACAGACCTCCTGGGTGCCGGGGTTGACGAAGCCATCGTCGTCGTCGCAGTCGTCGGTGGAGTAGCCATCCCGGTCCCGATCGAGCAGCCCTTCGTCGACCTGGCCATCGCAGTCGTCGTCGACGCCGTTCTCGATCTCGGTGGCGCCGGGGGTGATGGAGGGGTCGGTGTCGTCGCAGTCGCCGCCGTTCTCGGTGAAGCCGTCGCCGTCGTCGTCCCCCGCCGCGGTCCCCTCGTCGATCTGCCCGTCGCAGTCGTCGTCCACGCCGTTGTCGAGCTCGGGGATGCCCGGGGTGATGCTGCCGTCGCGGTCGTTGCAGTCCCCGTCGTCCTCGGTGAAGCCGTCGCCGTCGTCGTCGTAGACGGTGGTGCCCTCGTCGATGAGGCCGTCGCAGTCGTTGTCGACCCCATCGGGGAGCTCATTCGCCCCGGGGTAGACGGAGAAATCGTCGGGCGCGCAGTCCCCTGCGGACTCGGCCACTCCGTCCCCATCGGGGTCGGGGTTGGAGCCGTCGACGGTACCATCGCAGTCGTCGTCGAGGCCGTTGCCCTGGACCTCGGTAGCACCCGGGCTCACCGCTGGGTTGCTGTCGTTGCAGTCGCCCGCGTCCTCGGAGAAGCCGTCCCCATCGTCGTCTGCGCAGGAGGTGCCGTCATCGGGCACGCCGTCGCAGTCCTGGTCGATGCTATTGCAGACCTCGACCGCAGCGGGGTTGCGGGAGGCGTCGGCGTCATCGCAGTCACCGCCGAGCTCGGTATAGCCATCGAAGTCATCGTCGTAGCGGTCTGTTCCCTCGTCGATGATGCCGTCACAGTCGTTGTCCTGGCCGTCTGGGAGCTCGGTGGCGGAGGGGTAGGTGAGCGGGTTGGTGTCGTCGCAGTCGTCTGCGCATTCCGAGCCGTCTGCGTCGGTGTCGCAGGCGACTGGATCGGGGATGCAGTCGACGGAGAGGGTGTAGTTGCCCTGGGGAGAAGCGGAGTCGGTGTTGCAGTAGGCGGTGGGGCCGTCCGAGCGGCCACCCTCGGTGAAGCCGAAGCCCTCGACCACGAAGTAGTAGATGAGCCCGGGGGAACAGGCGGTGACTCCCCCCTCAGGATCTACGCCGCCGTTGGTGCTGCCGAAGACACAGGAAGCGGGGTCGCAGCTGCTGGGGAGCATGTACAGGTCGAGGTCGCAGTCGATGCCGGACAGCCCCAGGGTGACGGAGCCCGAGGCGGGGCAGAGGAACGCGTAGACGTCTTCGGGGCCCTCGCCGAAGGCCGCGGTTCCGCAGGTGTACTGGGGGCCCGTGACGCAGTTCCAGGCGAGGCAGGGCGGCAGGATGGGGGCGCAGGTGGAGGAGCCGAGCTGGCTGTCGAGCTGGTTGAAGCCGGGGTCGCACTCGAGGGCCGGGGTCGAACCGAGCCAGGGGCTGGCGAGCTGGCCGGAGAGCGAGTCGCCGCAGGTGAGGGTGGCGACAGGAGCCTGTGGGCACACCGCGGCAGCGGGCAGCGGGAGGAGCACGGACAGGAGCAGGAGCAGGGTGCGGTTCACGCCCACAGTGTACGCGTTATGGACGCCGGGTGGAGTACACCGGAGTCGTAGACGCGCTCGTGAGCCTCGCCATCGCGGGCGTAGTGGCCCGCTGGGGGCTGTTCCTGGCGCTGGCGCTGGTGGACTGGGTGGCCCAGCGCCGGGCGGGGATCGACCCCTCAGATGTCGAGCCGCTGACCGCTGTGGTGCCGGCCTGGAACGAGGCCGCGGTGATCGAGCGCACGGTGCGCAGCCTGCTGAGCAGCGATCTCCCCGGGCTGTCGATCCTGGTGGTGGACGACGGCTCCACCGATGAGACGGCGTCCATCGTGGCCGGTATCGCCGCAGTGGAACCCCGGGTTCAGCTCGTGCAGCACGGGACGAACGCGGGGAAGCCCGCCGCGCTGAACACCGGCATCGAGGCCGCCCGGACCGCGCTGGTGCTCACGGTCGACGCCGACACGCTGCTCGAGCCGAGCTGCGCGCGGTGGCTGGTCGCGACCCAGCGCCACACCGGTGCAGATGCGGTGTGTGCGAATGTCCGGGTGGGGAACCGGAGCGGCCTGCTGACCCGCTTCCAGAGCCTGGAGTATATCGCCGGGCTCAACCTGGACCGGCGGGCGCTCAATCGGCTCGGCCTGATCACGACGGTGCCGGGGGCGGCGGCGCTGTGGGTGCGCTCGGTGGTTCAGGAATTCGGTGGCTTCTCGGGGGATACCCTGGCCGAGGACACCGATCTGTCGGTCACGCTGCTACGGGCGGGGCGGCGGCTGGTGTTCCAGGACCGAGCCGATGCCTTCACGGAGTCCCCGACCCGACTGGGCGGGCTGCTCCGACAGCGCCGAAGATGGTTGGCGGGGAACCTGCGCTGCATCAGCAAGCACGGGCTCGGTGCCGGGGCCTCGTGGCCGGTGCGCCTGGTCGCCCTGCCCAACCTGTGGTTCGCCCACATCGGGGTGTACCTGCTGCCCGTGGTGGTGTCGCTGTGGGTCGGCATCGGCCGTGATGGTACCGAGATCCCGGTCCTCCTGACCCTGGGCAGCATCGGGGTGGGGCTCGACTGGGCCGGGCTGCTGTGGTTCTACGCGGTCGACCGCGCCGACCGCAGAGATCTGCTCTACGCCCCGCTGCAGCGCATGCTCTACCCGAGCTTCATCTGGCTGGTCTTTGTCACGGTGTTGCTTCGGAGGCCGCGTAGCTGGGCGAAGATCGTGCGCCGCAACACCGCCTCAGTCGGGTAGCACCACGACGATGGGCGCGGGAAGCCCTTTGGACACGGCGTATTCGAGCTCGAGCGCCTCGGCGATGGACTGGGCCATGCCGAGATCGTCGGCCTGGGCGGCCCACACGCCAGGCCCCAGGTCGCCCGCGTAGTCCGAGGGCTTGACCTTGGCGCCGAAGATCTCGGCGTAGGCATTGGCGGCGTCGAGGGCGGCGTGGTCCCGCGGCTGGAGCTGGACCTCGATCCCGTCTGGCACGAAGCGCTGCCGCATACCCTGGGTGTAGAGGCCGGCCGGGAATGCTGCGATGCTGTCGTCCAGCACGAAGCCGAACTCCTTGCAGCCCGGGCGCTCCGACTCGCAGGGCTCGACTCGGGTGCTCCAGGCGCCGATCAGTACGTAGCGTGGGGGTTCTTCGAGGTCGGCGATGAACTGCACATTCTCGCCCATGGCCGCGGGAAAGAGCGTGTGCACCAGGAGATCGATCTCCTTGGCCGAGTCGGTGATCACCGTGACGCCGATGTGCACGGGGTCGGTGCGGGTCGCGACCCCTTTGCCGACGAGGTGCACATCGATGGAGAGGTTCTTCGCGTCTGCGTCCCACACGATGGCGTGGGGCTCGACATGGATCCCGGGCCGGGGGTCGGGAGTGCTGTCGGGCTTGGGGTGGGGTTTGTGCGCCGGGGCCTCGGGCTGGGGCTCGGGCACTGGAGCCGCCGGGGGCGCCGTGGTGCAGGCGAGCAGGGCGAACAGGGCGAGGTGCATTCGAGATACTCCGTGACGGTGCATAACGCAGTGGCCCGGTTAGGCCGCACCCATGATGATGCCCCTCGCCATCCTGGCCATCGGTCTCGCAGAGGCCGGTTGAAGTCTTTGAGCGGACGCTAATCTCCCGGTCGGGAGGTCCGAATACGATGCGCCGATACGGCCCGGACAGCTCACCCTGGGCGTCGGGCTGCTCGGAGCGGTGCGCCCAGATGGGGGCGTTGGCGCGCTGTCGATCCGCGCTTCTACGCCGCTGACCAAGAAGGTACAGGTCCGTCTGCTCACCGGCCTGTTCGCGGACTCGGCCGAGGGGTTCTCTGCACGGGATACCCAGCTCGAGTTCCCCCACCTGGTCATCAACAAGCCCACCCTGCAGCTGCGACTCCAGCCCGGTGTCTCGCTGCCTCTGGGCTCGGTCAGCTCTGGGCTCGAGTACACCCTGCTCACCACGGGCAGCGTAGACCCCACGGTGGGCGCGGATCTGGCGGTCGGCGGTACCTGGCTGTTTCTTGCCGGGGCCAGCGGCCGGGCGCCGCTCTATGCGGGCTTCGACAAGATTCGGCAGGGTCTGTATGGGCGCGCCGATATGCGGGTAGCGCGGCGGGTGGCGGGTGGGGCGGTGTTCCTCGGCGCGTCGCTGGCGGGCCAGCGTGCTCGGGGGCTCACCGCTCCAGGCTTTGTCGAGCTCGCCCCCATCGCCGGCCTGGCGGTCCCCCTGGACGACCAGTGGGGGGCCGAGCTCGGCGCCCGGGTGCCGGTGTGGACCGGAGCCGCAGACCGGCCCTACTACGCGGCGCTGCGGGTGGGGCTCACCCGGGTGCTGGGCAAGCGTCACGGGGCGGGCGACGACCCCGACTAGCCAGCGCGGCCCCCGTCGAATCACACACATGCGGGTTGGGACCTCCCCGGATACCAGGGGAGACCGAGAGCATGGAGAGAGAGATGTTTCTGACCCTGTTGACGATGAGCACAGCGAGCGCCCAGGTGGCCTGGGTCGACTGGACCGCGACCACGGCGGATGGCGTAGCGGGCACGGTCACGGTGGACTCCACCACGGTCGATGTCACCTACACCGGAGAGGTCGCCTTCGCTCAGGTCAGCGGCGGCACCAACTACTGGAATCCGTCGGACCCCTACATCAGCGCCACCGTTCCCAACGCCCCTCCGGATACGGATATCATCGCGCTCAGTCAGGCCACCGCGAAGACGCTGACCTTCTCCGAGCCCATCACCAACCCGCTCTTTGCCGTGGTCAGCCTGAATGGCAATGGCTACCGCTTCGATCGCGACTTCGAGATCGTGAGCTTTGGCGCGGGCTACTGGGGTAGTGGCACGCTCACCAAGACCGTCACCACCAATCCAGACGGCACCATCACCTACGATCTCATCGGCACGGGGGAGCCCCATGGGGTGATTCGCTTCCTGGGCACCTTCAGCACGGTGTCCTGGACCAGCCTTACCAACGAATACTGGAACGGCTTCTCTATCGCGGTCGAGAACCTGGCCGCGGCGGTTCCTCCCGAGATCGCCCTATTCGACGGGCCGGACACCGCCTCTACACCCATCGTCGATGGCCAGAGCGCGCCGGTGGACTTCGGGATGGCTCCGGCCGCTTCGGCCCAGACCGGAGACACCGGAATGAGCTCGGTGGGCACGGTGGTTCGCGAGATCACCATCGAGAACAGCGGCACGGGTCCGCTGAATTTGGGCACTCCGGTGCTGAGCGGGCCTGGAGCCGGGGCCTTCACCCTCTCAGCGCTCCCCCCAGCAGTCGCAGCCGGGGGCAGCGTGGTGTTCACCATCGAGTTCGCGCCGGGCGGCCCGGGGGACTTCGAGGCGGTGCTCTCCATCCCCAACGATGACGCGGACGAGAATCCCTACGACTTCCCGCTGGTTGGCGCGGGGCCCGGGGGAACCGGCGACACAGGGGTCGGGGTCGACACCGCGGTCGCGGACACGGCTGTCGCGGACACCGGCGCGCTCGTCGACACCGCGGCGAATGACACGGGGATCGCCGACACCGACACCGACGCGGACACGGATAGCGACACGGATGCGGATACCGACGCGGACTCCGACGCCGACACGGATGCAGATGCCGACACGGATGCGGACTCCGATACCGACACGGACGCGGATACGGACACGGACACGGACACGGATACCGACACCGGTCGTGGAAAGTCCGGCTGTGGCTGCTCTACCGGAGGCATGGGCTCGGTGGGGTGGTTGGCGCCGTTGCTGCTCGGTCTTGCGCGTAGGCGGTAGTGGCCTCGCCCCGTCTGGGGGAGTGTGTGGCCTGCGTCGCGGGGGTCGGTGAGGTGGGGGCGGCGTAGACGAGGGGATCGGGGGCTCGAGCGTGGAGGGGCTCCGGTTTCTCCGGCCTTCGGCCTCCGCCTCGCTGCGCTCGTTGGCAGACTGCGGTAGACCCGACCCTGTCCTCGGTCTATGCCGAGGCGGAGTGGATGGGGCGGGGGCTGTACCCGACCGAGGACCGAGGTCTACGGGTGTTCGGGGGCGGTGGGGAGCGGGTGAGCCAGTTCCAGTTCCAGTTCCAGTTCCAGTTCCGGTTCCAGTTCCAGTTCTAGCCGGGCCCGTCGGGAGAGGAGCGGACTGCCAGGCCGGCGTAGACGAGGGGATCGCGGGCTCGAGCGTGGTGTTGGCTCCGGTTACTCCGGCCTTCGGCCTCCGCCTCGCTGCGCTCGTTGGCAGACTGCGGTAGACCCGACCATGTCCTCGGTCTATGCCGAGGGGGTGTCGATGGGGCGGGCGCTGTACCCGACCGAGGACCGAGGTCTACGTGTGCACGGGGGCGGTCGGGAGCGGGTGAGCCAGTTCCAGTTCCAGTTCCAGTTCCAGTTCCGGTTCCAGTTCCAGTTCTAGCCGGGCCCGTCGGGAGAGGAGCGGACTGCCAGGCCGGCGTAGACGAGGGGATCGCGGGCTCGAGCGTGGTGTTGGCTCCGGTTACTCCGGCCTTCGGCCTCCGCCTCGCTGCGCTCGTTGGCAGACTGCGGTAGACCCGACCATGTCCTCGGTCTATGCCGAGGGGGTGTCGATGGGGCGGGCGCTGTACCCGACCGAGGACCGAGGTCTACGTGTGCACGGGGGCGGTCGGGAGCGGGTGAGCCAGTTCCAGTTCCAGTTCCAGTTCCAGTTCCAGTTCCAGTTCCGGTTCCAGTTCCAGTTCTAGCCGGGCCCGTCGGGAGAGCGGCGGGATGAGCATGGAGCCTGAATGCGGGCTGGATGGGGGCATCACTGCCTCCTGAAGAACTTGGGGCCAGCTCTTGACGTGTCATGCGAACACCCATGGGTCCCATGCCCCGCTCTCAGGGGCGCCAGTTGAATCCTGTCCGCGTTTTTTCGTGAAAACCAATGATCCATGATTGCCGTGTTTGTTTCTGGTATGCCCAGATGACTCCCGTGGGGAGGTCAGCCGGCTCATGCTGCGCGGCACCAAGTGGTCGGACGATCATATCGACTTCACCTGGGATGATGGAGCGGGGAACCGCTACAACCTCGAGCCGACTGGGTCATTGATGCAGGCTCGGGCCTACGGCCACGACAACGGCGATCAGATGCGTGGGTCGCACTCCACAGATCTGGGCGACGACACGATCTACGGGGACGAAGGGGGGGGATACGATCAACGGAGAGAGCGGGAAGGACTGGCTATACGGCGGGGGCGGCAGCGACACGATCTCCGGCGGCGGTGCGGATGATCATCTATTCGGCGAGGCCGACGGGGATACCTTGTATGGTGGCGGGGGGAAGGACTGGCTCCATGGCGGTGCAAAGCGGGATATCTTGAAGGGGGGGCCGGCAAAGGACGTGCTCTATGGTGCCCGGGGGGACGACGATATGTGGGGTCAGGGCGGCGATGATGTGCTCTGCGATACCTCCTGGCCGAACCTGGTGCCGAACCAGTGCCCCTCCTTCAGCGCGATGGACGGCGGACTTGGGAACGACAAGGCGTGGATCAACCACCTGTTCTACCTCGGAACCGAGGTCTGCCCGAACGTGGATATCCGGCTTCCGGCAGGTGGGTTGGCCCGTATCGAGGAGGCTCGGGATGACCAGTGGGACTGGACTTCTGTCACGATACTAGGTGCGACGGTGTACTCGGAGTCGGCGGCGTGGCCGGAGTGCTCCACCCTGATCGGTCTCGGGGGCTTCTGATGCTCCCCCTGCTGCTGGCCTGCACCTCGTCGGTGCCCACGGTCTCGGAGACCTCGGACACCGGGGGCGCTCCTCCCACCGCAGCGGAGCGCACCTGGGTGGGGGTCACCAGCTACCCCTGTGGGATCGACTCCGAGGGCTGGGTGGAGTGCTGGCGCTCGGAGCGGTGGAGCCGGTATGGCTTGGGCACCGGGGATGGCTCTGGCAATCAGGAGTTCTGGCCGATCGGCAACAGCCCGGAGCCCCTGGAGTTGGTCTATGCCCAGGTCGGATCGCTCGCCTGGGGGACCCGGCCCTCGGATGGTCTGCCCGTGGAGTGGGCCTGTCCCGGGGTGCTCTCCGGTGGGTGCCAGGCGATTCCGGAGCGGGAGTTCAGCGCGATCGGTCACGAGGTCGGGCTGGTGGAGGGGAAGATCCTGGGCTGGGCCAACTTCACCGGGGAGTTCGACTCCGAGGCGGAGTATGTCGATCTCCACTGCCGGTGGGGCGCTATTCAGGGGGGACAGACGTGTGCGGGCCTCACCCAGGAGTCCCGGGTGGATTTTGCCCGCTCCCCCAACTTCCACCTTCAGTTTCCTCCGGAGCTGGAGATCCAGACCTTCATCTCCTTCGATGTGCAGCACGCCTGTGTGCTGAGCGACCAGGGGGAGGTGCGCTGCCCGGGGGTGAACCCGCCGGTCTTCGACAACGGCCCCTACCGGATGCTGGATGGGGGGTCGCGGCATGTGTGCGCGGTGCGGGAGGACTGGGTGGTGGAGTGCTCCGATGGCAGCGAGTACGACTACGGTCCGATCCGGGCGATCAGCGCGGGATCCATGACGACCTATGAGTGGGACCCGGGGAGCGGGGCGTTTGCGGACGAGGGCCGGTGGGTGGGGCAGCCGACGGAGCGAACCGACCCGCCCCATCTGTGCGTGGTGACCGAGAGCAATACGATCCAGTGCACGGGGTGGCGGTACGACTTCGCAGATCTCCAGGCCTCGCTGCCGGGTGGGGGGGCGGGCATCTGATATACGGGTGAGGCTACTCCAGCTCCGCTCGTAGGTTGTAGGGCCCCGTCGTGGTCGATGAATATCCCCGGATATGGAGAAAATAGGTGCCCGCCTCGATCGGGGCCGTGACCCCGAAGTTGATGCCCTCGCTGTCGTCGTTTTCGTCCAGGACGGTGTTGTCGGCCGCATATAGGGTGGCGTAGGTGTCCGTGGAGCCTTCCGACCAGGCGCTCAGCGCCCCTCCGACCAAGGCCTCGATGCGGAAGATCTTCGTCTCTCCTGCCGTCAGGACCTCGGACTGGTCGATCTGCCCGGGGGATTCGAAGCGAATTTCCTCGGCCATGGGAGCGGGAGCGGAGTCTGCGGCGGTCTGGACGACGAGCTGGTAGGCCCCGGTCGCGGACTCTGAGAACCCCGCGACGTGGATCCTGAGATCGCTGTGCTGTGCGGTGAACACGATCCGGAAGTTCGAGCCTTGGCCCCCGTCGTCTTCCTGCTCTACGACCTGGCCACCGCCCCACACGGTACCGATGGTGTCTACGGACCCGGTCGTCTCGATGCGGACCTGCTGTCCGGGCTCGACAGATAGCGCGAACACATCGACATCACCCGATGTGAGGGTGCCGGGCGTGGTCGAGCTGCTCGCGATGGGAGTGGCGGTGTCGTCGGTGTTGCCGTGATCGTCTGTGGGGGCTGCGCCACACATCGACCCGTAGAGAACATCGACCGCTGCGAGATCCCCCGGAGACAGGCGCTCTCGTTGATGCTCGAAGATGTAGGACCCGTCGAGGTGGGTGAGCGAGCAGCCCGAGCTATCCATCCAGTGACAGGTGCCCGTCGCAAAGGTGCCCGAGGCGTAGTGCATCACCGAGCCGAAGTCGTATGGCCCGAGATCGACGCCGGGTTGGGAGCGCTGCTCGTAGGTCTGAAAAGCGGTCGCGCGACCGGCTTCGATATTGTCCCAGTGCACGGCGACATAGTCGGGAGCATCGGAGCGCGACTGCTCGTGCCACAGGCCGACCGCATGGCCGACCTCGTGGATGGCTGCGCCGGTACCGCAGGTACTGCCTAACAGCATGATCTGGGGGCCCCCCTTCATCCCCACATTGGATGCGCAGCCCGCGGCGCCCTGGACCACGATGCGGTTGGTCGCGGTGGGGTCCTCGATGAAGGACAGCGCGGTATTGCTCTCCCAGGTGGCGATGGCTCGGCGCAGGTCCATCTCGGACTCGAAGGACAGGCTGGGGTCGATGCTGAAGGGGATCTGGCAGGTGTTCCAGCGCCTCGCGGTGGTGACTCCGGCAGCCCGCTCGAGGATTCCGTCTGCTGATCCGAGCAGCATATCGCCACCGGTTACTGCGGTGTCGGCCTGGAGTACATAGGGCACGAGGTAGGTCGCGCCATCCGCGGCCTCGACCTCCACCGACCCGGACCCGTCGACGGCTACGCCGGGGAAAGCGACCTCTGCCGGGTTGGGGCGGCTGTACGGATCGAGCGTGCGATCCATGGCGTCGAAGGGTGCACAGGCAGTGATGAGAAGCCCAAATGGGGCAAAAAATAGGCGCACAAACAGCTCCAGAGCGAACTGTAGATAGCGGCACCTACGGACTGGGGCACTACGCCGGAGGGGATGTTGCACAGCTGTTGCGCCCGGTCTCGAATCAGAACGCTGTGCCCCACTGAAAGGGCTCCCAGGCGCAGCCGCAGACATCGGGACCGACCCACCAAGTGGTTGGCGTGTCGCAGCTATCGCTGAGGATATCGGTGAACCCCGCGGCCGCGACCAGGTCGGGCCCAGCGCCATAGATCCATGTCGCACCGCCTAGGCCATAGTAGTCCTCGATGCGCACCAGGGTGCCTTCGGTCTCGGACTCGCAGCGGCTGACCTCGTAGTTGCAGATGGGGTCGTTGGTGACGATGTTGGGGTCGTCGCAGGCCTCGCGGGACTGGTCCCAGCCGATCGCGTCGAGCAGCTCCTGCTTGGTCGGGGCGTCGTCCCACTCGACCAGACACTGGGCGCAGGTCGTGGTTGCAGGGGTGGGGTCGACCTGGGCCGACCCGGAACCGCACCCCAGCAGCTGTGCCACCCCCAGCATCAGCGCGAATCCCGAGCCCGACTGGCGGACGCGTCCCAGGCGGCTCCAGCGGGCTCGCTGTGCTGAATTGGCCAGGATCGGCTGGGCGATCGGGAGCTCGGTTGTGTGGGGTTTCATGGCTTGTCCACGGTCAGATCCGAACCATACCATAGCACCCCGAGGCTGGTCGGGCGGGGTGACCCAGGGATTCCGGCCGTTACGAGAGCCTTGAGCATCGTTCCGCCCAACGGAGTCATGCAGCAGGCCTACCGCCGCCGCAATCCCAGCAGCGGGAGCAGCATCAGCCCGTAGAGCCCCTGGCTCCCCCCGGTCGTACAGCCGCAGCCCTTCTTGGGCTCGTCGGTGTCCGTGGGGTCGGTGTCGGTGTCGGTGTCCGCATCCGAGTCGGCGTCGGTGTCCGAGTCCGCATCGGCATCGGTGTCCGCGTCGGAGTCGGCGTCTGCGTCCGAGTCTGTGTCTGCGTCGGTGTCCGCATCGGCGTCGGTGTCCGCGTCGGTATCCGCATCGGCACCCGTGTCGGTGGCCCCGGTGTCGGTCGAGGCCGTGTCGGTGTCCGCATCGGCATCGGTGTCCGCATCGGCATCGGTGTCGGTGTCCGCATCGGTGTCGGTATCGGCATCGGTATCGGCGTCGGTGTCCGCATCGGCATCGGTGTCGGTGTCCGCATCGGCATCGGTGTCGGTGTCCGCATCGGAGTCGGAGTCGGTGTCGGAGTCGGCATCGGCATCGGAGTCGGCGTCGGTATCCGCGTCGGCGTCGGTGTCTGCATCGGCGTCGGAGTCGGCGTCGGCATCGGTGTCGGAGTCGGCATCGGTGTCCGCATCGGCATCGGTGTCTGCATCGGAGTCGGTATCGGCGTCCGCGTCGGTGTCCGAGTCGGTGTCGGCGTCGGTGTCGGCGTCGCCACCGCACAGGTCGAGCGCGTCGTTGGGGCACACATCGCAGAAGTCGGCGACGCCGTCGCTGTCGGAGTCGACCGTGTCATCCCCGCCGGGGCAGGCATCGTCGGTGTCGCAGACCCCATCTCCGTCGCTGTCATCGGGGTTGTCGTCGGGGCAGCTGTCGCAGAGGTCCGCGATGCCGTCTCCGTCCCGATCGGCGTTGTCATCGCCGCCTGGGCAGAGGTCGTCGGTGTCACAGACGCCGTCGCCGTCGCTATCGTCGGGGTTGTCCAGGGGGCAGATGTCGATCGCATCGCAGACGGCGTCCCCGTCGGTGTCGGGGGTTCCGTCGGCGGACAGGTCGGAGACGGTGAACAAGTCGGTGGGGTTGTTGCGACCGACCAGGATGCTCGCATCCCCCAGCAGGGTGGCTCCGACGGTGAAGCTCAACACCTCGGCCCCGGAGCGAACCTCGAGGGCGCCAGACAGGTTGTCGAAGCTGAGGGTGTATGGAGAGGCCGGAGTGCTGAAGGACCCGGTGTCCGTAGAGCTGAGGGTGAGGGTGGCGCCGTCATCGCTGCCGGTGCCGACCGAGATGGAGCTGTCCTCGTTGAACAGGGCATAGACCAGGGTGCTGCCGTCGGAGATGGCGAGGATGACCTCGTGTACGGCGCTGTCGCCGGTCCGATCGAGGGTGGTGGAGAGGAAGTCGCCGGTGTTGCTGAGGGGCAGGCGGACGAGGACCTCCGAAGCGTTGGTGCCGGCCTGGTCGAACCGAATCGTGGACCCGGCGACGGTGGGGGAGAGGTTGGGGTAGCTGGCCCCGCCGGCCTGGACGAGCTGGTCGAGGGCGAGCCCGGTGAGCGCAGTGCCGTCGTCGATGCCCCCGGAGCAGTCGTTGTCAGCCCCGTCACAGACCTCGGATACGCCCGGATTGACGGCCCCGTTGCTGTCCTCACAGTCCAGATCGCCGCAGTAGCCATCCCCGTCGGAGTCGGTGGTCGCGTCATCGCCGACGCAGAGGTCGCAGAAGTCGGGCACGGTGTCGAAGTCCGCGTCCAGGGCGTCGTCACCGCCGGGGCAGATGTCGTCGGAGTCGCAGACCGAGTCGCCGTCGGAGTCGTCCGGGTTGTCGGCGGGGCAGGGATCGCAGACATCGCCTACGCCGTCTCCATCCCCATCATCCTGGAGCGGGTTGGCATCGTTGGGGCAGTTGTCCGAGGCGTTGGCGACACCATCGCCGTCGGTGTCGGGGGGAGGGGCACCCAGGCTGATATCGTTGCCGGTGCCGCCGCTGTAGGTGATCTCGTAGGCCTGCCCGCCGAGGGTGGCGACGTTGGCCTCGGGGAGCCCGAAGAAGGTGCCGGTGACCGCATCGTTGTTGTTGTTGTCGATGATCACCAGATCGTCACTGGGGGCGGCTCCGCTGATGCCGGTGAGCACCGCATCGAGGATGTCGACGCGGCCGTTGACCACGATCTGGGACTGGGTGCCGGCGGTGGCTGCGGGCAGGTTCACCGAGAAGGCGCTGGAGGCGCCGAGGGTGAGGTTCCCGGTGAGCAGCAGGGGGGAGGGGAGATTGGCGGGGGCGAGCACGCCGCCGTTCATGTCGAGCCGGCCGGTGAGGTCGCCGGTGCCGGTGAGGGTGCCCCCATCGACCTGGAAGCCGTTGGAGGAGACGAGGGTGTTGCCGAGCACATCCCAGCTGCCCGAGCTGACGAGCACATGGATCAGGTTTGTGGTGGTGACCCCCGCGAAGAGCACATCTCCACCGGTCTTGGCCATCTCGAGGCGGCGGAGGCTGCCGGTCCCGGAGAGGGACTGGTCCGTGGAGCCGACGAGGGCGACGTAGCCGGTGCCGCCAACGGTGTCGTCGACGGTGGCGTTGCCGCTGAGCAGCAGCCGCCCACCGCCGGTGTTGAGAGAGCCGATCCCCACGACCTCGAGGGTGTTCACCGCGAGATCGGCGTTGAGCCGGGGAGAGCCGCCGCCGGAGTCGATTCGCAGCAGGTCGACCGTGCCCCCATAGGCGAGGGTGGTGCCGCGGGTGAGCACGACGGGGTTGGGACCGGGGAGGCTGCCCGTGCCCTGGAGATCGCTGCGGATGCGCAGCTCGTCCGCGATGACGACCGCACCCCCGGGCCCTTGGGCCTGGTTGATACCGGTGAGGTCGAAGCCATTGCTGGTGAGCGTCTGGGGGCTGGTGCCGACGAGCTGGACGATGGAGCCGGTGAGGTTGTCGTTGAGGACGAGGTCGCCATCGAGCTGGAGGGTGCCCGGGTTGGCGTTGAGGTTGCCCATGGTGCGGACGACCAAATCCCCGGCCGAGAGGTCAGAGAGCAGGGAGGGGCTGCCGATGCCGGAGTCGATGCCCAGCTGGTCGATGCGTCCGGAGAAGTCGACGCTCGTGGAGCCCACCAGCACGACCGCGTTGGGTCCGGGGATGGGGCCGGTGCCCACGAGGGAGGTGTCGATGGACAGGGCATCGGCCAGAGCGACAGAGCCGCCAGTCTGGCTGATGTCGAGGCGGTCGAGCTCGAAGCCGTTGGAGGTGAGGGTCTGGGTGCCGGACCCCTCGAGCACGACCACGGCGGTGCCGGTGAGGTGGTCGGAGAGCAAGCTGACATCGCCATCCACCCGGAGATCCCCGCCCGTGTTGTTGAGGTTCCCGACCTGGATGATGTTCAGGGAGCCGACCGAGAGGGGCTGATCGACGCCGATGGTGCCGCCGGTGGCGGTGGTGAGCACGTCGACACGGCCGGCGAAGTCGAGGGTGGCGCCGGCGATCACCCGGACCGCGTTGGGGCCCGAGAGGGTGCCCGAGCCGGTGAGCGATGACCCGAGGTAGAGGTCGTCCGCGAGGACGATGGACCCGCCAGCCTGCTGCACATCGAGGTTGTCGAGGCGATTGTTATTGCTGGTGAACAGCTGATCGCCGGTGCCGACTGCGCGGAGGATGATGGAGCCCTGGAGGGTGTCGTCGAGGGTGACATCTCCGTCGGCGAGGAGAATGCCGGGGTTGGAGGCGACGTTGGTTCCCGCGGAGATCATATCGACCGAGCCCACGCTGAGGTCGGAGAGCAGCTCGGGGCTGGAGAGACCGGACTGCATGCCGAAGGCGCCGATCCGACCGCTGAAGTCGATGCGGGTGGCGCCGGAGGTGAGGACCCGGTTGGGCCCGGCGAGGTCGGTGCCGCCGGTGAGGCTGTTGCGCACGCGGAGGTCGTCGGTGAGGGAGGCGGTACCCGTATTGTTGAACTGGAGCTGGTAGATCTGGAAGCCATTGCTGGTGAAGACCTGGCTGCCGGACCCGACGATGCGGAGCAGGGCCGAGCCCTGCAGGTTGTCGTTGAGGGTGACATCGCCGCTGACCCGGAGATCGCCGCCCGCGTTGTCGAGGTTGCGCACCGAGTCGACGATCAGGTCGCCCACCACGAGGTCTTGGAGCAGGGAGGGATTTGCGTTGCCGGTGTCGAGCCGGAACACATCGACCACGCCCCCGAAGTCGCTGACCGTGGCGCTGGTGAAGCTGAGCGCGCTGGGGCCGTTGATGGAGGCTGCGCCGGTGATGGAGTCGGCGATCAACAGATCGTCGATGAGCTGGACCGACCCGCCCGTCCCTTGGTTGAAGTGGACGACGGCGATCTCGTTGCCATTGCTGGTGAAGCTCTGGACCGTGCTCCCGACGATATTGAAGACGGCCGAGCCCTTGACCCCGGAGGTGAGGGTGGTGTCGCCGCTGATGAACAGATCGCCGCCCCCGTTGTTGAGGTTGTTCACATTGCTGATCAGCAGATCGCCGACGGAGAGGTCCTGGAGCAGCACGACATTGTCATTGGTGGTGGCGAGCTCCAGGGCGTCGAGGGGGGAGGAGAGATCGATCGACGAGAGCGCCCGCATTCGTACGGTACCGATGAGATTGCCCGAGCCGCTGATCAGGGTCGCGACCTCCAGGGGGTCGACGAAGGTGGCGCTGCCGTTGAGGCCCTGGTTGAAGTCGATCAGCGCGATGGTGGAGCCGTTGGAGCGGAACTGCTGGCCCCCGTCGCCGACGATGTTGAGGGTGACGGTGGTGACGGTGTCCTGGATGTCGACATCGCCGTCGATGAACAAATTTCCGGGGGTGTCGATGCGGGTACCGACGGAGACCACGGTGAAGTCGCCGACGGAGAGGTCCTGCAGGAGCGTGGGCCGGCCGTTGTTGCTGTCGACCTCGAGGGCGTTGATGCGTCCTGAGTAGTCGACCTGGGTGGCCCCGCGCAGTGAGATCGCAGCGCCGCTGAGCGGGACGGACCCGGTCAAGGCTTGGTCGACGCCGAGCTCGGAGCCGATGCTGACGACCCCGCCGACCCCGGGGGCGATGTCGAGGATGCCCAGCTCGAAGCCGTTGCCCGAGAGGCTCTGGGCCCCGGTGCCGACGATGCGGACGGCGGCATCGCCGGCGATATTGGTCGATAAGTCGAGGTCGCCCGAGACGAGGAGATCGCCGCCGGCGCTGATCAGCGACCCGACGCTGCTCAGGTCGATATTGCCGACCGATAGATCCTGGTTGAGGGTGACGGCCGAGCTGCCCAGATCGAGCACGAGCTGGTCGAGCACGCCGGAGAAGTCGACCACGGTGCTGGCCACGATGGCGACAACATCGTTGATCTGGCCGTCTCCGGACAGGCCGCTGCGGATGTTGAGGCGGTCGGGGAGGACCACGGACCCCGCGCCGGTCTGTGCGAACTCGACCAGGCTGACCTGGCGATCGTTGCTGCTGAGGGTCTGGGTGCCGGAGCCGACGACGCGCAGGGTGGCGGTGCCGGTGAGGTCGTCCGAGAGGGTGAGGTCCCCTTCGAGCCGCACATCCCCGCCGGCATTGGACAGATTGCCGATGGAGGTGATGAACAGATCGGTGGTGACGACCAGATCGGAGGTGAGATTGCACGACAGGCTGGTGTCGAATTGGAAGCTGGGGAAGGGGGCGGCCGAGTCGATGGTGGCGCCGCCGGTGACGATGAGCAGCTCCGATCCGCCCGACCAGCTGCTAGCGGAGTCGATCCGAAGGTTGGTGGCGATGGAGATCGTGAACGCGTTGGGGCTGACGATGCCGGTGTAGGTGGAATTGACCTGGAGCTGGTTGAGCGCATAGTCGGCGTCGATATTGGCATCGCCGGCACCGGTGCCATCGAAGACCACGATGTCGTTGCTGTCGGGGACCCCATCGGGATCGGCGCCAGCGACGGCCCAGTTGGCGGGGTCGGACCAGTTACCCGGAGCGGCGGCGCTCCAGGTGAAGGTGGCAGCAGAGGCCGACTGCGCGGTGCTGAGGGCGAGTGCGGCGGCGAACAGGGGACGATAGCGATTCATCGGAGCTCCAGAGGCTCCGATGGTATCCGATTGTCAGCGACGGGGGATGGGAATGAAGAAGATCCCCGTCGTTGCATACAAAATGCCGTTGCCGACCACGAAGATCAGAAAGAAGATCAGGCCGCCGGGGATGCCGCCGCCACCGCCATCATCATCGTACTCGCTCATGGATTATCCCTCTTGTCTGCAGCGTTCAGCGCAGCGTACACCTTACCGAACGCCCAGCCCAGCCCAACGCCGACGCCGACGCCGATGATCAGCCTGAACAGGCCGGTGTCGATCACGCCGAGCAGAGCCTGGTTGGTGAGGATGATTCCCCCGAAGAGCCCGATATAGAAGACGAGATCGGACATCTTGTAGTCGTTGACGCCGAACAGATCGCCCATCTTGCAGCCTCCGCGCGGTATCTAGTCGATCCGATCACAGCGCGCCCGCGATCAGCTCCCGGATGGGCTCGAGGAAGAACAGCTTGAGCAGCGCATCGAGGGAGACGAAGCCCAGGCCGAGGGCCCATCGCCACCGCCGATCGCGCGCTGTGGAGAGGGGGCGGCCGAGGAGCCGGCCCAGGGAGAGATCGACGACCTCGTAGGTGATGAGCAGGAAGCCGATGCCGCGCGCGACGGACCACGGGTGCCAGCCGACGAAGAGCGCGGTGACCGGATCGTGGGCCTCGCGCACGAGGTTGCCGACGTAGTGATTCATCAGCCCGATCTCGTACATGCCCTCGTAGAGCGTGCTGATCCCCAGGGAGATGTAGGAGAGGAAGACGGTGGCGATCACGAGCTGGATATGGGCGGGGACCCACCAGGACAGGGTGTACTCGGGGCTCTCGCCGGTGAGCACCCAGCGCTTGGTCTTGTCCCAGTAGGCGGGGCCGTCTTCGAGCAAAGAGGCCGTGCTGGACGGGTCGAGAGCGGTGAGGGCGATGGCGAGGGCGCAGTGGGCGAACAGGCCGCAACCCACGGCGAGCAGGGCGCTCTGGGGCCGGCCGGATGCGGCGCCGAGCCCCATCAGCCCGGCCAGTCCGAGGGCGGTGGGCAGGGCCCAGAGGGGCACCTGGACCGCCCAGCTCGCCGCGAAGGGCAGGGTGCCGATGAGCATACCGGCCAGAGCCCAGAGCCAGGGAGAGCCGAGGCGGTCGGCGGCGCGGAGCAGGGCGCGATCGAGGCGGCGGGCATCGGCGGGGCGCAGCCCGAGGGGGCCGATCCATCGGACCCGGCTCATCGGGCGTCCAGGACGGCCTGGGCCTGGGCCGCCCACTCGGAGTCTCCGATGCGCTCGGCCCGAGCGAGGGCGTAGCGCGCGCTCCGCTCGACCTCGGCGTCGATCCCGCGGCCCCAGAGCACGGACAGGGCCTGGGTGGCGGCGCGACGTTGGGCGGGGTTGCCGGTGACCAGGGTGCCGCGGACCCACCCGTGGAGCTGGGCGGGGCGGTCGGCCAGCAGGGCGAGGTCGACGCCTTTGCCGGTGTCGATGCGCTGGCCATAGAGCGCGCGCCGGTCGGCATCGGGGAGGGCGGCGATCTGGGAAGGGCCGAGGGTGGCGAGGTGAGCGGCGGGGGGCTCGAACTTGTCGTAGATATAGCGCTCGAAGAACACCCCGCGGGAGAGCGCGGCTGCGATGGAGAACAGCACAGAGCCCGCGAAGACCGCGCCCATCAGGCTGAGCTGGCCTTTTGGGGAGCGCACCCAGTCGCGCTGCTCGCGCTTCATCGCAGGCCCCGGCGCAGCGCCCAGGAGGCGGGGATGGAGAGCGCGATGCCACCGAGCAGGAAGCCGGGGTGGCCGCCCGAGGCGGCGTGGGCCATGGCGAGAAGGCCGGCGAAGCTGCTGAGCACGGCCATGGGCACGGCGAGGGGGCCGATACTTCCGCCCCGGGCCTCGGTCTGGGAGAAGACCAGGCCCGGGGGGAGCAGATGGAGCATGGCCAGGGCGAAGGGCCAGGCGAGCGCCCAGGCGAAGAGCCCGTGCAGCACGGCGGAGAGGGGGTCTGACCACTGCCAGAACAGGACGGCTGCGAGCCCCATGCTGATCGGGGCGACGACCCGAAACCACACGGCCTTTGCGGCCCCGAGGCTGAGGTCGGTCGGGCGAGACAGCGGCGCGAGGCGCAGCACCCAGGAGGCCTCGGGATCGTCGGTGACCCGGAGCTGGTAGAGCACCGGTGCCAGGGAGAGCACGACGCCGTACACGGCGACCAGGGGGAGCACGGAGGAGCCGCCGAGGGCCGGGGGCTCGAACTGGGCCGTGGCGACCCCGAGGATGAGCACGGCGATCGGGGTGTTGAGCGGCAGCAGGACCCGGACCTTGAGCTGACCATCCCGGGCGAGCATCTTCAGCGCCAGCCAGTAGCCGGCGCGCTCGGCGGGGTTGCGGAGCAGGGGACCGAGCCGGGTGGGGAGCTGCCCGACCTGGGCTGGGGGCAGGACCCGCTCGGAATGCGACGTAGGGATGGCGGGGCCGGTGTACAGGGCGCGGAGCCGGAACACCACCGAGGCACCCGCCGCGAGCCCGAGAGCGAGCAGCCCGAGGCCCTGGAGCAGCTGTGCGGAGCCCGGCTCCACCGAGGCGGACTCGACGAAGCGGGCGAGCCACTCGGTGGGTAGATTCGCCCGCCAGGGCGGGGGAAAAGCGGCCCACACGAATAACCGGTGGGTGTCGTCGCGGAATACGAACTGGGCCCCATAGCCCAGCACCAGGATGCCGAGGATCTGCGACCAGGCCAGCAGATCCTTGAGCTGACCGAGCCCCCCGCCCACCGACAGCGTCCACACGACGAGGGCCACGGCGAGCATGGATGCGGCAAAGGAGGCGCATAGATAGGCCGGCAGGTAGAGCCACCCCGCTTCGACCTGGCCCATGCCGATGATGGCGGGGAAGACGGTGAGGGCGAAGCCCATCAGCCCGACATAGCCGAGCAAATTGCTGAACCGGGCCGCGGCGTAGGTGCGCAGCGGGATGGGCCGGTGGCGGATGGTGTCGAGATCGGCGGGATCGAGCACGACCTCGTGGAACTCGACCAGGACCATGGTGGCCAGGAGCAGAGTGGAGAGGCTGAGGTTCGCGAACACATAGAAGCGCAGATCCACCCGCGCGAACAGGACCATGGCGAGGATGAAGGACATGGTGAGGCACTGGCCGACGACCCAGAACAGTGGGCTCATCAGCATCTTGGGCTGCACACCGGTGGACTTGGCGAAGTGCTGCCCGCGCAGATCCATGGTCCATAGCGCCCACACCAGGGCCCGGTAGGGGCGGGGGCGAATGCCCAGGGACTCGAGCCAGCGATTCACTCGGCGCTCTTGGAGGTGAGCTGCTTGAACACCTCGGTGAGCTGCTGGGGCCCGTCTTCGCTGGCCAGCAGCGCGGAGGTCTGGTCCTGGGCGACCACCCGTCCCCCCGCGAGCACCACGAGCCGGTCGCAGGTTCGCTCGACGACATCGAGGATGTGGGAGCTGTAGAGCACGGTGCGGCCGGCGTCGGCGTAGCGGCGCAGCTCGGCTCGCAGGGCGTCGGTGGCTTCGACGTCGAGGCCGTTGAGGGGCTCATCGAGGAGCAGCACCTGGGGGTCGTGCACGAAGGCGGAGATGAGGCACACCTTCTGCCGGGTACCCTTGGAGAGGTCGGCGATGCGCTTGTTGCGGAACTCTTCGATGGCGAAGCGCTCGACCCATTGCTCGATGCGCTGGCGGGCGGAGTCGGGCTCGACCTCGTGGAGCTCGGCGACCAGGGAGAGGTACTCGAGCGGGGTAAGGGTCTCGTAGAGGGCGCCGCTCTCCGGCACGTACCCGATGGCTCTTTTCACCGCGAGGGGATCGGTGGACACGTCGTGGCCGGCGATCACCGCGGTGCCGCTGCTGGGAGCGAGCAGCCCGGTGAGGATGCGCAGGGTGGTGGACTTGCCCGCGCCATTGGGCCCGAGGTAGCCGGTGATGGCCCCCGCGGGTGCCGTGAAGGACACGCGGTCGAGGGCGATTTTGTCGCCAAAGCTGCGGACGAGTTCGCGTACATCGATCATCGCCGGCTAGATAACCGCGATGCGGGTTGTTGGATTGTCGATCATCGCGGTGGGCCTGTGGGTCCTCGCCTGGGATGTGGAGGGCTGGAACACAGCCTGGTTCCTGTTCGCGTGGGTGGGTTGGCTGGTGCTGGTGGATGGGCAGATCCACCGGCTCGGTGGGGCGAGCTTTGTTCGGGAGCGGCGCCGGGAGCTCGGGGCGATGCTGCTGTGGAGCGTGCCCTTCTGGATGATCTTCGAGGGCTACAACCTGGTGATCCACAACTGGACCTATGTCTTCCTGCCCCGGAGCGAGCTGTGGCAGGGGGTCTTCGCCTTCCTCGCCTTTGCCACGGTGCTGCCGGCCTGCTTCTTCCACGCCGCCCTGCTCGAGGCCTGGGGCTTCGACCCGCGTGGTCCGAGGGTGCCCATCCGAGGGCCGGTGGAGTGGGCGGTCGGGGGACTGGGTCTGCTGTGCATCGTGCTGCCCCTGGTCTGGCCGCGGTGGGCGTTCTGGATGGTGTGGGGCGCGCTCCTGGGCCTACCCGCTGTGCTGAACTATCGGCTGGGCTCGCCGAGCCTGCTCCGGGATCTGGAGCAGGGTCGCTGGGGGCGTCTGGACCGGCTCTTTGTCGGCGGTGTGCTCTCGGGGGGCCTGTGGGAGGGGCTGAACTACTGGGCGCGCACGAAGTGGGTGTACACCGTGCCCGGCTTCGAGGAGCTCAAGCTGTTCGAGATGCCGCTGCTTGGCTTCGTGGGCTTCCCCTTTTTGGCGCTGTCTGCCTTCGAGTCGTACAGCCTGTGGTGTTGGGTGGCGCGGGGGGGACGGCACTGGGAGCGTCCCGATTCCGAACAGCCCCGGCTGGCTCGACGGCACGAGTGGATCGGGGTGGGGGCGCTGCTGCTGTTCAGCTTCGCCGCCGACCGCTTCCCTCTCGATCCTGCGGTGCTCTCGCTCCGGCCGCTGCTGTCCGAGATCGATGGCCTGAGCCCACAGGACAGGGTGAGGCTCCGGGAGCAGGGCATTGGCACGCCCGAGCAGCTGGTGCGCTTCGGGACCGCGCCCCAAGGAGCGATGGAGCACGCCGAGATGGCGCTGCACAAGGGCATGGGGGCGGAGCATGCCCGGCTGGTGTTGGCCCAGACGGGGGGATTTGTCGGGCTGGAGAGGTCGGAGCCGGTGGCGCTGCATCGAGCGCTGATGGGAGCGGCGGAGGCTGTGGGAGTCCGGCCACCTACCCTGGCCCAGGTGAAGATCTGGGTGAGGGCGGCCCAGGGGGGCGTGGGGCGGCGCTAGCGTGGGCTGAGGCGGGCGTTGCTCTCTTCTGGGTCGGCCCAGTAGCGCTGCATGGGGAGGTGTTTGGGAGTAAAGCGGCAGGATGGATCGTCTGGTGCAGGGGGAGCGGGCAGAGTGATGGGGTCGGAGACTACGAAGCGCTGCTGGACGGGCTGGTCGCCGCGGAATCGCCACACCTCGAACAGCTCTCCATCTCTGGTGATGTAGGTATCGGTCTTGGTTGGCTCTGCGTAGTTGAAGGAGACCTCGACTCGGAGGAACGGGTCGGGATTGCAGTGCATCTGGAAGCCGCGCCCCTGGATGTAGGGCTTGTAGGTGAGGGGGAGAGGGATTCGCACTCGCCTGTGGACGGTATCGCCGGGGTTCACACAGCGGACTCCGAGCGAGTATGTCGGTGGTTGCACATAGTTGATATCGGGGTCGATGTGCAGACCGAGCCGGACTCGGAAGCTATTGTCGATATTGGACACGCCTGTGTAGGGGACATCGGAGATCTCTCCCGGATAGGGGGGAGGGCCTGGGCCGTCTGTGCCCCCGACGAGCTGCTGATCATGAAGGCACACCGCCTTGCGGATGTACATATTGATGTCGAGCACGAGCTCCTGGTCGCTCTGGGAGACCCAGGAGGTGCGGATATCGAAGGGCTCGGTGGGAGCGAAGCAGGAGGCCAGAGCGAGGATCATTCGCAACCCAGGGAGGGGTAGTACCAGGAGCGATCGGCGTACTGGTCCTTGCCGAGCATGCGCTTCTCTTCGCGGTACCTGCGTTCCGAGAGGGGTTCATCGGAGAAGGGCGGAAGCCCGGTCGTGCGTAGCTCTTCGAAATAGCCGGATGTGTTGGGAGCATCGGGGTCGAGCGGGGTGCACTCCGGCGGGGCCACCCGCCGCTGCCCATTCTGGTTGTGGATGGCGTGGTTCAGCTCGTGATAGAGCACGGCATCCTCGGCGTAGGCGGAGATGTCGATACAGGCCGAGGATTCCTTGATATTCTGCAGTACCCGTCCGGTCGTGTCGAGTCCACACTCGGACTTGCCGCCCACCGTTCCCCACGGGGACCTGGGCGGGAGCTTCTCCACTGGCGATACGCTGGCGGTGTCGATGCCGTTGAAGTCACCGAGCGCTGCGTGGGCCCCGCCCCAGGAGGACGCCCAGCGCTCGAGAAATCCAGGCTCATCGGGCTTCTGGGTGAGGAAGGAGCTGTTCCAGGCATTGGAGAGCGGGTCTTGCCAGGTAGGCGTTGGGGCTTCGGATCTTCGGATCTTCGTACGACGACATGCTGGACTCCCGGATGACCGACCGGAAATATAGCATCGTAGGACCGAGTTCGTCTTCCGGTAGGAAGACGGGCACCGGTCATCCGGGCCGGACAGTCTGCGTGACGTAACGAACCGGTTGTCTGGCTAGTGGAGCAGGTGCGGAACGAGGAGGGATGGTAGAGGCGGTTTGCTACAACTTTCCGAAGCAGGCCAACATGACCCAGCCCCGACACCTCCTCCATCCCTCCTCTGCGACCCAACTTGCCGCCACCGCGCTCTCCGCGCAAGGCGAGTACGGCATTGTCACCGATTTGGCTCGTGAGCACAGCATCCGACGCCAGCGTGTCTACGACATCCGCGAGCGAGCACGAACAGCGCTTGAGGCGGAGTTCACACCCATCGTTCCGGAGCTGGCAGGGAGCTTCACGCTGAAGGTGACACCGGCGGACATGAAGCGCGCGGTGGTGGCGATGCGGGGTGGTGACGCCTGCTTCCATTCGGGACATCGTGGAGATGCTGCCGGTACTGTTCGGGAAGAGCTGGAGCTATGGCAAGGTCTGGAACGTGCTCAGCGAGGCCGAGCAGCGAGCCGCCGCCCAGCT
>Ga0316208_1001125_pt1 | contig 26725 bp, 20 predicted proteins | sample 3monopyrite_MG_FD_204944 | JGI IMG/M metagenome (GOLD analysis project Ga0316208, IMG submission 204944) | Microbial mat bacterial communities from mineral coupon in-situ incubated in ocean water Damariscotta River, Maine, United States -... | ecosystem: Environmental > Aquatic > Marine >... | reverse complement strand
GGCCATCAAACTGTGAGTATGAAGTAGGCTGGAACAAGCCTGCGCCGTTCCGGCAGCAACATTGCCGGGACAGCGCAGAGCTTGTCCCAGCCTACAGTTTTTCGAGATCATCCACCTGATCAGCATGCGTCGCGGCGGAGCGCGTACAAAAGAGTATTCTCAATGAATTCTGGAATAACTCAGCCACAGAGAGCACCGAGGGCTCAGAGCCAGTGTGAAGAGGATTGCTCCGTGTCCTCGGTGCTCTCTGTGGCTTGAGAAAAGTCAATTAACGAAGGCAACGCTTCAGATGAGTTACGACGCGATCCTGCTGGTTTCGTTCGGCGGTCCTGAATGCCGGGACGATGTTCTGCCGTTCCTCGAAAACGTGACGCGAGGTCGCAACATTCCTCGCGAGCGGCTGCTGGAAGTCGCCGAGCACTACTACCACTTTGACGGCGTCAGCCCAATCAATCAGCAGTGTCGAGACTTGATTGCCGCTTTACGCCCCGAGTTGGACAAGCACGGAATCAACCTGCCAATCTTCTGGGGCAATCGCAACTGGGATCCGCTCTTGCCAGATACGCTTCGGGAAATGAAAGAGGCCGGGATTAAGCGAGCACTCGCATTCGTGACGGCGTCGTACAGCTCGTGGTCAAGCTGCCGGCAGTACCGCGAGAACATAGCTGACGCCCAGACAGCCGTCGGCGAAGGAGCCCCGGAAGTCAACAAGATCCGAGTCTTCTACAACCACCCGGATTTCATTGCGGCGAACTCCGAACTCGTCCAGAAGAGTCTCGACCAGATTCCGGAAGAGCGGCGCGATAAAACACGCCTCGCGTTTACAGCTCACAGTATTCCGAATTCCATGTCCGATACTTGCGACTACGTTCAGCAGCTCACCGAGAGCTGCCGGCTCGTTTCCGAGGCGGTTGGTGTTTCGCAGGATCGATGGCAACTCGTCTATCAAAGCCGGAGTGGGCGTCCACAGGATCCCTGGCTGGAACCGGACATCTGCGATCACCTCGCTGATTTGAAAAAGTCTGGCACTGAAGATGTCGTCGTTGTGCCCATCGGATTCCTGTCCGACCACATGGAAGTCCTGTTCGATCTCGATTGCGAAGCCGTCGACGCCTGCAAAGAACTCGGTCTTAACATGGTCCGATGCGAAACCGTCGGCACCCATCCCACTTTTGTCGGCATGATTCGCAAGCTGATTCAGGAGCGAATTGCTGAGGCCCCCAGGGAAGCTGTCGGCCAGTTCGGCCCGAATCACGATCAGTGCCCGCCGGATTGTTGTCCGGCCCCTCGCCATCCGGGCCGCCTCGCACCAGCCGGCCCTCCGAATTCCTGAGTGTCGACATGATTTACGGCATCCGTTTGACGTTGCCGGATTCTGACTTCCGGTGATTGACGGCCCGATTCAACTCTTCGATTTGTTCAAATATGGTCGCCAGATTTAACCTCGGTATCTTCCGATCTGACAGGGACTTGCGGCTCCTTGACACTCGAAATCGGCGTTTGTACAACATCACGCTTTGATTTTCGAGCTGGTTTTGACGATTGCGGACGTTCGCAGTCTGCGCACTAAACTGTTGCAGAGTCATAAGTTAAGCCAGAATCAGGTTCATCCGACGCCGACTGGTACGCCTCTGGCCGTGCTCGTTGTGGCGAAAGGGCTCTCATGGCGAAGAAGAAGACGGCCGCGACTAAATCGAACACCCGTCGCGCATCAGCGAAGGCCTCTAAACCGGCTGTTGCTGCCAAAAAGACCGCTTCGAAACCGAGGCCGAAGGCATCTTCCCGCAAGAAATCACCAGAGCAGTTACAGGCTGCTGCGGCAAAGTTAGATCTGGAGATTCTGAAACTCGTCAATCAGCGGGCTAAGCTCTCGATCGACTGGATCGAGTCTCACGACGATCCGAGGCAAGTCCTTTTCTCGCCTCAACTTGAGGACGAAGCAATCACTCGGATGCTGGCCAAAAATGACGGCCCGCTTTCGACGCTGGCAGTCAGCGGCGTCATGCGGCACGTCTTCAGCGGGGCTCGTCGCAAAGTCCGGATGCAACGCGTTGCCTATCTGGGACCAGCGTTCAGCTACTCACACCAGGCCTCGATCGAGCGGTTTGGCGAAGCAGCCGACCTCATCCCGGTCAGCACGATCGCCTCGGTCTTCGAGGAAGTGAATCGCGGCCATGCAGAGTTCGGCATCGTCCCGATCGAAAACAGCACCGACGGACGAATTGTAGACACACTGGACATGTTCACCCGCCTACCTCTGCGGATTTGCGGCGAAGTCCAGCTAAGCGTTAACCACAACCTGCTCGCTCGTTGTGCGAGAAGTCAGATCACGGAAATTTACAGCAAGCCGCAGGCATTTTCACAGTGCCGAAACTGGCTGAACCGACACATGCCACACGCTCGGCTGCACGACGTCACCAGCACGTCAACTGCTGCCCAGCTCGCCCGCGATAAACCAGGCGCCGCTGCGATCGCCAGTGGCCGAGCGGCTGTCGAATACGGCTTAGAAGTTGTCGCGGCGGACGTTCAGGACAATAAGAACAACGTGACGCGGTTTGCGATCATCGGTGACCACGTACCTGGCCCAACCGGCAGCGACCGAACGGCACTTTTGCTGCAGATTCCGCACAAACCCGGAGCTCTGTCGGACGCGCTGGTCGCGTTCAAACAGAACAAAGTCAATCTCAGCTGGATCGAATCCTTCCCGCTGCGTGGACCGGAAGCCGGATATCTGTTCTTCCTGGACTTCGAAGGGCACCAGTCGGAATCAAAGGTCAAAAAGACGCTGGGGCACCTAGGAAAATCTGCGGTCCGGATGGAAGTTCTTGGCTCATTCCCGCGGTCTGAAGTCCTGCCATAACGAATTTTGCGATCCTCTGGCAATTCCTTGTCGAGATGTGATACGAATCTGAGCCGACCAATCCACTCGCGGCGACATTTCGAGACAGGTTCTCCGAAACGAATCGGCAACTCGGCAACAGTTGAGGGCGTGATTCCTTGGGAAGACTGTCCATTGTTGGTACAGTTTCGTCGCTTTCCGCTTTAGAAGCAGTCTGAGGTCGCCCGACCAACGCTGACGAAGAGCGATCTCTCTGCGACAAACGTCGCCGTGGGGCTCTGGCCGGCTCCTGACAACATCGACCTAACTGAGGTAGCGTTCTCCAATGCGACGACCAATTATTGCTGGCAACTGGAAGTTGAACACCTGCAGCGAATCAGGTCCTGCACTTGTGGCAGCGCTCAAGGCTGAAGTCCCTGCTCCCAGCGACAAAGTCGAAGTCGTCGTCTGCCCGCCTTACCCCTACCTTGGTCTGGCTGCTGCCGAAGCGGCTGGCTCAGGCGTTGAAGTCGGCGGCCAAAACGCATGGCACGAAACTTCCGGAGCGTTCACTGGTGAAGTCTCCTGCGAAATGCTGCAGGACGTCGGTTGCAAGTGGGTCGTGCTCGGCCACAGCGAACGTCGGCAGATCAACGGCGAATCCGACGAGCTGATCAACACGAAAGTGCGTAAAGCCCTGGACGTCGGCCTGAAGGTCATCCTGTGCGTCGGCGAGTTGCTCGAAGACCGTGAAGGCGACCGCACCGAGGCTGTTCTGGAAACTCAAATGACCGGCGGGCTGGTCGACGTGTCTGCCGAACAGATGGCAGACGTCGTCATCGCGTACGAACCAGTCTGGGCCATCGGAACTGGCAAAGTCGCCAGCGACGAACAGGCTGAAGCCGCTCACAAATTCCTGCGAGGCTGGCTCGAAGGCCGCTTCAATGGCGACGTCTCTGCGGCAACTCGAATTCTCTACGGCGGAAGTGTCAAACCAGACAATGCGAACGGTTTGCTCGGTCAGCCAAACGTCGACGGAGCGTTGGTCGGCGGAGCGAGTCTGAAGGCAGAACTGTTTATCCCAATCATCCAGGCCGGTGTCGCCTCGGTATCATAATTCAGTCGAAACTTTGGCATCACGAATGAGTGAGCCAGCTACCCGAACGACTGCGGTCGGAAGGAAAATCAAATGCAGGATTTCCTGGCAGACTTTTCAATGCTCCTTCTGGGAGTAATCAGCGCCCTGCTGATTCTCGTCGTGCTTCTTCAACGAGGCCGTGGCGGTGGACTGGCCGGAGCCTTTGGTGGCCTCGGTGGGCAAAGTGCTTTCGGAACGAAAGCCGGCGACGTCTTCACGAAAATCACGATCGGTCTGGTGACTGCTTGGGTTCTGCTGGCGGGTGTCAGCGGTGTGCTGGCACGTAAGGCCAGTGAAAAGGGCGACTTTGCCGACGCCGTTGTCGAAGATGTTATCGAAGATGAAGATTCAGAAGCGACCGGTGCCGGCATGAGTTCAATGAGCAGCGGCGAAGGCACGACGGGCGGCGACTTAGCAACTGATGACGCGCCGTCGTCCGATGACAAGGGCACGGAAGCAGCCTCAACCGAAGAGTCTGAAACCGCAGCTCCTTCTGAATCCGAGCCAGAAGCAAAACCTGTGGACGCAAACGACGACAAAGAGGCCACGCCGTCAGAAGCCGAGACTGCTCCGCCCGACGACAAAGAGTAACTCTCAACCGGGTTTGAGCTTTTCCAGTTACGGTGTTTGACTCGCCGTCCGCCACGATGTCGATGGGGTGTCGCTTTGCTGCTGAGTATGACGGGTTTTGGAAGCGCCAGCGGTCAGACCGACCGCTTCACAGCTTCCGTGGAAATCAAGGCGGTCAACAACCGTCATCTCAAAGTCTCCACGCGCCTGCCGGACGTACTCGGCTCTCTGGAATCACTCATCGAGAAAGCGGTCCGCAAGACAGTCGCACGAGGCACCGTTTCGGTCAACGTTCGGTTCTCGCCGGTTGGTCAGTCGAGCCGGTATCAGATTTCGTCGGAATTGCTGACCGGCTACTGGAATCAGCTGAAAGCAATCGGCGAAACCAACGGCGTCCCGCTTCCCGATTCGGTGAACGCCCTGCTGACGCTTCCGGGCGTGATTTCGGACGAGTTGAGTTCGTCGCTCGACGCGAAAGCGGAGTGGCCGTTTCTCGAAGGAGTCGTGACAGAAGCACTGGCCGGCCTGAACGAATTTCGCCAGCGGGAAGGCGAATCGATGCGGGCCGAGCTGGAACAATGCTGCCAGCAAATTGCGACGAATCTTGATTCCGTCGTCGAGCGTGCTCCCGAAGTCGTCAACAACTATCGTGACAAAATTCTGGAACGAGTGCGGGAAATGCTCGAAGGTTCAGGAGCCACCGTCGAGCCGGACAACCTGATTCGAGAGGTCTCCGTCTTTGCGGACCGCTGCGACATCAACGAAGAGATTACTCGGCTGCAATGCCATATTGATGAATTCCTCAAAGTCATCAACGGACCAACTTCTCAAGGACGGAAGCTGGACTTTCTCAGCCAGGAGATGTTTCGAGAGATCAACACAACAGGCTCGAAGGCAAGTAACGTCGAAATCGCTCACCACGTGGTCGAGATGAAAGCGGCAGTTGAGAAGATTCGTGAAATTCTTGGTAACGTTGAGTAGCCAGCCTTTCCAGGAGAGATCCCGATGACTGACCCGCCGGTTAATCAGGACACATCAGATAATGCTGCGGACGGGTCTCTGCAGGTTGTCGTTCTGTCGGGACCAAGCGGCAGCGGTAAATCGACAATCGTCAACAGACTGGTTGCTGAATCGCGGGTCAAACTGATCAAGATGATTTCGGCGACGACCAGGCCAATTCGAGTCAACGAGACACACGGAGAAGACTACTACTTCCTCAGCGATCAGGATTTTCGACAGAAGCGAGACGCCGCTGAATTTGCGGAATGCGAAGAGGTGCATTCATCCGGTTTCTGGTACGGAACTTTACACTCTGAACTGCATCGAGCAGCGAATGAGGGCGGCTGGGCGTTTCTTGAAATCGATGTCAAAGGCGCTTTGAGCGTCATGGAGCAATACCCGAACGCCATTACAATTTTCCTGAAGACGCCATCGGAAGAAGTCTTCGAGAATCGATTGCGGGCACGGGGAACGGAATCAGAAGAAGTTATCCAGCGGCGGCTGAGGACGGCGCGGGAAGAGTTAAAATCGGCTGACCGGTATCGTTATCAAATATGCAACGATGACCTGGACCGGGCAGTCAATGAAATTATCGAGGTCCTCGTGTCGAGGGAGGCAGAATCAAATGCATGAAGAATTCAAAGAAGAAATCATCGTCAACAAGGTTGGTGGACGATTCAAACTGTCCACGCTGATCCAGAAGAGGCTCGTCGCTTTGAACCGAGGTTCACGGCCGCTGATCGAGATGCCGACGAAGAATCACATGGACATCGTCGTTGCCGAGATCATGAACGACAAAATCTTCCTGGACACATCCGGCGAACTTGCCGTCAACGACAATGGAACACCACTCGATCCCACGATCGCGGCGCCCGAAGCCGGCCCAACACTGGACGACCTGCGCTAAATTTGCGTCCGCGTTTCGCGCGCGGAACGCCTTCGACTCAGCGTGAGATTCTCAGCTCCATCGTGCAGATTGCTGATGGAGCTGTTTTCGTGCGCTGACGGCAACCGTCTGTAACGTCAACTGCGTTTTCCGATCGAGGCCGCAGGGCCGCAGGCGTGTCGAGACGACAGACTGGGAGGACTGTGCGGCCTGTTGATGACATAGTCGGCTCAATGTGGGTCCGGGAGGTGTATACCGTTTTCGAAACATCCCATGGGCGAGACGAAGAAAGTGTGTTGGTTGATGTACTGACCGAAGGCTTTGCCCCGTAGCAACCCGTCGAACTTAGAAGGCAGCATGATGGAAGAAGATGCTCCACCTGGCGTCCCCGAATGGGTTGTCACCTACGGAGACATGATGTCTCTGCTGCTGACGTTTTTCATCATGCTCGTCTCGTTGAGCGAGATTGTCGCCGAGAAGAAGTATCGGGCGGTTCTGACAGCTCTCGACAAAAAGATGGGATTCGTAACCGCTCCGGTTTCGCCGTCAGGGCCGCACTTCGCGGCGAACAGCAACGTGGAAAGTCCCAACGAATCACTCGGCGCTGAATCGCCCGATGACAACGGCAGAGGCGGTGTAAAATCCAAATCTGTCCAAGGCGACGATCGGCGAATCAAAGTGACCGATGAAGGCACTCCGCAACAGGTTGGGTCGTTTCTCACATTCCAGCCGACCACGACGAATGACGACGATGAGAAAGAGTTTCACCTGACCGGCGAAGCAGAAGAGGAGCTCGTCAGCATCGTGCGAGAGCTTCGCGGTAAGAAAAACAAAATTGAAATCCGTTCACACGTCGCCGCGCGGGGCGGTGCACTGGAAGGCGATGCTGCATCGATTACCGACGGCATTGTCCGCAGCTATGACCAGGGACATGCCGTATTCGCGCTGCTTGAGAACTGGGGAATCGATCCAGAAAGGATTCGAATTACGGCGGCGGGGACATCGCTGGCAGGCGACCCGGCATCGGAGTCCAAAGCTCCCCTGGAGCGAATCGAAGTCTTCATCACCGACGTTTTCTCTTCCGAGTACGTCGGCAATCGGAAGCTGTAATCTTCGCCGAGGCGACCCCTCAGAAGTCTCACTCGGAAATGCAGACTCAGCACCTGCACGCTCAGCAGCACCAGTGGTTGATCAGGCGTGAGTAAAGCTCCGTGCCTTTTTCGAGTTGCTCCAGCGCGATCCACTCATCGTGGGTGTGTGCTTGAGCAATGCTGCCAGGACCGCAGACGACCAGCTTCTTCAGAGCGGTCAGTTTTGCACCGTCCGTTCCGTAAGAAACCGTCGTTGCTTTGTCGCGACCAGCAATTTGCAGAACTTCGTTGACGAAGTCGCAATTCGGGTCGGTGTAAATCGGGTCGCCGTGGACCGGCACGGTGAACTCCAGACCGTTGTCCTCGGCTGCCTGCCGAGCGCGTTCCAGCAGGATGTTTCCGTCCTGTCCGGGCATCGGTCGAAAGTACACCGTGCAGATACTTTGCGGCGGTGTGATGTTCACGGCTTTGGTGTGATCGTTGATGCCGATGTTCCACGTGATCGTCGGCGGGTCGAATTCATGGTTGTGCCAGTCCGAGTCGGCTTCGGCCTCGTCGTGAATTTTCTTCATCTCAGCCAGAAACGGGATCATGGCCAGATTGGCGTTGAGACCTTCCCGCGTGCTTGAGTGAGCCGCTTTACCTCGCGACGTCGCGATGAAACCGATGACTCCTTTATGAGCATGCACGACTTCCAGCGAAGTCGGTTCGCCGATAATTCCGTTGGCCTCTCCAGCGACCATCTCCTGAAACAGCTCGGAGCGCGCCGCGACTTCTGCAGCGCCGCCGTAGCCGATTTCTTCGTCGGCGGTACAGGTGATATAGATCGGTGCTTTCAGGTCGGTTTCGGAAAACTGCTCAGCCGCAGCCAGCGCGCAGGCTACTGAGCCTTTCATGTCGCAGGACCCTCGACCGTAGAGGCGATCGTCTTTAACCGTTGGCTGAAATGGACCGTGATCATCGAACAGCCACGGATCAGCGGGCACGACGTCGGTATGGCCAAAGTAAGCCATGCCGCCCGCCCCAGAACCTTTTCGGCCAATGACGCAGGCTTTGCGAATCCCGTTTGCATCGTTGTACTCAAGGCGTTCGACCGTGAAGCCAATCTTCTCAAGCTGCTGCTGGGCATAATCGGTCACGGCGACATTCGACAGCACACTGGTCGACTCGAACGAAACCATCTGTTTTGCATACTCAAGTGCGTTCATAATTCTTATTCCTGAAAATGCTCTGAATCAATAGTTCGGCGTGGGACCTAAAGCACTCCGCGGAGGTAGTCACGCAACTGATCGCCGTAGTCGGGATCTGCGAGTGCGAAGTCGGTAAATGCTCTGAAGTAGCTGCCGTAGTTTCCGATGTCGAACCGCCGCTCGTCCGGAGGCAACACCATCCCGACGCCCTTCGCTCCTCGCTTCAGGAGAATGCGAATGGCATCGGTCAGCTGGATTTCGCCACCCTTGCCGGGTTCGGTTTCTTCGAGGGCTTCGAAAATGGCTGGGCTGAGAACGTATCGAGAGGCGACAGCGTATCTGCTGGGAGCTTCTTCGACGGACGGCTTTTCGATCAGGTCTTCCAGTTCGAATCGGGAGCCAACATCGCCGCGAGGCTTGGCGATTCCGTAACGAACGACGTCGGCCTGCGGGACTTCCTCAAACGCTACCACGATGTCGGCCTTCGAAGATTCAAACTCTTCAGTCATACGCTGAACGATGTCCGACTTCGCGTTGATTCCGATAATCGAATCGCCCAGAGCGACCACAAACGGCTGGCTGCCGACCAGCGACTTCGAACACAGGACGGCGTGCCCCAGTCCAAGTTGACGCCGCTGACGCGTGTAAAAATATTCGACGTCGCGACGTTCAAAATCGAGTTGCTGGAGTTCCTCTTCGCGACCAGTATCACGGAGGTGGTTGATCAGCCGCTCGTCCGTATCGAAATGGTTTTCGATCGACGTCTTGCTGGCTCCGGTTATGAACAGCAGGCGATTGATGCCGGACTGAGTCAACTCTTCGACCACGTACTGAACGACCGGTTTTCGACCAACCGGCAGCATCTCCTTGGGTTGAGACTTCGTCGCGGGAAGGAGACGCGTTCCCAGGCCGGCAACGGGAACAACAGCAATATCAATACTCATAGCCAGAGAGTTTCCTGATCCGTTTCGTGTGTGGTGCCTGTGACGCGTCGCGACGATGATCAACCAATGAGTTCCCGAAGCTTCGCGATGTACATCGGGATCTCTTCGTAAGGTTTGTCTTCTTCGTACTCGAGGACAACGTAGCCGCGGTAATTGGCGGCTCGTAAGATTTCGACCATCCGTTTCAAATCGGCTTCCTCATGAGTGTTATCCGGTGTTTTGAGTGCCACTTTAATCTGGGCGTTGACCGCGTATGGCGCGATCTTTTCCAGGTCGCCGTACGGGTCTTCCGTGCGGAAGTTGCCGCTGTCGTAGTTGACGCCGAACCATTTCGAATCTTTGACGCGCTCGATGATCGACAACAGCTGCTGCGGTGTTGCGGTGATGCCGCCATGATTTTCGAGTGCCAGCAGAACTCCTTTTTCAGCGGCGTAGTCGAGACTTTCGTTGATGCCAGCCACGCAAAGATCGAGAGCTTCTTCTTCGGTACCGCCTTTCGGAACCTTACCGGCAAAGATTCGAATGACGGGTGCGCCCATGACAGCCGCATGGTCGATCCAATCTCGGCAGAGTTTGAGCTGAGCCTGTCGCTGCTCGCCTTCCGGGAGACAGAAGTCGTTGCCGATCGCCGTCCCCGAGATGTCCAGCCCCAAACGAAACGTCTGCTCTTTGAGGTTGAGCAGGTACTCTCGCGATGGCTCTTCGGGGAAGTAATACGACGTCAATTCCGTGCCATCGAGATTCAGCTTCGCGCAGTAGTCGACGAAATCTTCGAGCGTCATCTCGCCTTTCTGATCGCGACTCGGGCGAGGCAGCATTCGATTGAATGAGTACGCGGCAAGGCTCAGCTTCATGTGCGAAGCCCCGTTTCGGACGGGAGCCTTTGCTGCGGAAGCGGCGGTGCCTGAAGCGGCGATCGACGATCCGGCCAGCGTTGCCACGCCGCCGGCGATGAATCCGCGTCGAGAGATGTCCATTGTCGTTGTCTCCGAGATGATGATCGATCAGTTGCGAGTGATGAACTCGTCCATGTTCAGCATGATTCGACAGGTGGCGACCCAGGCCGCAGCTTCGACATCTTCCGAGCCGTTTTCCGGGGCTTCCGATTTCGTACCAGTGGCACGCAAAGCGAGAGCAGCGTCTTTGTTCGCTTCGTACCATTTCCGAGAAGCGTTCAGCATTTCCTGAAACTGGTCGAGTTCCGGAGCCGTCGGCTGGCGCGAGACACACAAGCGGAACGCCCGCGTCAGGCGAACTCTATCCGGACCTTCGTGCACGCGAATCTGATTTCCAAACTCTCGAGCCGCTTCCACAAAGATCTCATTGTTGAGCAGCGTCAGCGCCTGCAGCGGAGTATTCGAACTATTCCGAGAGACGCACGTGAGATTTGAATCCGGGCAGTCGAACAGCGTCAGGTTCGGGTGCGGCGACGTTCGCTTGAAGAATGTGTACAGGCCGCGGCGGTAACGATCATCGCCCTTGCTGGTGGCCCATTTAAAATTGCCGGCGTAACTGAGTTCCGCAACACCGGGCGGCAACGGCGGAAACACACTGGGACCGCCGATCTTTGACGACAGCAAACCGCTGACCGACAGGCTGAGATCACGAATAATCTCGGCTTCGACCCGCGTCCTATTCTGACGAGCGAGCAACAGGTTCTGAGGGTCAACTTCGATCAACTCCGGACGGGCGACCGACGACTGACGATACGTTGCGGACGTCACAATTGTCCGAATCAGTTCCTTGCGACTCCAGCCGAGATTTCCGCGGAATTCATCAGCCAGCCAATCGAGCAGCTTCGGATGCGTCGGCTCTTCGCCGCGAACCCCGAAGTCATTGACCGTTCGCACGATGCCTTCGCCAAACAACTGCTTCCAGACATGGTTGACTGTGACTCGCGGAGTCAGCGGGTTGTCAGAAGCTGCCAGCCACTGAGCGAGATCAAGACGATCGCCACGACTTTCACCGCGAGGCTTCAGCTCGTGAAGAACCGACAATCCTGTGGGAACGATCGTCTGATCTTTGATCGGATCGAGAAACTCGCCGCGCCGCAGCACATGAGTATCCCGTGGAGCGTTGACTCGTTGTGCAAGAACTCGCACCGACATTAGTGGTGGTTTCGGAGCCTGCTTCTTTAACGCGTCGACAGCTGAGGTCAGCTTCCCGCCATCGGTGTCGTGCCTTACGAACCAGTCGAGCAGTTCGTCTTGCTGCTTTGTTGATCGCTTGCCTGCTGGCATATTCAAGATCGCCAGAACGTCGTTGGACAATCCGTCAGATGGGTGACTGCCGGTGCGGATCGAAACGCGAAAGCGACCGATCGTGTGCTGGCCGCCGTACTGTTGATCCAGCACGACCTGAATCCATCGCTCCTTCAATTCCGGGAGCGGGCTGCCCGTTACAAATTCGGCGGAATGAGCCTCGTTCATCTTTGGAGAAACCGCCCAACCAGTTTTCGCAACGTCTCCGTCGATCGCGTGGGCGGAGGGAAACTTGTCCTGCGAGAAATCGGCGCGGGCGACTGCAAGCGTTTGCCGATGTTCCTTCTTCACCTCGCGAGTCGCCGCAGAGTAGAGTCGCAGATCGCTCAGGACGAAATTGCCATTCTTCGCTCGCCCGGCGCCGCTGGAAGGCAATTGCTTATCCGGAATCGTTTCGACCTTCAGTCCGGTAATCTCCCCGGCTGGCGCGCGGAGGAGAAGTGTGTATTCATCTTTGTCCGGTGCCGGTTTTCCGAGGGTCGGTCCTTCGACAAGGTACGAGCCGTCTTCCTGCCGAGTGAACTTAGCACCGGATGACGCCTTCGCGGATTCAAACTTGGCCGCGTGCCATGAGATCGGCGACGCTCCGACTGACTTCAAAGCGGCAACTCGTTCGCCATAGTCGGTTTCCCACGTCGAGAGTTTCGGGATGAGCGACATTCGAAGCTGAGTGAGTGCTGCCTGCTGTTTCGCGAGCTTCGCGTTATGAGCAGCGAGATCCTTTTCGTACTTCGCGGTGGCTTCTTCCGAGATAGGAACCTGCAGGTTCGTCTCGTCGCCGTTGTTGAAGAAGCCGAACATCTGGTAGTACTCGCGCTGCGTAATCGCGTCGTATTTGTGAGTGTGGCAGCGGGCGCAGCCGACGGTCAGGCCCAGCCAGATAGCTCCCGTCGTTTCCGTTCGGTCAAAGCACGCTTCGACTCTGAATTGTTCCTGATCCGTGCCGCCTTCGGTGTTTGTCAGCGTTTGCCGATGAAAAGCCGTCGCGAGTTTCTGGTCTGCCGTTGCGTTTGGAAGAAGGTCGCCAGCTAGTTGCTCGACCGTAAACTGGTCGAACGGAATGTCCTTGTTAATCGCGTCGATGACCCAGTCTCGCCAGCGCCAGGCGTTGGGACGAGCTCGGTCTTTCTCATACCCATCCGAGTCGGCGTACCGGGCCATGTCGAGCCAGTGTCGGCCCCATCGTTCGCCAAAATGTGGTGACTGCAGAAGTTTCGCAACCAGCTCGTCATACGCTTGCGGAGAGGTGTCCCCGACGAAAGCGTCAACTTCGCCTGGCTGCGGCGGCAGTCCGAGGAGATCGAGATACAGTCGGCGAATCAGGGTGTGACGATCGGCTTCCGATGACGGTTCGAATTTTCGCGACTCAAGTCTTGCCAGCACAAATGCATCGACCGGGTTGCGTACCCAATTGTCGTTTCGCACGCTCGGCAGATCGGGGCGAGTCACCGGCTGGTATGACCAGTGATCCGGCCGCACGTTTCCACCAGCCGCCGAATCCGGCCAGACCGCTCCCTGGTCGATCCACAGCTTCAGGACAGAAACTTCAGCTGGAGTCAGGCGATCGCCTTCCGGTGGCATGACCAGATCCGGATCGTCGCCCGACACGCGTTTGATCAGCGAACTGTTGGCGCTGTCGCCCTTTTTGATAGCGACTCCCTCGTCGCCACCAGCAAACGCTCCGGTTCGCTGGTCCAGTCGAAAGCCGCCTTCGCGTTTGTCACCAGCGTGACACTTGAAACAGTGCCGCTTGAGTAGCGGCTGCACGTCGCGGACCAAATCAATTTTTGGCTTCGACACCGCACTGTCGGTGGAGACAGTTTCATCGGCGGCAGGACTTTCTGCCTGCAGCAACAGGCTCAGCGCAAACATTGCGAAGATCGGAGCAACAGCAAGCAGGCTTGAAAGTCTCATGAGGATCCTCTTCGCCCGAAAAATTGAACGCTCGACGTTCGCAGGGTGCGTCATGACGCACCCTGCAAAAATGACCTTCTATTCTACTGGCGATGACTTCTGGCTAGCGACCTTGCGAGCGTTAGTGGTCGAGTTCACAAGTTCTGACACGGTTGTGTGCCACTGGCTCTGCCAGTGTTTCTTCCGTTGAACACACGACCTGACTGGACACTGGCAGAGCCAGTGGCACACAAGTCAAAGCCTTCTCAACCTTGTTCGAACTTCTAACAACGAGCGTTAGATGTCCTCTCCCCCCGCCGGCGGACCTTGCACTTTTCGCTTCACTCGCAGCGGCAAACCGTGCAGGCGGATGAAGCCGGCGGCGTCTTCCTGACGGTAGCTTTCGTCCTGCCCGTCCATCGTTGCGACGGCTTCGTCGTAAAGGCTGTATTGCGAGCGGCGGCCTTCGACAAAGACGTTGCCCTTGTAAAGCGCGACGCGAGTTTCGCCCGTGACGAACTTCTGCGTGGTCTGAGTAAATGCTCGCTGAGCTTCCGCGACCGGGTCGAACCAGTAGCCGTTGTAAACCAGTCCGGCGAAGTCGGCCAGGCGGCGTTCTTTCTCGAGGATCACGCTGCCCATCAGCGTCAGTCCTTCCAGATCGCGATGCGCCTCCAACAGCACCGTGTGGCCGGGTGCGTGGTACTCGCCGCGCGACTTCATGCCGACGTAACGGGTTTCGACCATGCCCAACGAACCCACTCCGTTCCGCGCGGCGGCTTCGTCAACGTATTCGAAGACTGGTAACAGACCTTCAGCGAGCGTGTCAGCCGGTTCGGTAATTTCGATATCAATGTCTTCGAACTTGCCGGGCTTGGTCGTGCAAGAACTGACCTTAACGGGAACGCCAGATTCCCAGTGAATGATGAATCGTTCGACTTCGTCCGGAGCTTTTGTCGGATGAACCATTCGTTCGAAGATTTCATCCGGAGCCGTCACCCAGGGATCTTCCAGCACGCCGGCTTCGTAAGAAATATGCAGCAGGTTGTCGTCGGATGACCACGGTTTCGAGCGGCTGGCTTTGGCTTCGAGGCCGTGCTTCTCGACGTAGTCGAGCATCGTCTTACGACCGGCAGCGAACTGCTCGATGAAGTCGGTGTTTTTCCAAGGGGCCAGGATTTCGAGGTCGGCATCCAGAGCCTGGTAGCCCAGCTCGAAGCGAACCTGATCGTTGCCTTTGCCGGTTGCTCCGTGGCAAACGATGTTGGCGCCGTGCTCGTGAGCGATCCTGACGTGATGCTTCGAAATCAGCGGCCGAGCGATCGACGTCCCCAGCAGGTATCGACCTTCGTAGACGCAATTCGCGTGCAGGCACGGCAGGAAGTAATCCTGCAGAAACTCTTCGCGAGCGTCGACGGCGACGTAAGTCGAAGCACCGTTTCGCTTCGCTCGTTCGCCGATTTCGTCGAGGTCCTCAACCTGCTGCCCAATGTCCAGCAGGTAGCAGATGACTTCGTAATCCTGCTCAGCCAGCCAGTGAAGGATGACGGTTGTGTCCAGCCCGCCGGAGTACGCGAGTACAATTTTGTCTTTATCCGCCATCAGTTTGCCTCGAACTGCAGTCTTTGTGTTTCGTGAAATCAGACGATCGCGGCCCGAAGCTACGACATTCGCGCGAGTTTCGAAGTTCGCCGGCTCTGTGGAGTCTGCCGGAAATGCGATCGTCCTTAAGGTGTCAAATTGGCCATCGGGGCGAGAGTTTACGGTTTCGCACTGAGATCGGGAATCGAGTCAGCGACACACCATTTCTGGGGACAGAGTGTCGATTGGCGGCATCGGCTTGCCGAGCGATCGCGAACCGGAAAGAATGACTGGTTGACGATCTTCGCCCCACCATACCGGGCAGTTCACCAGTTGCTGCCAGTCCAATCGGAGTTTGCCTGATGACCAGCCAGTCAATATTCACACGCCGGGAAATGCTCATGACAACGGCAGCCACCGCGGCCGGAGCCGCCGCTCTTCCAGCAAGCCTCGCCGCCGCAGATTCCGAGAAAGACGCCGGCTGGATCGACGCACATTCTCACATCTGGCCGCCGACCGTCGACAAGTACCCGCTCGAAGCCGGCAAGACCGTTGCCGATCTGGCACCGCCCAGCTTCACCGGTGAAGAACTGATGGCCATCGCTCGTCCGGTGGGAGTTCGACGCGTCGTCCTGATTCAGCACAACGGCTATCACGGCTTTGATAATTCGTACCTGGTCGATGCGTGGAAGGCTCACCCCGATCGTTACCGGGTCGTCGGCATGGTGGATTCCCGAGCACCCGGTTCAGGAAAGAAAATGCGAGCCCTGCTCAAGACGGGCGTTACTGGTTTTCGCATCACGCCCGGTCGATTGGGTCCCGACTGGCTGGACACACCCGGCATGGCGGAAATGTGGGAGACTGGTGCCGAAACCGGACAGGCGATGTGTGGTCTGATCAATCCGTCCGACTTGCCCGGATTCGATGCGATGTGCAGAAAGCACCCGGACACACCAGCCGTCATCGACCACTTCGCCCGCATCGGTGTCGACGGAAAGATCCGCAAGAAGGACCTCGACAATCTGTGCCGCATTGCGAAAAACAAAAAGGCACACGTCAAGATCTCAGCGTACTACGCCCTCGGCAAAAAGAAGCCACCGTACGCCGACCTCGTCCCCATGATCAAACGCCTCTACGACACCTTCGGCCCGGAACGCCTGATGTGGGCCAGCGACTGCCCGTACCAGCTCAACGACGGAAACACCTACGAAGCATCCATCTCGCTGATCACCGACCGCATCGACTTTCTGACAAAGTCAGACAAACAGTGGCTGCTCCGTAGCACCGCCGAGAACGTTTTCTTCGCAGCGTAGGTGTCAGGTTATTGAGTGACTTTGCGAGGTCACGAAAAGTAGGGTGTGACAAGCGGGCCGAACGATAATCGCGGTGTGCCGGCGCGGAGATCTGAGAGCAATCCCGACGGTAACAAACTCCGACAGTTGCCCGCGCCGGCACACCAGCCGTTTGATTCGCTCCGCTGGTCACACCCTACTGGCTGATTCGAACCCATCAGCTGACTTCGTCAAGCAGAGCCGAACCTACTTGCTACTTGTTGAGGTCGTCGCGGAGGCGGTTTAGTTCTTCGAGGGCGGCGAGGGGGGTCATCTCTTCGATCTTCAGTTGACGGATTTCGTCGAAGACGGGGTGGTCTTCCACGATGAAGAGGGACAACTGGCGGGCGTTGTCTTTCTTTGCGGGGCGGACGGGGACGGTTGGTTTGCCGGTTTCGTCGACGTGGTCGTCTTCCAGAGTTTTCAGGATGACGGCCGCGCGGTCGACAACTTCGCGAGGGACTCCGGCCAGGCGAGCGACGTGGATGCCGTAGCTCTTGTCCGCTGATCCTTCGACGATGCGATGCAGGAAGATGATGCCATCGCCCTGTTCGTGCACGGCGACGTTCCAGTTGGACGCGTGCTTGAGCGTCGCCGTGAGGTCGGTCAGCTCGTGATAGTGCGTGGCGAAGAGCGTGCGAGATTTCAGCACGTCGTGCAGATGTTCGGTGACCGCCCAGGCGAGTGAGATGCCGTCGTAGGTGCTGGTGCCTCGGCCGATTTCGTCAAGAATGACAAGGCTGCGATCGGTGGCCGTGTTGAGGATCCGAGCGGTCTCGGTCATTTCGACCATGAACGTACTCTGGCCTTTGCCGAGTTCATCGCTGGCCCCGACTCGGGCAAAGACTCGGTCGGCAACGCCAATGCGAGCTTCGCTGGCCGGCACGAACGAACCCATTTGAGCCATCAATGTCAGCAGAGCGGCCTGCCGAATGTAAGTACTCTTACCAGCCATGTTCGGGCCAGTGATGATCTGGACTCGGCCGTGGTTGTCTCCACCGAGCAGTGAGTCGTTGGGAACAAATTCGCCCGTCGGTTGCAGCTTATCGAGAACCGGGTGCCGCCCTTCGCGAATGTCCAGGATCGGTTCTTCGGTCATTTGCGGCCGTGTGTAACCCTGCGCGACGGCGAGCGTCGCCAGCGCGGCCAGCACGTCGATTTCCGCGACAACTTCGGCCGTGTTCTTCAGGCGGGTGACATGTTTGGCAACTCGATCACGCAGCGAGCTGAACAACTCCTGTTCGAGACTTTTCGATTCGTCTTCGGCTCGCAGCACTTTCTCTTCGTACTCCTTGAGCTGCGGCGTGATGAAGCGTTCCTGATTCTTCAGCGTCTGCTTGCGAATGTAGTCTTCCGGAACCTTGTCGCGATTGGCTGCGGAGACTTCCAGGTAATAACCAAAGACGCGGTTAAAGCCGACTTTCAGATTGCTGATGCCGGTCCGCTCCATTTCCTCGGCCTGGTACTTCGCGATCCAGGCCTTGCCGCCTTTCGCAAGTTCGCGCAGCTCGTCGAGTTTCGCGTTGTAACCATCGCGAATCATGTTTCCGTCAGTGGTGAGTAGCGGCGGTTCGTCGGCGAGTGCCGTTTCAATGTCGGCTCGGACTTCGGCGCAGAGGTCCAGGTCCGTCTCCAGAAGCTGCAACTGGTCCGACTTTCGACCGGCCAGTTGAGCCTTCAACTTCGGCAGCAGGGCGAGTGTTCGAGACAGGCAACCAAGGTCGCGCGGTGAAGCTCGCAATGTTGCCACTTTCGCCGTCAGTCTTTGCAGGTCGTAAACCTTGCTGAGTTCATCCCGGACGTCTCGAGTGAGCGGCAGGCTCTGAGTCAGCTCTTCGACGGCGTCCAGTCGCGCGTTGATCTGGCTGATGTCGACCAGCGGGTTCGACAGCCATTCGGCCAGCAGTCGAGCACCCATCGGCGACACGGTTTCGTCAATAATTTCGAGCAGGCTACCTTCCCGCCCGCCTCCACGAAGGGTTCGCGTCAGTTCGAGGCTCGCGCGAGTGGCTTCGTCGATGATCAGATTGCGACCCTGCCGCCAGGGTTCCAGCCGGACGATGTGGATCAGCGAACTTTTCTGAGTTTCCTGGACGTACTCGATCAACGCTCCGGCCGCGACGACGCCTGGCGTGTCCGGTTCCAGGTCGAAACCTTCCAGCGTCTTCAAACCAAAATGCTTCAACAGCGTCTTCTGGCAGTTGTCCGAGGCGAAACTCCAAGGCGGTCGCTGAGTGACAAACATGTCTCGCAGTTGAAGCTTCGGCAGAAGTTCGTCTTCGCGAGCCGGGCTTTCAGAAACCAGCAGTTCAGCAGGCCGCAACCTCGCCAGTTCGTCGGCGAGTTCGGCGAGTGCCAGATCCTCGGTAAAGAAGCGACCGGTCGACAACTCCAGCCACGACAGACCAACGAGCTTCTTCCCGACGAAAACGCTGGCCAGGTAGTTACTTTCGCGCGGGTCGAGCAACGCTTCGTCCGTGAGTGTGCCCGGAGTGACGACCTGGGTGACCTCGCGCTTAACGAGCCCTTTCGCTGTTTTAGGATCTTCGACCTGATCGCAGATCGCCGCGCGATGTCCTGCGCGGATGAGCTTATGAAGATAGTTCTCCAGCGCGTGGTACGGAAAGCCGGCCATCGCTGTCGGGTTGGCGGAGTTCTTGTCGCGGCTGGTCAGCGTCAGGCCGAGGACTTTGGACGCGATTTCGGCGTCTTCGTGGAAGAGTTCGTAAAAGTCGCCCATTCGGAACAGCAGGAGCGAGCCGGGATTCTGGCCCTTGACCTCCATGTACCGTTCCATCATCGGTGTCAGCTTGGTGGCGTCCTTCGAACTGGCCATCGTGGCGCGAGCTTTCCGTCGAGAGTGAATATCGGGGCGTTGAGAATTTTCAAATCCGTTGGGTGGCCCAACGAGAATGGTTGGGTGCCGCAGGCACAGGATGCTTCATCCTCAGCTCACAGTATTGTTTGGGCTGTGACTTGAGGATGCACGCGGATGATGGGACATCTTGTCGCTTCGCGACCCAGCCAGTCTGGCTGGGCCACCCTCGCGAGATGCGAATCGTCTCCGTCCTGGCGGTGGATTTCCACTCAACCGGTTTCTGATACACGTCCAGCCGCATTTCGCCCGCTGAATTCGTTGCCAAAAGCGACGTTGACCCCATTTTCAAAACTGCCCTATAAACCGCCGCCGATGACACATGGCCAACGGATTGGACCATGCGCGGGCACCGCCTGCTGAATCTTGAATTGGAGTTTTGCGATGAGTGAAGGGAATCACGTCGCCCGAGACGCCGCCCCTGATGAGTCTCCGAAAACGGAATCGACTCGTGCCCCGGCTTCCGGATCAACCGCGTTTCAGACGCGAAAAGCGCTAATGATCTCTGCCGGCACCGCCGTGTGCGTGCTTGTGGCGGGTCTGGCTTTTCAAGCGTTTACATCGTCCAGTTCGGGAACGGCTGCTGAACGTCCGGCTTCGGCACCTCAACCGAAGAGCACCTCAGCCGCTGTCATCACGCGCGACGGCCGCAGCATCAAGATTCCATTAAAGGATCTTTACGAGCGATGTGCGATGCGGGTCGGCAACGAAGTGCTCGACAGCATGATTAACCGAGCGGTGATTCAGCTTGCTTGCGAAGGTGCCGGCGTCGTCGTGACTCAGGCTGAAGTCGAAGGCGAAATCACTCGCATCGCCAAACAGTTCAACATTCCTGTAGCGACGTGGCTGCAGATGCTGCAAAGCGAACGCAACATCACGCCCGAGCAATACAGCACTGACGTCATCTGGCCAATGCTGGCTCTGAAGAAGCTCGCTGGCGACAAGGCCCAGGTGACCGAAGAAGACATGCACAAAGCATTCGTCCGAAACTTTGGATCGCGCGTAGAAGTTAAGATGATCATGCTCGACAACCATCGTCGAGCGAATGACGTCTGGCAGAAGGCATCGCTGAATCCGCAGGACTTTGATCGACTCGCCCGTGAACACTCAGTCGATCCGAACAGCCGGGCGATGAATGGAGCCATTCCGCCAATCGCTCGCTATTCGGGTGAGCCCAAGATCGAACAGGCCGCCTTCAGTTTGAAGCCCGGCGAAATTTCCGGAATCATTCAGAAAGGCCATGGCGGCTACTTCATTCTCAAATGCATAGGATATACCGAGCAAATCGTGCAAAGCATCGACGAAGTTCGGGAGCAACTGCACACCGACCTGGTCGAAGAGAAAGTTCAGGAAGGCGTCGCGAAGATGTTTGAGGATCTGAAGAAGACTTCAACAGTCGACAACTTCTGGAACCACACCCGGACCGGCAACATCAGTCAGGTTTCAGGTCAGGTCAAACCGGGCTTCAACAACGTTCGGCCAGCCGCGGCAACGCGATCGGCAGTCGGAACTCGGCAGCGACAATAGGTTGTCTGACGATAATCACACGACAAACAAGTACGCCTCGCAGGATCAACTGGTCCTGCGAGGCGTTTTCGTTTTTGAAGTAGCTTGGGTCGTCGTTCCCGTGAAGGCACGAAACCAGCCAACAGGCAGGTCAAAGAAATCGCGACACCCGTCCATTCGCCGGTTCGACTGGACCGTCTTCATCGTCGACGAACTTCTCTTCCTGACCATAGAGAAATTCGAGTTTCAACAGGTCCTTCTCGATCAACGACTCGGCGAAGGTTGGCATATAGCCGGTCGGGGTCAGTGACTTTCCGTTTCGGTAGTTGAAAATGTCGTGCACGACCAGGTCGTTGCGGTCGGGATCGTAGCCGGCGATTTCTGAGATCTGAGTGACGACGCGCTTACCGCCAGGCTTACGGTCGATCTGCACGATGATGTCGAGCGCCGAAGCAATCTGCCGCTGAATCGAAACGACCGGCAAATCGACAGCCATCAACACCAGAATTTCCAGCCGCTTCAAAACGTCAACCGTGCTGTTGGCATGGATGGTTGTCATCGATCCGTCGTGACCGGTGTTCATGGCCTGGAGCATGTCCAGCGCTTCGGCGCCGCGACACTCGCCGACGATCACCCGGTCGGGTCGCATTCGCAGAGCGTTTTTCACCAGGTCGCGAATGTTGTACTCGCCGACGCCTTCGACGTTGGCCTGTTTCGATTCAAGAGTGACGACGTGCTCCTGATGAAGTTGCAGTTCGGTCGTGTCTTCAATCGTGACGATGCGTTCACGATGCGGCACGAAGCTCGACAGCACGTTCAGCATCGTTGTCTTACCAGTGCCGGTTCCGCCGCTGACGAGGATGTTTTTGTGATCGACGACGCAGGCTCGGATAAACATCGCAGCCGCCGACGTGACCGATTGTTTCTCGATCAGATCGTCCATCGTGAATCGGTACGCCGGGAACTTTCGAATCGTCAGACACGGGCCACGCACAGCCAGCGGCGGAATGATCGCGTTGACTCGCGACCCGTCGGGAAGTCGAGCATCGACCAGCGGCTGACTTTTATCGATTCGTCGTCCGACGCCGGCAACAATGCGTTCAATGATCGATTCGGTGACCTTGTCCGAAAGAAACCGTCGCCCGGAAAGTTCCAGCACGCCGTCACGTTCGACGTAAATCTGGTCGCTCTTGACGACCATGATTTCGGTGATGGTCGGTGCCCGCAGAAGATCCTGCAGCGGGCCGAAGCCAAAGACCGTGTCTTTCAGATCCTTCTTGAGTCGCCGCAGGATGATGTACCGGCTGAACTCGCGGTGAAGATGCGGACGAACGAGCGGGAAGACATCGGCAAACTTGTATTCCGTACGCTGAATCTGCGAACTGAGATCCGGCTGCCCATCCAGTTCCAATCGCTCCCGAATAAACAGCATCAGATTTTCGAGTTCTGTCTCGCGTTCCGGAACGAGCGTCTGCGGGACGTCGTACTCGTTCCAGGTGAGTCGCGCCAGGCTGTCTAACGTGTCGCGGTCGCTTTCCAGAATCAACTGGTTGATGGTCAGGTCACGGAGGCTCAATCCGATGACCTCTTCCAGCAGCGCCAGATTCTCCGGACCGAACAGGTTTAACTCGCGACACACATCTTCGATATGCCGTTCAAGCAGCAGGATACTTTCGTTGTCGCCGAGCCGGTTGGCTTCGAGTTCGTACAGGTCGAACCGTTCGAGCAATCGACGATGCACTCGCAGTTCAAGGTCGGCCATGATCGAGCGAAGGTGAGCTTCCAGTTCCGCACGGCTGATCGGCGCGGCCTCTTCCGATTCGAACGTCAGCGTGAACGGTCCGACGCGAACCGTTTCTCCGGCGGCGAATCCGACACTCTGGCCACCCATCACTTCGGTGTCGCCGACCATGCAACTATTGATGCCGACGTTTTCGAACTGCAACTTTCCTTCGTCGCTGCGAATGATCGCCTGCCGCTTTGAAACGAGCGGGCTTTGCAGCGTCAGCACGTTCGCCCGGTCACGGCCAATTGAGATCTCAGACTCATCAGTCTCAATCTGCTGACGCCGGCTATCGTGAACTTTATTAAACCAGATTTTCATGCCGACTTACTTAAACCACAGAGGCACAGAGATCACAGAGGCCCGCCAGAAACACACTCTGTGATCTCTGTGCCTCTGTGGTTCAAATCCGAAGATATTCCGGACACAATCCTTAATCACCTGAATCAGAAAGTCCGAGAGTTTCCATCCGACGATAGAGACTTGGGCGAGTAATTTTCAACAAGCGAGCGGCCATTGTCTTATTTCCCTTCGCCTGTTCGAGAGCCCGCACAATCTGCTCCCGCTCGACGCGTTGCAGCAGTGGCTCCAGGGCTTCGATTGGTCCATCAGCAATCGGTCCCAGCCGCTGAGCATCCAGTCCCGTCCTTAGTCGAAACGGCAAGTGGTCTGCGCGAATGACCGGGCCGTCCGAATTGCAGAGCGCCTCGTAAATCACTTCGTCGAGTTCGTCGAGATTGCCCGGCCAGTTGTACTCTTCAAACTGCGACCAGACTTCTGCCGAGAAACCGGTCACCTGCTTCGATCGGTCATGGTTGCGCTGCTCGAGAAAATGCTGGGCAAGAATCTTCAGATCGTCCATCCGGTGTCGGAGAGGCAGCAACTCAACCTGCACAGAAGTCAGCAGGTAGTAGAACTCGTCGATTATCTGCTCGTCCGTGCGGGGATCCTCAAGGCCACCGCGGCTCGACGAAAGAAGTCGGACGTTCGCACGAAAGTCGCCTCCGCGAGGCGATGCCACAAAATCTACGAGTCGTTGTTGAACGTCGCGTGGCAAAGTGTCGACATCGTCCAGAAACACGCACCCGGGCTGCAGCGCGGCGATCGGAAGTCGCTCACCCCAGTCGGCTTCCACGATTCGGCGGATGGCTTCGTGAAGTTCGCGCGGCGGCATCAGTCGGCATTGAATCGGCACGAAGGCTTGTTGACCAAGATCGCTCGTGTAGTGAATTGTGCGGGCGATGTGCTCCTTGCCCGTCCCTTTCTCACCACAAATGTGAACCGTCGCTCGTGACCGGCGAGCCGCCTCGACCTGGTCGATCACACGCTTCATCGAAACACTGTTCGTCAGAATCGAATCTTCACCGTAACGCTGCCGCAGTTGATGACGTAGTGCCGCGAGTTCCGCGTGGACTTGTGTGACAATTTTTGTGTCGGTGCTTGTCGGTTTCGTCGGAATCTCTGTGACGATGCCAATGACAAATTCGGCCTGCCCGTCTGTGTCGAGCGGGTAGAAGTGCACCATTCTCGGAACCGTTAGGCCCGATTCTCGATGAACGAACTGGCGTACGACGTCGCGAGGTTCTCCATCGATCGTTTCTTGAGGCGGGCACAACGAACCGGTCAACGCTTCGATCGAGCCGGCATCACCGGACGATGCAAACTCACAAACGCTGCCAACAACTTCGGTAAGAGTCCATCCGGTCAGCGTCTGGCAGCCTTCGTTCAGAAAGACGACGTGTCTCTGAGAATCCACCAGAAACACCGGCGAATCGACAGCGTTGATCGCCGCTTCAAACCGAATCTTTTTCCGGGATGCTCGTTTCGCCACAATACTCGTCCGACAGAAGTCATTTCACCTGAGTAGGGTATGACAAGCGCAGCGCCGGCATACCTTCTTCTCTTCCACCCTCGTCGCAGAACCTATTTCGCATCGTACCAGCGGTTCAGGATGAAAGCTCCAACGATGCTGACTGCTCCGAAAATTGTAATGCCCAACAGCGTTGACGCGATCACGGCAGCAAACAGCTCGTCCGTCCGCATCTGGCTGGTGTTTCGGCCGATCAGAAATCCCAGCCCGTAGTTGTTGACTCCGAAGCCAGCAAAATATTCTCCGACCAAAGCACCCACGACGGACAGGCCGCTCGATGTTCTGGCACCGGTGATTAAATGCGGCACTGCGTTCGGCAGGCGAAGCTTCAGCCAAATCTGCCAGCGGCTGGCCCGGTTCAGACGGAACAGGTCGAGCAGTTCAGGATCGACAGTCAGCATGCCGGTCGTCGTCGACGTGATGATCGGAAACAGGCTGATCACAAACGTGATGATGACGATGCTGCGAAAACCGGATCCAAACCAGTTAATGACCAGCGGAGCGATGGCGACAATCGGAACGGTCTGAAGAAAAATTGCGTACGGATAACAGCTGATCCGAATCAGCCGCGACTGAGAGAAGAAAAACGCGATCACGACTCCCGCAATCAGACTGGCAGCGAAACCCGAAAGCGCAGCCGCGGCCGAGACCTTCGTAGCGGTGGCGAGCTTGCCGAACGTCGACACGGCCGCCGAGGCAACTCGGACAGGACTCGGCACCAGAAACGGCTTCAGGTCGAACCACCACACGCTGAACTGCCACAAGCTAAGCAGCACGACCAGCAGAATCAGCGGCGGAGCAACTGCCCGCAAAACCTGAGCGAGTTTCGATTTCGAAGCACCAGGCATTACGCAGAGCCCTCCGCAGCCGAAACTTCGGCACCCGCTATGTTGCCACCGGCAAGGTTCGCCGCGCTGCGCAGGTGACCGCTGACGATGCCGGTCAGCCGAGCGAACTCCGGATCAGCACGCAGTTCGGGCGTTCGAGGAAAATCAAACGGCACATCGACCGATTTCAGAATTGTGCCTGGCACACGGCTCATCACAAGCACGCGCTGACTGAGAAACACGGCCTCCGAAACGTTGTGCGTCACAAAGAGCCCCGTCCAGCGTTTGCTCCACCAGAGTCGTTGCAATTCTTCATTGAGCTGCTGCCGAAGAATGTCGTCCAGCGCGGCGAACGGTTCGTCGAGGAGCATAATGTCGGGATCGGTCACCAGCGCCCGAGCGAGCGACACTCGCATCCGCATTCCGCCAGACAATTCGGACGGTCGCTTTGCAGCGTCTTCGGGAGATAACCCCACTAGCTGAATCGTCCGCTCAACCAGCGCCTGCGAGTCAGCCTTGCTCGATGCGTTGTTTGAAGCTTCGCTCGTCCGATCCAATTCCAGCGGAAGCCGAACATTCCCGGCAACGGTCCGCCAGGGAAGCAGATTGGGTTCCTGAAAAACGAACGCCGCCCTGGTCTGAGAACGCCCCGGCTCGTCCCCATCAACCGTCAACTGACCCGAGGTCGCTGTCCGCAGTCCGGCAACCAGTCTTAGCAGCGTCGACTTGCCACAACCCGACGGCCCAACGATCGAAACGAACTCCCCCTTCGCGACCGACAGATCAACATCGGCAAGACTAGGCAGCGCATCACTGTACGACATGCCAACCTGGCGAGCGATGATCTGTGGAGAATCTGGCATGTGGAAGTTTCAACGTCTGGTTCGATCGGTCGCGGAGAACGATGCACCAGAATATCGAATACGCTCACACAGAGGCATGGAATCACGAAACAAACCTGATTGATCCTGAATGTTGACGGCTAAGGAACGTGTCTGAAATAACTTCCTTGTTTCGTCGTGAAGATTTCTAACCACAGAGGCACAGAGATCACAGAGATCACAGAGAAACATCTCCCGTGGAAAACTCTGTGTTCTCTGTGCCTCTGTGGTTAATTTCTGCATTGTCAATTCGGGAAGTTATTCTGAACACGTTCCTAAGT
>Ga0316208_1001124_pt1 | contig 26725 bp, 24 predicted proteins | sample 3monopyrite_MG_FD_204944 | JGI IMG/M metagenome (GOLD analysis project Ga0316208, IMG submission 204944) | Microbial mat bacterial communities from mineral coupon in-situ incubated in ocean water Damariscotta River, Maine, United States -... | ecosystem: Environmental > Aquatic > Marine >... | reverse complement strand
GAAAAGATCTTTTCCTGGCATCAAGAAGCTGCGGGATACAAAATCCGCCATGTCCCTGCGGGCCTGCCCGATATGCTCAAGACCGATGACATTTTGCGATGGGAATATGCCCCCTCTCAGGGCAAGACCACCGAGCAGGCAATGGGCGCAAGCAACGACCGGTTGGAATGGATGCGCAGTGCGCGGTCGGACTATGAAATCGCGGTCCCGCTTCATGAGGTCGAAAGTTTTGCGCGTGGAGACGGGTATTACCGCGATCTTGCGCCTGCCCTGCGCAAACCGCAGCTTGAGAAATTCCGCGACCTGCACGCGCAGCTATACCCTGCCTTGCGCCTGCATCTTTTTGACCAGCGCAAGCTCTACTCTGCCCCCGTCACGATTTTCGGTACATTGCTCGCCGTGATCTATATCGGCCAGAACTACCTGGTATTCCGCGACACCGAACGGGTGGCGGCGATCACCTCGCATTTTGACGAGTTGGTGCGTGCCGCCAGCGTGAGCCAGCGCGAGATCGGCGCCTATTTCGATCAATTGATCGCTGACATGGGTTAGCCGCGTACACCGACGGCTTTGCCGGCCCCGTCAGGCAGGGGAAGTGCGGCATGTGCCTCCGCCACCTTGGCCAGGGTCGCCGCCAGCTGCGGTGCAGGCTCTGAGGCGCGGCGCGTCTCAAGGCTCACATGGATCAGCATATGTTCCCCGGTGGCCAATTCGCGGTCAGCTTCGAACATCCGGTGGAAAAGATGCATTTTCTTGCCCGCACCGGCCAGCACCTGCGTTTCAACCCGGATCACGGCACCTGCATGCACCTCATCAAGGTGGCGCATATGGGTTTCCGCGGTAAAATAACTGCCACCCGTTGCGATGTAGGTCGCATCGCACCCCACGAGCAGCATCATCCGGTCGGTTGCATCGCCAAAGGCCTGCAGATACTTGGCCTCGTTCATATGGCCATTGTAATCGGTCCAATCGAGGGGGATGGCGCGCGCAACGGTGACGATGGGTTTGCTCAGGTCAACTGGCAACCCAACCTCTCCCTCTACCCGGAGGTCTTGTGCGTTAAGCAGTTTGCCCGCCCCCCAATCCTGCGCCTTGAGCCCGCGCAGGATCGTCACGAGGTTGTCGTCGCGCGCGCGTTCCAATTCTCGGATAGTATACTGCCCTGATTGTGCATCGGACTGGCCCGCAACCGTTTCTATCAGCTCATCCGACAGCTCCGGTACATCCATCAGCTTGGTCCAGGGCCATGCAAGGCAAGGGCCAAACTGTGCGATGAAATGGCGCATCCCCGCCTCACCGCCCGCAATGCGGTATGTCTCAAAAAGACCCATCTGCGCCCAGCGCAGGCCAAAGCCATAGCGGATTGCATCGTCAATTTCCTCGGTCGTGGCGATGCCATCCTTGATCAGCCAAAGCGCCTCGCGCCAGACGGCCTCAAGAAATCGGTCCGCAATATGGGCGTCAATTTCAGCACGGACGTGCAGCGGGTGCATGCCGATTGATGTCAGAATGTCCTTTGCGCGCGCCACAATCGCCGGGGCGGTCTTGTCGCTGGGGACCAGTTCCACCAGCGGCAACAGATAGACCGGGTTGAACGGATGGGTGACGACGATTTGCTCGGGCCGGGTGGCGCAGCCTTGTAATTCCGACGGTTTGAAACCGCTGGTCGAGGACCCGATGACGGCATCGTCGGGGCAATGTTCCTGCAGGGTCTGGTAAACCTTGCGTTTCAGCTCTAGCCGCTCCGGCACGCTTTCTTGCACCCAGGCCACATCTGCCACAGCCGCAGAGATCGTGTCGTGAAAACTCAGGCGACCTTCGAGTGGCAACGCCACATCCGACAGCCCCGGCAAGGACCGGCGGGCGTTGTCCAGCACTTCGGCAATCTTGCGCGCGGCTTCGGGATCGGGATCAAAGACCCGCACATCCCAGCCCATCAGCAAGAACCGCGCAGCCCAACCGCCGCCAATTACACCACCGCCAATGATAGCTGCTGTCTGTTGTCTCATATCTTAATCCGTTGATTTGTTGTCACTGTGATCGCATCCTCTGCGGAACCTGTCACGCCTGGGCCTCGGCGCTTTGCAAAACCGAATGTCCCGTCATCTGAATTCCTTCAGTCGATCCAAGTCATAGCCGTTGAATTGCAGAACATCATGCGCCGCTTCCAGCCGGTCGGCGCGAATATCGGGAGTGCGGTTGAGGATCCAGCCTGACCGCCCATCGGGCGCGCCGACAACGGCGGTGCGATAGTCCTCATCGGTCCAAAGCACCCAATAATCGGCGGCCACAAAGGGGACAGAAGGGAACCTGACCTTCAACCGCCCCGGCCCGGTGATTTCGGCGGTGCCTGTGATCTGCGACGTCACTTGCCCGGCGGCATCCCGGCAGATGTTGCGCACCGACAGTAACCCGTCATCGCGCAGACCGTATTCAGCAGTCACGCCAACGCAACCTGCCTGAAAAGGCACCGGATAACGCGCGACCTCGTACCAAAGACCCAGATAGCGCTCTGGTTCAAACACCGCTTTCGAGGAAATCGGCACATCGGTGTCGCGATAGACCGAGAACAGGCCGCCGCTGCCTTGCATTGCGCACCCCCCAAGCAACAGGATCAGCGCAAGCGCCTTCACCCAGCCACCGGCGCGCGCTTCGTCAGGCCGAGTTTCTTGCGAACCTCATCAGGGCCGATCACTCTGGCACCAAGGTTTTCCACGATCCCCGCCGCCCGCGCGACCAATTGCGCATTGGTTGCCAATACGCCGCGATCCAGCATCAGATTGTCCTCCAGCCCGACGCGCACATTGCCGCCCGCAAGCACGGAGGCCGCCACATAGGGCATTTGGCTGCGCCCCAAACCGAAGGCCGAGAACGTCCAGTCGTCCGGCACGTTGTTGACCATCGCCATGAAGGTGTTCAGATCATCCGGCGCGCCCCAGGGCACACCCATGCAAAGCTGCACCAGCGCCGGGCTGTCGAGCACCCCGTCTTTGACCAATTGCTTGGCATACCACAGATGGCCTGTGTCAAAGGCCTCGATCTCGGGTTTGACGCCCAGATCAGTCATCATCCGGCCCATGGCGGTCAACATGCCGGGGGTGTTGGTCATGACATAATCGGCTTCGGCGAAATTCATCGTGCCGCAATCCAGCGTGCAAATCTCGGGCAGGCATTGCGCGACATGGGCGATGCGTTCGGATGCCCCCACCATGTCAGTGCCTGCAGCGGTGGGCAAAGGCGCCTCGGTGCCGCCGAAAACCATATCGCCACCCATCCCGGCGGTCAGGTTCAAGACGACATCGACCTCGGCGTCGCGAATGCGGTCGGTAACCTCGCGATAGAGCGCCAGATCACGCGACGGCACGCCGGTGTCAGGATCACGCACGTGACAATGCACAACGGCAGCGCCCGCCTTGGCCGCGTCAATCGCGCTCTCGGCAATCTGCTGGGGCGAGCGGGGCACATGCGGGCTACGATCCTGGGTCGCCCCGGAGCCGGTGACAGCACAGGTGATAAAGACCTCGCGGTTCATCTCTAGTGGCATTTGCGTCCTCCGCTGCACAATTGAATTGACCGGACATTTGCCCAAATCGGCGCACCGCACAAGCGAGAATTATTGCCAGGTGGCCGTCGCTTTGCGCAATTTGCGGTGAGATACGCCAAATGCGTCGGACCGCGTTTCAACCCATCTTTGGCAGATCAGTAGGGCATAGGGTTTTCTCTGTGCACGGCGTTGATCTCGGCGATCACCTGGTCTGAGAGAACCACATCCTTGCCTGATAGAATCTGTGCTAACTGGTCTGATGTCGTTGCCCCAAAGATCGCCGACACCGCAAAGGGCCGGGATCGCTGCCACGCCATCGCCATATGCACCGGGTCCAACCCATGTTTCGCCGCCAGATCGACATAGGCTTGCACCACGGGCCAAAGCCGCTTTGACACGCGCCCGCCCAGATTGCCGTTGATCGACAGACGGCTGCCCGCTGGCACCGCGCCGTTTTGGTATTTACCCGTCAGCAAGCCACAGGCCAGCGGCGAGAAAGACAGCAAGGTCACATCCTCATTCACCGCCATCTCGGCCATATCGGTGTCAAAGAGACGGCAAAGGAGCGAGTATTCATTCTGCACAGAGGCCATGCGCGGCAGACCCGCTGCCTCTGCCTGATCGATCCATTTGGTCATGCCCCATGCGCTTTCGTTCGACATGCCAATGGCGCGGATCTTGCCCGCCTTCACCGCTTCGCCCAGCGCTTCCAGCACATCCATCATGTGATCCATCGTCTGCTGACGATTTTGGCTGGATGGATCGTAGGTCCAGTTCTTGCGGAACATATAGGAACCCCTGACCGGCCAATGCAGTTGGTAGACATCAATCACGTCCGTTTGCAGCCGCTTGAGCGAGGCATCAATCGCCTCGCGAATTACGGCCCCGTCATAGGCGCGCCCGCCGCGGACAAAGCCACCGTTGTCGCCGGTCACTTTGGTCGCCACCACAATATCATCACGCCGCCCGGTCCTGGTGATCCAGTTTCCCACGACCTGTTCTGACAGCCCTACGGTTTCGGCGCTGATCGGGTTCACGGGATACATTTCAGCGGTGTCGAGAAAGTTGATGCCAGCCTCCAGCGACATATCAATCTGGCGGTGAGCGTCATCCTCTGGCGTCTGGTTGCCAAATGTCATCGTGCCCAGACACCATTCACTGACCATGATATCGGTGCGACCAAGGGGGAGTTTCTTCATCTGATTTGCCTCAATGCATTGTTCGCGCCAGACCCTAATGCGCGTGGGTGGAAGGGCAAGGGGCGAAAGACGACATCGCTTTTGTCGATTATGGCCTAGCATCGGGGCTGCGGCGGACGCAAAACTTGCCTCATGCGCATGATTATATCTTTTGCAGCATTGTTTTCGTCGGTCGCCCTGTTGCAACTGTCCTCGGGCGGCGTCGGCCCACTGGATGCGTTGACCGGGCTTGAGTTTGGGTTTTCACAATCCCAGGTCGGCTTTCTGGGCTCTGCGCATTTTGTCGGATTCTTTATCGGCTGCTGGTGGGCGCCGCGCCTGATGGGCAGCGTGGGCCACAGCCGCGCCTTTGCGACATTTACCGCGATGGGCGCCATTGGCCTTGCGGCACATGTATTGACGTCAGACCCCTATCTCTGGGCGTTTTTCCGCATCGGCACCGGGCTTTCCATCGCTGGTTGCTACACGGTGATCGAAGCCTGGTTGCAGGCCAAGGTCACAAATGAAACGCGCGGACGGGCGATGGCAAGTTACCGGATCGCCGATACCGGCGCATCCTTTGTCGCCCAGTTCATGGTTGGCGCGCTGGCAAATCTGGAAACCTATATCGCCTACAACATCCTGACGATCCTGTGCGCGGCATCCTTGCTGCCATTGGCGCTGACCCGTGTCCCCCAACCCCAGACGCCCGCAGCGACACGGCTGCGCCCGGCCCTCGCCTGGGCCTGTTCGCCGCTGGCAGTTGCGGCTGTACTGGTCGCGGCCCTGTCCAGCGCGTCTTTCCGCATGGTTGGCCCGATCTATGGCCAGGAGGTCGGGCTGACCGCCAACCAGATCGGGTCGTTTCTGGCGGCTTTCGTGGCCGGTGGGGCCATTGCGCAATACCCCGTGGGCTGGCTGGCCGACAAATACGACAGACGATGGGTGATGATCTGGCTTTCCGTTGCGGCAATTGCCGCTTCGGGGTTTACCGTCGCCACCGCAGATCAGGGTACCTCGGTTGTCCTGACTGCCTCTTTCATGTTTGGCCTGACCACTTTTCCGATCTATTCGGTTGCCACTGCCCACGCGCATGACTTTGCAACCTCCGAGCAGCGGGTCGAGCTATCGGCGGCGCTCATGTTCTTTTTCGCGGTCGGCGCGATTGCCGCCCCCTACACCACATCGGTCCTGATCGGACGCTTTGGACCCGGGGCGCTGTTTTACTTTATTGCCATGGGCCATGTCGTGCTGGTCATCTTTGGCCTGGGCCGGATGCGGGTGCGCAGCGCGCCGCAGGAACGGACACGGTATATATATGCACCGCGCACGACATTTGGCATCGGGCGGTTGCTGGGGCGCACCCGGGACCGTTAAGGCAAGCAACATCTGGCACTTATCCGCGCGCCTCGCTACATAGGCGCAAATGCGTAAGGACAACCGCCAATGGCCCGCCATCTGATCACATCCGCCATTCCCTATATCAACGGGATCAAACACCTTGGAAATCTGGTGGGCAGCCAGCTACCCGCCGATCTCTATGCCCGCTATCTGCGCCAGCGCGGGCATGAGGTCTTGTTTCTTTGTGCCACTGACGAACACGGCACCCCGGCAGAGCTGGCTGCCGCCAAAGCAGGCAAGCCCGTGGCCGCATATTGCGCCGAGATGCATGCCATACAGGCCAAGATCGCGGATGGGTTTCGTCTCTCCTTTGATCACTTCGGCCGCTCCTCCAGCCCGCAAAACCACAAGCTGACCCAGGCCTTTGCGACGCGCCTGGCCGAGGTCGGGCTGATCAGGGAAGTCACCGAAGAGCAGGTCTATTCGGTCGCCGACGGGCGGTTTCTGCCGGATCGCTATATCGAAGGCACCTGCCCCAATTGCGGGTTTGAGAGCGCGCGCGGCGATCAATGCGACAACTGCACCAAGCAACTGGACCCGACCGATCTGATTAATCCGCACTCCACCATTTCCGGCTCAACCGCGTTGGAAATGCGCGAGACGAAACACCTGTATCTGCGGCAGTCCGAATTAAAAGACGATCTGGCGGCATGGATTGACAGCAAGGCGGGCTGGCCTGTCCTAACCACCTCAATCGCCAAAAAGTGGCTCAACGATGGCGATGGCCTGCAAGACAGGGGTATCACCCGCGATCTGGATTGGGGTATTCCGGTCATGAAAGGCGACGACATCTGGCCGGGCATGGAGGGCAAGGTATTCTACGTCTGGTTTGACGCGCCCATCGAATACATTGCCTGCGCGCAGGAATGGCAGGCCGCGGGCAAAGGCGCAGACTGGGCCAGCTGGTGGCGGACCGATCAGGGTGCTGACGATGTGACCTACACGCAGTTCATGGGTAAGGATAACGTCCCCTTCCATACGCTGTCGTTCCCAGCCACCATTCTGGGCAGTCAGGAACCGTGGAAACTTGTCGATTACATCAAGTCGTTCAACTATCTCAACTACGATGGTGGCCAGTTCAGCACCTCGCGTGGGCGTGGCGTGTTCATGGATCAGGCGCTGGAGCTTTTGCCCGCAGACTATTGGCGTTGGTGGCTTTTATCACATGCGCCCGAGTCTTCGGACGCTGAATTTACATGGGAAAACTTCCAAACGGATGTGAATAAGGACCTCGCCGACGTTCTGGGCAATTTTGTTAGCCGGATCACTAAGTTTTGCCGCTCCAAATTCAGCGAAACTGTGCCGGAGGGCGGCGCAAATGGCCCCGCCGAAGAGCAGTTGATCGCCGATCTGACCGCCCGTATTCGCGCCTATGAAGGCCATATGGATGCGATGGAGGTGCGCAAATCCGCCGCCGAACTGCGCGCGATCTGGGTCTTGGGCAACGAATACCTACAAGCCAACGCACCTTGGACGACTTTCAAGACCGCCCCCGAAACCGCAGCGATGCAGGTCCGGATCGCTCTGAACCTGATCCGCATCTATGCGGTGTTGTCAGCGGCGTTCATTCCCGATGCGTCAAGAACCATGATCGACGCGATGCAGACGGATGATGACAGCTGGCCAACCGATGTGGCCGCCGCTGTTGCCGCGCTTCCCGCAGGGCATGGGTTCACGGTGCCGGACAACCTCTTTCGCAAGATCACCGATGATGAGCGCGCGGCATGGTCCGCCCGCTTTGCCGGCACGCGCGATGCAGGAGATTAGGCAATGATTATCGGCCATATCGGCGCGCGGGCAGGCAGCAAAGGGGTGCCCAACAAGAATTTCCGCATGTTGCATGGCAAGCATCTGATCGACTGGTCATTGGATCAGTTGATCGCCTCTGACCGGGTCGATCATGTGGTCGTGTCGAGTGACTCGCCCGAAATATACGAACATGCGCTAAAGCACGGCTGCCTTGATATCGGGCTGCGCCCGGCGGCACTTGCTACCGACACGGCTGCAAAATGGGATGTTTGGCAACATGTCCTGCGCGAGGTGGAAAAGCTTACCGGGCCCGCGGATGCATTCCTTGATCTCGATTGCACATCTCCGCTGCGCCTGCCCAAGGACATCGATGCTGGCCTTGATTTATTTTCGGCGGAAGCCCCCGATATGGTGATGTCTTGCTGCGAAAGCCGCAAGAACCCCTATTTCAACATGCTGGAAATGGACGAGACGGGCGCGTTGCAGGTGTCAAAACCGCTGCCACATGGCATTGTTGCCCGCCAGCAGGCACCCATGGTTTATGACCATGTGGGGTTGGTTTACGTGGTAAAACCCGCCTACCTGCGCACCGCCACGCGGCTGTTTGAGGGGCATGTGATCCCGCTGATCGTTCCCAATGAACGCAGCCTTGACGTGGATAGCCCCTTTGACTGGGATGTGATCGACTATCTGCTGGGCAAACAAATTGCCGAGGGGCTCCGCGACCGGACCTGAACGAACAATATTTTTGCAAAAATTGTTCTGGCAGAAGAATATTCTGCAAATATTCTTCGCTACCGCCACCCCTGCCACCACTTGAGCGCCGCCTGCTTGGCCGCAAAGCTCGCTGTTATGGCGTCGCGATCATATTCGGTCCGGATCCAATCGGCGATCGCGATGGGGTCTTGCGCGTTCCGGGCTTCATACACATCGAAAAAATGATCCAGAATGCCCGTTGCGGTACGCCGGATGTGCAGATAGCGAAAACTCAACTGGCGACGGGCCACCGACAGGGGTTGTCCGTCCTGCACCATCAGATATAGCGCCGCGGCCAAACCGGTGCGATCCGCCCCAGACTTGCAGTGCATCAGGAAGGGGCGCTCGATCGTCTCAAACGCCTCCAAGAGCGCCAGCAGCACATCGCGATATGGCGCGGCCCGCGCCGACATCTTAATGGAAACAAGCCTGAGACCCAGCGCGTTACAGCTTTCTGCCTCTATCAAATAGTGAGGCAGCCTGCTTCCGCCCCTTAGGTTGAGGACGGTATCAACGCCGATCGCGCCAAGGGCCTCAAAGCGCTTGTGGTCAGGATTATTTGAACGGTAAACCCCTTCAGCGACCATATCGAAGTTGTGCCAGAATACGCGCAAGATACCATGATCAAGCCACCGCACGTTCCAAAGCGCGCGCTTGCGTTCCTTGGGGTCGGAGATGTTTGTCCCGATTGAGCGTCGCAGCTCACGTTCTTTACGATCGAGGGTCTGGAATATCTTTCGGATCATCTGGGGCTCATTGTCGGCGTTGCGCAGTCACTTGGACCATGCGCCTGCGCTTTGCAATGGGCAGGACCCAATTGCCCCGGTCGCGGAAACCCCATAAACACGCCTCAGCACCACATTGCAGGAGCAGACCCATGGATATCGCTGGCCGCAAGATTGGACCCGAGCACCCCCCGCTGGTGATCGCCGAGATCGGGATCAACCATGGCGGTGACCTGACCGTCGCCAAGGAAATGGTCCGCCTTGCTGCGGGTGCGGGCTGCGAGATGATCAAACACCAAACCCACATCATCGAAGACGAAATGACCGAAGAGGCCAGGCAGATTTTTCCGCCCAACGCGGATGTGTCGATCTGGGACGTGATGGCAGCCTGCGCGTTGTCTTTGGAAGATGAGGCAGAGCTGAAACGCTATACCGAAAGCCTCGGCATGATCTGGATATCGACGCCGTTTTCACGGGCTGCGGCTGACTTTCTGAACGATCTGGATGTGCCTGCCTTCAAGATCGGCTCGGGTGAGGCTGACAACCTGCCTCTGATCCGCCACATCGCCCGTATGGGCAAACCGGTTATCATGTCTACCGGTATGCAAAGCATTGAAAGCATCGGTGCCTCAGTCGCCATCCTAGATGCCGCCGGGATCGACTATGCGCTGCTGGAATGCACGAACCTCTATCCTTCGCCGCCGGAAATTGTTTCTCTGCAGGGTGTGACCGACCTTAAGGATGCCTTTCCGAATGCGGTCGTCGGTTTCTCCGACCATTCCATCGGTCCCGATATGGCTCTGGCATCGGTGGCCCTTGGGGCCTGCATTCTGGAACGGCACTATACTGACACGCGCTACCGCAAGGGGCCTGATATCATCAACTCCATGGACCCTGCCGAACTGCGCTATCTGATCGACCGGTCGCGGGAAATCCATACCGCACTGAGGAACCCAAAACAGCGCACCAGCGCCGAGGAAGACGTTTATCGCTTTGCGCGCGCCTCTGTCGTCGCGGACCGTGATCTGCCTGCTGGTCATGTGATCACCGAGGCCGACATCTGGGCGCGCCGCCCCGGCTCAGGCGAGATTGCGGGATACGAGTTTGACAAAGTTGTCGGCAAGACACTGACCCGCCCGGTCACCCGCAACACCCAGCTGAAATGGGCGGACCTGGATGGCTGAGCCGTTCACTTTTGTTTGCCTCGATCCGCGCAAGCAAAAGCGCGCAAGGGTCATCGCCATTCTTGCCGGGCTTGGATCGCTGACATGGCAGCGCATTCCAAAGATGGCCTTTGGCGATTGGCCGCAAACAGGCGCGCGCGCCGAAACGGCCCTGCTGGCGGCGCGCAACGTGCCGGCAGGCCTTCGGCGCGGCATCTTTCTTCGGCTTTTGCGGGCACAATACAACGGCACCCGCCGCTATTTTGAAGCGCACCCCGATCATGTGGCCGTGGCCTGGAACGGGCTGAACGGGTCGCGCCGGGTTTTTATGGACGCGGCCAGAGACGCCGGCGCCAAGACGCTGTTCTTTGAACTGGGGCCGTTTCCCGGCCGCATCACGGTGGACCCAAAGGGCGTCAACTTTGCCAATGCCCTGCCTCGCATGGCAGAACCCTATCAGGCCTGGTTGGCGCAAAGTGGGATCGAGCCGACAGGCTGGCGCGCACTGGGCACCCGCATCAGACAACGCGCTCCGGACCAACCGCCTGCTCCCACTGCGGGGCTGCCGCCCCTGACCGCACCCTTCATCTTTGCGCCATTGCAGGTACCGGGCGACAGCCAGTTGCGCTTGTTTGGTGGGGCGTTCCGTACCGTTGACGCCTTTGTGGCGAGCCTGATCGAAGCCGCCGCAGCCCTGCCGGAGGGCTGGCACCTGCGGCTGAAAGAGCATCCCGGCGCGCGCCCTATTGTTGCGGACATGCTGCGCGGCGTCACGGCGCCGATTTATCTGGACAACGCTTCGGACACATTCGCACAGGTGTCCGCCAGCCAGGGGGTCGTGACGATCAACTCTTCTGTCGGGCTGGAATCGATGTTCTTTGATAAACCCGTCACTGCTTGCGGCCAGTGCTTTTGGGCCATTCCCGGCATGGCTGATCAAGCACCCGATCAGGCCAGCCTGACAGCGGCAATGTCAAAAGCCGCAGACTGGTCATTCGATGCCGCGACACGCAATGCGGTAATGAGCTTTCTTGATCAGGTCTATTATCTGACCGTCAGCTTGGACAACGGCGATCCTGACCGTCAAACCATCGAGGACCGGCTTATGGGCACAGGCCCGTTCGGGCTGATAGACAAGCAAAACAAGGTGCCCACATGATCTGGCCATTTCGCAGACCCGCGCCATCGCGGGCAAACCGCATAGCCATTCGACCGCCTGCGCCTGCGGCCCAGCGCAGCGGTCTGGCGCTTGTGCTGATCGCCCGCAATGAAGCCGCACGCATCGGTGACTGGCTTGCCTTTCATGCGCTTGCCGGGGTGTCGCATATCTATCTTTATGATCACGGATCGACAGACCGGACAGCCCGGATCGTCCGGGAGTTCACCGGTTGCGCGACAACGATCATTCCCTGGGTTCTGGATACCTCAGAGGCCAAGACCGGCATGATCCTGCCACGTCAAATACTGGCCTATGCCCACGCGATTTGCACTTTCGGAGGCGCGTATCAACGCATGGGGTTTATAGACACCGATGAATACCTTGTACCCCGCGCCGCTCTGACCCTGCCCGAGGCGCTGGCAGGGCTGAACACTCCGAACCTGTCATTTCCATGGACGATGTTCGGCCACAACGGCCATGACACGGCACCAACCGACGCGGTGCCGTTTGCCTTTCAAAGGCGGGCGCAAGAGGCAAGTGGCCCGCTTCTCAAATTCAAATGCATTGTCGACCCCTGCGATGTCGTTCAGGTCAGCACGCATAAGTTCCAGACCGCTTCACAAGGCAATCTCAGCAGCAACACTCTGGGGCATACGGCCAGAAATGCACGCCGTTTGGGAACGTTTGTAACGCAGGAGGTCGTTCAGTTGAACCATTACTACCTGATGTCAAAGGCAGAGTTGAAAGCCAAACTCGCAGGCCCTGCCGTTTCGGGGACCGCCCGGGACCAACGTGCCGCGGCTGTGATGCGCAAAGCGGCAATCATCGAAGAGGCGCCGATCACCGACACCGCCGCAGTCGATTTTCTTGCCCGGCATGGTATCGCCACAACGGAAGAACTCAGAAACCGGTTTGCAGGTTAGGACGCCCATGAAAATCCATTTCCAGCATCTGCGCCGCACCGACAATATCGGCGACCGCGCCTGTTCACCCTTTGATTACTTCGACTGGGGAGATGCGACCGTTTCTGACCTGCGCGACGACGACACGCCTGATTATGACATCGGCGTCTACGGTGGTGGCAAGGTTTTTCGGGGACTGGCCACCTATGCTGGGGTGCGCCGCCCGAAGGGAGCGATCAACGTCGCTTGGGGCGTCGGGACAGTGCAATCATTCCCGATCTCGCTGCGTTACATGAAAGCGCGGCGGCGGATGGATATCGTCGGATCGCGAGATTATGGCGACACACGCTATGCCTATGCTCCATGTGCGAGTTGCATGTCCCCGCTATTTGACGCGCCGCCTGCACCAGAACACGACGTGGTTTTTTATACGCACGCTGGAAAAACTGCCGGGATGGGCATCGAAATCCCCGATGATATGCCAAAGGCTGACAATCATTGCGCCTCGCTGGAAGAGGCGCTGCGCTTTATCGCCAGCGGCAAGACCGTGGTTTCAAACTCCTACCATGGCGTTTATTGGGGGTTATTGCTGGGGCGCCGCGTGCTGTGCGTTCCGTTCTCGAACAAGTTTGGCGGCTACCGCCTGCCACCGCATTACGCCGGGCCTGACCGTTGGCAGGCTGAGATCAAGAACGCCATCGCACAGCCCGACATGCTGGGACTGGTGCGGACCGCAACGCGGGACTTCAAAGCAATGATAGACGAAAAGATTGCAAGCCGCGGCTAGGCGTAGCACATTCCGGCCAGGGAATGCCCGGCATGACTTGCGGAGGGCATTGCACTGCGCTTAAGTGCCTGGGTCAGCGCCTTATCGGCGCGTCCAGAGGAGCACCCCTTTTGACCACGAACGTTTTTCTCGCCGTCATCGGGGCGGCCATCTTGCACGCGGCATGGAATGCATTGGTCAAAGGCGGCGCCGATAAACTTGTCTCACTGACCGCCGTCATGTTCGGGCATACGCCCTTTGCCATCGCGGCGGTTCTGATTGCCCCGCCAATGGGGGCCGAAGCCCTGCCTTATCTTGCTGCGGGGATATTGCTGCATTTGGGCTATCAGCTCTTTCTGCTTTTTTCCTATAGCACCGGTGATCTGACCCAAGTCTACCCGATCGCGCGCGGCTCTGCCCCGCTGATCGTGGCCTTTGTGTCGATTACTGTGCTTGGGGTGACCCTGAAAAGCGCCGAGCTCTTCGCCGTCCTCATCATCGGTATCGGCATTGTCAGCTTGGCATTGGTGCGGCGCGCCGACGGTCTGCGCAACGGCAGGGCGGCAATGTTTGCGTTGGTTACAGGCTGCTTTATTGCTGGATATTCCATTGTTGACGGCATGGGCGCGCGCGTGGGCGGGACGTCACTGGCGTATTTTGGCTGGCTGGCAATCGGCAATTCAATCGCGCTTGCCGCCATTGTGGCTGCGCGCGCGCCGCAGACCTTTGGCAGGCTCTGGCAGGGTGGGCACCGGCTCTTCTGGCTGGGCGGGGGGGCTTCGTTTATCGCCTATGCAATTGTGACCTGGGCCTTCACCCAAGCCCCCATCGCATTGGTCACAGCACTGCGCGAGACCAGCATTATCTTCGCACTGCTGATCGGCGTGTTCTTTCTCAAAGAACGTCTTGACCTGATGAAGGTCCTTTCGACAATGACGGTGCTGGTTGGCGCGGCTTTGCTGCGGTTGGCGCGACCCTAGGCGTTGCGCCGCCAGCGCCTCTTTCGAGAGGGTCAGAACGGCGGGATTGCCAGTTTTGCGGATTGTGGTCTCAAAAATGACAGGGCTCCGGTCGCCGCGTATAGCCAGCCGTATAACCGCCCGTTCAAGATTGCTCAGGTATTAAACAGGAAATGCATCACATCGCCGTCCTTGACGATGTATCCTTTGCCCTCTGCCCGCATCTTGCCCGCTTCCTTGGCGGGCTGCTCGCCGCCCAGCGTGATGAAATCATCATAGGCGATGGTTTCGGCCCGAATGAAGCCACGCTCGAAATCGCCGTGAATGACACCAGCGGCCTGTGGCGCAGAGGTCCCTTCCCTGATCGTCCAGGCGCGCGCTTCCTTTGGGCCAACGGTGAAATAGGTCTGCAAATGCAGCAGCGCATACCCGGCGCGGATCAGCCGGTCGAGGCCCGCTTCCTCCAGCCCCATTTCTTCCAGAAACATCTGTGCTTCCTCGGGTTCCAGCTGGCTGATCTCTTCCTCGATCCGGGCCGATATCACGACATGCGAATTGCCCTGTGCCGCCGCCATTTCAGCGACGCGCGCGGACTGGCTGTTGCCGGAGCCGGCGCTGTCTTCTTCAACATTGCAGACATAAAGCACCGGCTTGGTGGTCAGCAGTTGCAGCAGCTTCCACGCCTTCGCGTCCTCGGCGTCCACTGCGACAGTGCGCGCGGGCTGGCCGTTTTCCAAGGCCGCCTGTGCAGCTTCCAGCAGGCGCACCTGCTGGACCGCGTCCTTGTCGCCACCGCGCAGTTTGCGCACGAGGTTCTGCATGCGTTTCTCGATGCTCTCAAGATCGGCCAGCATCAATTCGGTTTCGATGACCTCGGCGTCCTCAACAGGGTCAACGCGGCCTTCGACATGGGTGATGTCGTCATCTTCAAAGCACCGCAGCACATGGGCAATTGCATCGCATTCGCGGATATTGGCCAGAAACTGGTTGCCCAGCCCTTCGCCCTTGCTGGCCCCTTTCACGAGGCCCGCAATATCAACGAATGTCATCCGCGTCGGAATGATCTGTTTGGAGAAGGCAATCGCTGCCAATTTGTCCAGACGCGCATCAGGCACAGCCACATCACCGACATTGGGTTCAATCGTGCAAAACGGGAAATTGGCCGCTTGCGCTGCTGCGGTTTTGGTCAGCGCGTTAAACAAGGTTGATTTGCCCACATTCGGCAAACCCACAATACCCATCTTGAAACCCATCGCGGCTCTCCTTTGATCCTCACGCGCGCTTCTAGGGGGGGACGGCCAAAGGCGCAAGCGGCATGGGCTGCGCAGTCAGCCATTGATTTTCCGCCCTCCATCAAGCAAACCACAGCAAGTTTGCAGACCGGGGACCGAGATGAGCAGAATCGACGTGAAATTTGCGCAGTTGCGCAGTGAAGGGAAGAAAGCCTTCGTGGCCTATGTCATGGCAGGCGATCCTGATTACGACACGGGGCTGCAAATCGTCAGGGGCCTGCCCGCCGCTGGTGTTGATGTCATCGAACTGGGTATGCCCTTTACTGATCCCATGGCCGATGGCCCAACCATCCAACTGGCCGGCCAGCGCGCGCTGGAAGCAGGGCAAAACCTGGAAAAGACGCTGCAATATGCCCGCGAATTGCGCAAAGAGGATGACACCACGCCGATCGTGATGATGGGCTATTACAACCCGATCTATTCGCGCGGGGTCGATGCGTTTCTGGCGGATGCCCGGGATGCGGGCATTGACGGGCTGATTATTGTCGACCTGCCCCCTGAGGAGGACGAAGAGCTTTGTATCCCCGCGCAGAAGATGGGGATCAACTTTATCCGCCTTGCCACGCCGACGACTGACGACAAACGCCTGCCCACCGTGCTGCAAAACACATCCGGCTTTGTCTATTATGTCTCCGTCACCGGCATCACCGGGGCCGCCGCCGCGCAAGCAGGCGAAGTCGGCCCCGAGGTCGCGCGGATCAAATCGCAGACAGACCTGCCCGTGATTGTCGGTTTTGGGATCAAAACCCCCGACGCCGCCGAAGCGATTGCCAGGATCGCCGATGGCGCGGTTGTGGGCTCTGCCATTGTCGAAAAGATCGGTGCAGGTGACAGCGTGGATGATGTTTTGGCTTTCGTGGCCTCGCTGGCGGATGGCGCGCATCGCGGTTGATCAGGATAGTGCGGCTGCCTTGATCGACATCAAGGCAGGCTCTTGCACATACCCCTTAAATCGGTAATAAATAATTACCAATTCAAGGAATTCGGAATGCCTGTCATCACTACGATCGCTGATCTCAAGCGGCTTCACAAACGTCGCACGCCCAAGATGTTCTATGATTACGCCGAAAGCGGCAGTTGGACCGAACAGACCTTCCGCGAAAACACCTCTGACTTTAACCTGATCCGCCTGCGCCAACGGATCGCGGTCGATATGACCAATCGCACGACGGCCAGCCAGATGATCGGGCAGGATGTGTCCATGCCGGTGGCGCTTGCCCCCGTAGGCCTGACAGGCATGCAATGCGCCGACGGAGAGATCAAGGCAGCCCGCGCGGCAGAGAAATTCGGCGTGCCTTTCACGCTGTCCACCATGTCGATCTGCTCGATCGAGGATGTCGCCGAGAACACCGAGAAACCGTTCTGGTTCCAGGTCTACACCCTGAGAGACGATGATTTCATGCGGCGCCTTTTTGACCGGGCGCGCGACGCGGGGTGTTCGGCGATTGTCATCACGCTTGATCTGCAAATCATGGGGCAGCGGCACAAGGACATCAGGAACGGGCTCTCTGCGCCACCCAAGTTCACGCTGGCCAGCATGGCAAACCTTGCAACCAAATGGCCCTGGGGGCTTGAGATGTTGCAAACCAGGCGGCGGTTCTTCGGCAATATCGTTGGGCACGCCAAGGGGGTTTCTGACCCCTCGTCGCTGGCGTCCTGGACGGCAGAGGCCTTTGACCCTTCGCTTGACTGGGACCGCGTCGCGCAACTGATGAAGATGTGGGGCGGTCCGGTGATCCTCAAAGGCATTCTGGATGCCGAGGACGCCAGGCAAGCCGCCGCACTGGGGGCGGATGCGATCATCGTTTCCAATCACGGCGGGCGGCAGTTGGATGGGGCGCTCTCATCAATCCGGATGCTGCCGTCTATTCTGGACGCGGTAGGTGACAAGGTAGAGGTGCACTTCGATAGCGGCATTAGATCCGGGCAAGACGTGCTCAAGGCGCTCGCGATGGGGGCCAAAGGCACTTATATCGGACGCGCCTATGTCAACGGGCTGGGTGCCATGGGTGAAAAAGGTGTGACCAGGGCGCTTGAGGTGATCCATAAAGAACTGGACACGACGATGGCACTTTGCGGACATCGGGACGTGAATGCGGTGGACCGTGATATCCTGATTGTCCCCGAAGGTTTTGAAAGACCCGTGCTTTAACCGGCATTGATGGCGGCCAGGGATCGCGTGAGCTCGCAGAGCAGAACGCACCCGAAATGGCCGGTTGCCTTTGTTCGGGCGAGACAGACAGCGCGAAAGAGAAGAGACAGCACTCAGGTGCGTATAGTCGTTTCCACCGACGCAAAAGTTAGGATTTCGTTAATTATTGCGCGGATTTCCGCCAAAAATATTGACGAATGATAAATATCTTGTGATCGTTGCCGTCGGTATGGCGCCACGAAAGTGCCGCTTGCAGTTCTAAAACGTTAATGAGTGAGGAAACAACCAATGTTCACCAAAACAACAGCCCTTGCGGCAGCGGTCGCGATTTCAGCGTCATCCGTCTTTGCTGGTGGCCTGTCCCCAGAGATCGTTGAAACCGCGGTCATGGAAGAAGTGATGGTCGCACCCGCAGGTTCGTCCATTGATCCAACATACATCGTGATCGGCTTGATTGCCGCTCTTTTGATCGCAACTTCGATCAATGACGATGAGGAAGAGGAAGAGGAAGAGGAATGCGGCGAAAAATGCTTCAATGTCGTTGGTCCAGATTGAAATTCATTGCCGGAAGCTAGTCGGATGAATGCCTGAGAGGGCGAACCACGACTTCCTGATATTGAAGGGCAGCGCCACGCCTGTTGCTGCCCTTTTTTGATGCGCAGACCCATATCGGTTTGGGATGGCCGATCAGCGCCTTGGTGATTTCGTCACAGCGCCTGCCAGAGGCTTTGTGCTTGGCAAAATTACCGCAAAGACGAACCGCAACGATCGGCTGAGCGCTTTGGTCAAATACTGATTTTGCCGCTGAAAGGTCACCGACAACCGCATAAAAGTTAGGATTTCAATAACTTTTGCGCGGATTTCCGCCAAAAACATTGACGGATAGTAAATATCTGGTGAACGTTGCTGCCAGCACTGCGGCGCAAGAGCGTCACCTGCAGTCTTGAACCTTAATGAGCGAGGAGAGAACCAATGTTCACCAAAACCACAGCCCTTGCAGCAGCGGTCGCGATTTCAGCGTCATCCGTCTTTGCTGGCGGTCTGTCTCCAGAGATCGTTGAAACCCCCGTCATGGAAGAAGTGATGGTCGCACCCGCAGGCCCGTCCATTGACCCAACATACATCGTGATCGGCTTGATTGCCGCTCTTTTGATCGCAACTTCGATCAATGACGATGATGAGGAGGGTCCGCCGGACTGCGACCCCTTTTGCATAGCTGATGAATGACAATCCTGCTGTTTGTCCGGAAGACTTCGGATAAATTCCTGAAAAGGCAAACCGCCGTTTTCTGACATCAAAGGGCAGCGCCGCGTCGGGTGCTGCCTTTTTGCATGCGCCAGCCCATATCGGGGCCGATCAGTGTCGTGGAAATTTCTTCGCGGCACCCGCCAGAGGTATGGCGCTCAACAACAACACCGCGACCGCCGCAAAGGCGATCCGCAGTCCAAATGCCTGTGACATCAACCCCATCAGCATGGGCGCAAAGAAGAACCCTGAAAATCCGATCACGGCGGTGCGGCTGATCGCCTCGGTCCTGAGGTGCGCTGGGACGAGTTTGCCAACCAGCGCCAGCCCCATCGGCCCAATCACCGACACCCCCAAACCCAGAACGCCAAACCCCAGATAGGCAACCACGGGCGACGGTGCAGACGCCGCGATCAGTGCACCGCTCGCCGAAATCACCGATGCGCCAATCACAACCGGCACCTCGCGCAATCGTTCAGCCACCAACTGCCCTGAAAACCGTCCAACCGCCATCGTGATCCCCAGCATGGCCGGCCCCAGCGCGCCTTCCGCGGCACCACCCCCCAAAGTGCGTTCCACATGCAAGGCTGACCAGGCTTCGACCGTGGCTTCCGACATGAAGGCAACCAGCACAATCGCGCCGCACAGGATGATTGGCCACAGCGGGTATCGACCGACATATCCCTCATGCGGCGCAACATAGGTGACATCCATTCGCATCATCGGCAGCGCCAGCAGAGCGATCACACCAAAGCCAGCAAACACCGGCGTCGGGGGCAATCCCGCTTCGCGTGTGACGCCGACAATCAATGCACCGATGGCATAGGCGACCGAAAACATCGCATGGTTGGCGTTCATCAGCGGGCGGTCGTGCCGCGCCTCCAATTCGCTGACGCGGGCGTTCATGATGACATCCAGCAAGCCCGATGCCAGCCCGACAAATGCCATTGAAAGGGCAAAGACCAGAGGCATTGTCGCTTGTCCGGGTACCAACCATGCCAGCGCCAAAAGCGCCGCCCCAACCTGCATTCCGCGCGCGCCCAAAATGCGGTCAGCCCGCGGCGCAAGCCACATCGCCGACACCAGCCCTGTCGCAGACCCCAGCAGCAATGCGCCAAAGAGCGCATCTGACGCGCCCAGCTGCACCTTGATGACCGGAACATATCCGGCAAACCCGCCCCAGAAGATACCCACCACCACGAAAGCGATGGCCGGGCGCCGGGACAGGATAAGAGCATTCAGAACAGGCATGCCCGCATGCCTGCATCGCCAATTTTCCCAAAGCAAGTTTCAAAGTGACATTGCGTCATAAAACCTCTTTTCAATCTGACACAAAGCCCCTATACGGCGGGCTTCATCGGGCTCGGACACCCTTGGAGGCGGGCCCCTACATATCGGAGAATTACTATGGCTGGAAAGATCCCAGATCTGGACGCCAAGGTACGCGCGGGGACAGGCAAGGGGGCCGCCCGCCAAGCTCGCCGTGACGGCGACGTACCTGGCATTGTTTATGGTGGCGGCGCAGACCCGCAATCCATCAGCATCCCATTCAACTACCTTCTGACAAAACTGCGCAAGGGTGGCTTCATGTCCACGCTGCACAACCTCAAGATCGAGGGCCAGGATGACGTGCGTGTCATTTGCCGTGGCGTGCAGCGCGACGTGGTCAAGGACCTGCCGACGCATATCGACCTGATGCGCCTCAAGCGCACAAGCCGTGTGAAAATCTTTATTCCTGTTGAGTTCCTCAACGCGGATACATGCCCCGGCGTGAAAAAGGGCGGCGTTCTGACCGTTGTGCGCAACGAGGTCGAGCTTGACGTTCTGGCTGGCGACATTCCAGAGCACATCACGATTGATCTGGCGGAGGTCGAAATCGGCGACACCATTTCCATCAGTGACGTGACCTTGCCCGAAGGTGCGACACCGGCCATCACCGACCGTGATTTTGTCATCGCCAACGTATCTGCTCCGCGCGCGCTGCTGGCCGAAGACGAGGACGATAGCGAAGAGGTTGCGGCTGACGAAGTGCCGACAACCGGCGACGAAGAAGCGGCTGACGAAGATTAATCAACGCTTCAGCTTTGATTTAAAGGGCATCCCAGATTGGGGTGCCCTTTTGCGTCGCGGTAGCCAGTCAGCTGCGCATCAGGCTAAATTCGGGATCATAGGGCGAAGGCGCGATCACTTCTGCACCCACCAAGTCCCCCAACATGTCCAATCGCATCCTGCTGCCGACCATGGCCAACGCCGGGTCCACAAAGGCGTAGGCTAGGTTCAGGCCAACCCGGTGCCCCCATTCGCCAGAGGTCACCGTCCCCACAACCTTGCAGTCCAGCATCAGTGACGCGCCGCCATAGGCCGGAGCGTGGGTTGCATCAATCTTGAGTGTCACCAGCTTCTTGCGCAGCCCTTGGGCGTTTTGTCGCAACAAGGCCGCCTTGCCCACAAAATCGGCTTTCTCAGCCTTCACAAAACGGTCCAGCCCGGTCTCGTAGGGGGTGAATTCGGTGATCAGATCGGCCTTCCAGTGCAGAAAGCCCTTTTCCATCCGCATCGCATCCACCGCGCGAGCACCAAAGAGTTGCAGGTTGAATGCCAGCCCTGCGTCACGCAGCGCCAGATAGGCGGCATAGAGCGATGCATTCGGGATGTGGATTTCATAGGCCAATTCGCCACTGAAACTGACGCCCATCACCGTCGCAGGCGCAAACCCGACAAAGCACTCGCGCACGGATAACCAGCCAAACGCCTCTTGCGACCAATCCGCACGGCTGACCGCTTGCAGCACATCGCGCGACGCCGGACCGGCCAGCACAAGGATCGTCTGGTCGTTGGTCAGGCTCTTGATCTGCACATCTTCATCTGATGCGATATGCGCCGTCAGCCAATCCATGTCGTGATATTCAGACGCCGCGGCGGAGCCATACCAAACCCGCGCAGGCCCGCGGTCAGACGCGGGCAGGTTGGCAAAGGTCGCTTCGCCTTTCACCATGCCTTGACGGTTGAGCAGATAGCCAAGGCCGACACGCCCCTCACGCTTGGTCACAACACCACAGATCATCCGGTCAAGAAACCGGTGGCGGTCCGCACCGGTGATCTCGAAACGGTTGAATCCATTGACCTCGCATAGGCCCACGTTGTCTTGCACGTTGCGCACCTCGGCGGCGACGACATCGAAAGTCTGATCAAAGTGGAAATCCAACGCGGCATGGAAATCCGGTGCGGGCTTGATGTAGTCCACCCGCTCCCAGCCATTCACAACGGTAAATTCCGCCCCTTCCGCCGCCAGCACCGGCGTCAATGGCGTCGTCTTGGCAGGCCGGCCTGCGGGGCGGTGCTCGTGCGGGAAGTGGAAGCGAAACTCGTTCTGGTAATCCTCTATCGCCTTCAGCGCTGTCATCTCGACATTCGCATGGCCGGTGAAGCGACGCGGATCAATGCACCAGGTGTCATAACACGCCTCGCCATGCACGATCTGCTGGGCCAGCAGCCAGCCGTGACCGCCGCCTTCGCCCAATCCGGCGCGCAGCCCGATGATACAGAACGCATTGCGCTTGCCCGGGATCGGGCCAACCAGGGGCGCGCCGTCTATCGTATAGGTGATCGGCCCGTTCACGATCGTATGAATGCCTGTCTCCATCAGCGCAGGCATACGTGCGAATGCGCCTTCCAATACATCTGTCACCCGGTCCAGATCATCAGGACAAAGCGCATTCACGAAATTCGGATCAATCCCGTCCATGCCCCATGTCCTGCAGTCCTGTTCATAAAACCCCACCAGCAGCCCGTTCTTTTCCTGACGGCAGTAGTAGTCGCTGATCGGGCAGCGCAGCAGCGGCATACGGTGGCCTGCTTGCTTGATCGCGGGGATTTCCTCGGTCAGGAAATACTGATGCTCCATCGAGGCGACGGGATGATGCACACCCATCATCGCCCCTACCTCATTCACCCGGTAGCCGCCTGCGTTCACCACCACATCGCAGTCGATATCCCCATGTTCGGTATGCACCGTCCAGCTATCATCCTTGTGCTGGGTCAGCCCGGTCACGGGCGTGTTGCGATAAACCTCAGCCCCCGCTTTGCGCGCGCGACGGGCCAAAGCCTGACAAAGCTGGGCAGGGTCAATATCGCCATCCAGCGGGTCCCAAAGACCCCCAATCAGGTTGTCGGTCGAAATGAGCGGGTGACGGCGCGCGCATTCCGCTGCGTCGATCACCTCAAGATGTACATCCATCCCGCGCGCCATCGACACAAAGTGCCGATACCCCTGCATCTGCGCTTCGGTATTGGCAAGGCGGATACCACCGTCGCCGTGGTGGTAGTTGATCGGATAGTCCGGGTCGTCGGCCAGTTCCTTGTAGAGCGCGATGGAGTGCGTCTTGAGCCCCACCATCGTCTGGTTCATGCCAAAGTTCGTGACCTGTGCTGCCGAATGCCATGTCGTGCCGGAGGTCAGTTCATTTCGTTCGACCAGCACGACATCGCTCCAGCCTTCCTGCGTCAGGTGATAAAGCGTGGAGCAACCTGCAATGCCGCCCCCGATCACAACGACTTTGGTGCGCGATTTCATGGCTTTCCCCCTGCCCCATTGTTCTGAAAACTGTTGATTCATACTCAGTCATTTCGTCGGATGAGCAAGCTTTCATTGCAAGCGGCGTCCAAAACATCTTTCATCAGCGACAAGGGCGAAGGGGCAAGGGATGTGCGCAAGAAGAACGGAAGGCAGCGGACGCAAAGGCCGGTTGGCAAAGCGCGCGGCCAAGCCAGAGATAGACCCCTGCCCGCCCGGTCAGATCGGTGGTGCCTACAAGCCCCTGACCGAGCAGGACGTGAAGCGCATTTACGACACCGCGCTTGATCTCTTGGCCGCTCTGGGCCTTGGCGAGGCGCCCGATCGCCTTTTCGCTGACCTGCTGGCCGCCGGAGCAACCGATACAGGCACCGGCCGCGTTCTGTTCCCGCGCGCATTGGTCGAGGATGCGATCAGCGGGGCAGCCAGCACCATTACCCTGCATGGCCGGGATGAAGCCCGCTCTATCGAGGTTGGCGGCAACCGTGTGCATTTCGGCACCGGTGGGGCCGCTGTGCAAACCCTTGATCTCGACAACCGCACCTATCGCCCGTCCACGCTGAGGGACCTGCATGATTTTACCCGCCTGCAAGACACGCTGGCCAATGTCAGCTGGTACACTCGCTGCTGTGTGGCCACCGATGTGCCCGATATCCGCGATCTGGATATGAACACAGCCTATGCGCTGGTCAAGAACACGACCAAGCCGACAGCAACCTCTTTCACGCTTGCCGAGACGGTCGCCCCGATAGTGGAGATGCTGGATATCGCCGCTGGTGGCCCCGGCGCATTTTCCAAACGACCTTTCATGAAGGCCCACATCAGCCCCGTGATCTCGCCCATGCGCTATGGCGAGGATGCGGTGGATGTCGTTTACGAATGCATCAAGCACAACATCCCGATTTCCTGCATCACAGCCGCGCAGGCAGGCGCGACGGCCCCGGCCACGCTGGCGGGCTTTCTGGCGCAATCGCTTGCCGAAACGCTGGCCAGCCTCGTCATGGTCCATGCGATCAAACCGGGGCATCCAATGGTGTTCTCGAACTGGCCCTTGGTGATCGACCTGCGTACCGGTGCTTTTTCCGGCGGGAGCGGAGAAAGCGCCGTTCTGAACGCCGCATCCGCCCAGATATCGAACTGGCTCGACCTGCCCTCGGGCGTGGCCTGTTCGATGACCGACGCCAAGGCGATCGACGCGCAATACGGCATGGAAAAGGGGCTGACATCGCTCGCGGCGGCCCTGGCAGGGGGCAATCTGATCTATGAAAGCTCTGGCATGACCGCCTCGCTGCTTGGGGCCAGTTTTGAGGCTTTCATTCTGGATGATGAAATGCACTCGCACACCTACCGCGCCCTGCGGGGGATCGAGGTGACGGAGGAAAACCTCGGCTATGATGCAATCATCGAGGCAGTCATGGGCGACGGGCATTTTCTGGGTGGGGCGCATACGCTGGCGGCCATGGAGCGGGATTATTTTTATCCGTCACTTGCCGACCGCGAGCAACCGAGCACTTGGAAAGACCGGGGCAGCAGGGATGCGTGGGATGTGGCGACAGAGCGCGCCCGTGAGATTTTGGCAACCCATCAACCCGAATACCTGACGCCATCGCAAGACGCCGAGATCAAGGCAAAGTTCAATATCCTTTAGACCTGGCGGCGCGAAATAATCACGCTCTGGCGCTGCACTGCGGCATAAGATAGGTTGCGGCTATGAAACTACTTGTCGGCCTTGGAAATCCCGGCGCGAAATATGCGCAGAACCGTCACAACATCGGCTATATGGCGATGGACCGCATCGCGGCGGATCATGGCTTCAGTAGCTGGCGGTCGAAGTTTCAAGGGCAAATCTGCGACGGTCGCTTTGGGTCCATGAAGGTCACGCTTCTCAAGCCCGAAACTTTCATGAACCTCTCTGGTCAGTCCGTTGGCGAGGCGATGCGCTATCTCAAACTCGCCCCCGAGGACCTGATCGTTTTTCATGACGAGATTGATCTGGCACCCGGCAAGGTGCGCCTCAAAACCGGTGGTGGGCACGCAGGCCACAACGGCTTGCGCTCAGTCCACGGACATATCGGGCCAGACTATCATCGCGTGCGCATGGGCGTGGGACATCCCGGACATAAAGATGCTGTGCCGGGCTATGTGCTGCGTGATTTCCCCAAGGCAGATGCTGCGTGGCTTGACGATGAAATGCGCGGTGTCAGCGATGGTATCGCCGATCTGGTTGCGGGTGACGGCGGTAAATTTCTGAATGCCATCGCGCTACGTGTGGCACCGCCACGCTCATCAAGTACTGCGCCGAAGGCGAAACCGGTGGCACCAGCGCCAGCGCCTGAAACTGACGCGCGCTCGCCGCTTCAAAAACTGGTGGACCGTTTTCGCTGACGCCCTTGCGACCTGATTGACGCTTGATGATCGCTCCAAAGCCCGCAACTTTCGTGGTGCGTTTGATGATGGCTTGCGGCATAAAATGGTCAATGAGCAGGAAAACCGGGCCGCGACCACAATGCGCATGGCAAATCCCCGGGATGTTCCTACATTGAACGAGGAAAGCATTAAGGCACGAGCAATGGAAAAAGACCCTTCGTTCAACGTTCTTGGCAGCACACTCGCCCCTTGTTCGACCGATCCGATGACCGGTTTTTTCCGCAATGGGGCCTGTGATACCTGCGCGTCTGATCAGGGCAGCCACACGGTCTGCGTGATCATGACAGATGAGTTTCTGGCGTTTTCGAAATACCTCGGCAATGACCTGAGCACTCCGCGGCCCGAATACGGGTTTGCGGGGTTGAAGGCCGGGGACAGCTGGTGCCTTTGCGCCAGCCGGCTTCTGCAAGCCCACGACGAAGGCTGCGCACCGGAGGTGAATTTGCATGCAACCCACGTGCGCGCACTGGAAATCGTTTCTATCGACGTGCTGCGGGCCTACGCCACGCAAGAACCAGAGGGCTGATCAAGCCTTTGCCATCAGATCATCAATAAAGAGGCTCAGAAGCTGGGTGCGCCCCGAGACACCCGCCTTGCGATAGATCGCATTGGTCTGGGCCTTGATCGTGCCTTCGCTTACTTCGCGCAGCCCAGCAATTTCCTGGGTCGACATGCCTTTGATCGCAAAAAGCGCGACATCGCGCTCGGCGGGTGTCAGCGCCCATTGGACGAAC
>Ga0316208_1001123_pt1 | contig 26749 bp, 20 predicted proteins | sample 3monopyrite_MG_FD_204944 | JGI IMG/M metagenome (GOLD analysis project Ga0316208, IMG submission 204944) | Microbial mat bacterial communities from mineral coupon in-situ incubated in ocean water Damariscotta River, Maine, United States -... | ecosystem: Environmental > Aquatic > Marine >... | reverse complement strand
CAAAACCGGCCGCAACGCCACCGAAGAAATGAAACAAGACCTGAAAATCCTTTTCGATGACCTGCTACCAAACTGGAACTACCGAGCTGTACCGGCGATGCGACAGTAATTGTTTCGCCGATGCTTAGTAACTTGCGGGAAAAGCGGGTAGCTTGTTTGCTCGTGTGCCACTGGCTTCGCCAGTGATGGAGTTCTCTGTTGTCGCTTTTGGCTCGAAGCACTGGCAAAGCCAGTGGCACACATTTCAAAACTGTTGAACCGCAGCGTGTTTAATTGAGAGTCGCCTGAAACCTGGTTCTCTCGAAGTGAGTATCTGTTCTGCTTAAGCGGATCGTGTTTGATTCGTGATGCCGGAATCGGTGGCTCGTCGGGAGCGAAGTCTTGGCACAATCTGAAATGTTGCAGACAGTTCCACCTGTCAATCCTGATTTTCCTCCGGATGACGACGGCCCGGAAGTCTCCTTCGCCGAGGCTCCAGCGGAACTGATTGCAGAACGCGACGGAGTCGACGTCACGTCGTATCGCCTGCCGCCTCGCCCGGCGATTCTGAAACATCCGATTAAGGCATTCTTCTGGTTCGTCAGAGCCGGCTTCGGAATCGTCAGCCTGGTTTTGCTGCTGGCCGTCATTGCCGCGATTCCCGTTGTGAACTTTCTGGCGTTAGGCTACCTGCTGGAAGTCGAAGGCCGAGTGGCTCGCACGGGCAAACTGCGAAACGCGTTCCTGCTGCTGGATGTGGCTCCACGTTTCGGATCGATCGTGCTGGGTATCTGGCTATGGGTTATTCCTCTCCGAATAATCGCCACAATACGGGGCGATGTCGCATTTCTGGATCCGGGCGGAGATTCCGAGAAGTTCCTCACGGTGTTTGCACCATTCTTCGCGGCGGCGGTTGCGGCGCATCTTTGCCTCGCCCTGGCCCGTGGTGGCAGCTTGAGTTGCTTCTTCCGACCGATCAAGAACGTCCGCTGGCTGATGAAACGGTGGCAGTCGGGCGACTACATGTCTCACGCGACGGCCGGCGTGCAGGACATACTGTTAAGGCTGCGCCTGCGGCATCACTTCTGGCTGGGAGTTCGCGGCTTCGCCGGGGCATTCATCTGGCTGGCGATTCCGACTGCCCTGTTTGCTCAGGCCAGACCGGACAGAGGCATCACGATTCTGCTCTCGATCATCGGCGGGCTTGGCCTTGTTGTTGTCTTCAGCTGGCTACCGTTCATGCAGGCTCGGTTTGCGATGACCGGTCAGTGGCGAGACATGTTCGACCGTCGCGCCATCAAGCAATTGTATCGAAGAACTCCGCTGGCCTGGTTCATGGCGACGGCCACGGTCTTTGCGATGGCTCTGCCTCTGTACCTTCCCAAAGTCTATCTGCTCCCCAGCGATGCCATGTGGCTCGTGACGATCGTCTTCATTGTGACGATCTACCCTGCGCGAGTCCTCACCGGTTGGGTCGTTTACCGAGCAGCGCATCGCGAAACCGAGTCGTGGTTCGGCTGGCGCTGGTTGAGCCGAATGTTGACGGTGCCGCTGCTGGCACTCTACGTCTTCATCCTCTTCTTCACGCCACTGATCGGCGAACACGGCAAGGGCGTCCTCTTCGAGCATCACGCCCTGCTGCTTCCCGTGCCGTTCTAACGGGCGACGGTGGGCAACCTCGTAGGCTGGAACAAGCTCCGCGCCGTTCCGGCAAGGGCGATCAATCGTTCGAAGTTGTGAGTCTTTTTTTTGTAGGGTGTGACCAGCGGGCCAAACGTCGATCGCGGTGTGCCGGCGCGGAGATCTTCCAGCAATCTCGACGGCGACGAACTCCAACAGTTGCCCGCGCCGGCACACCAGCCGTTTGATTCGCTCCGCTTGTCACACCCTTGGAAAAACTCTCAGCCTCTTCGAGGTGCCGGAACGGCGCGGAGCTTGTTCCAGCCTACGGCCAGCGACTTCGCGCCGGAGTGTGGACGCGGCAGAATGCGGCCTCAGCAGACATTGTCTGCAAATCCGCCGCCGCCGTCGAAGCAGGACGCCGCTGAACCATGAAGATTACACGTATCGCTGCCTACCGAGTCGACCTTCCGCTCCACGAAGGCAGTTACAAATGGTCGGGCGGGAAGTCGGTCGACGTCTTTGACAGCACGATCGTACGAGTCGAGACTGACGAAGGTGTCGTCGGTCATGGCGAAGTCTGCCCGCTTGGTCCGTTCTACCTGCCGGCGTACGCGGCCGGCGTTCGAGCGGGGATCGCCGAACTGGCTCCGCACCTGATCGGCCAGGACGCGACGGAGTTAGGAAAGTTAAACCAGCTCATGGATGCCGCCATGAAGGGACATCCTTACGTTAAGTCTGGAATCGACATTGCGTGCTGGGACATTCTTGGGCAGGTTTCTGGCGTCCCCGTCTGCACGCTCCTCGGTGGCCGCTGGGGCGATGACTTCGTTCTTTACCGAGCGATCTCGCAGCAGCCACCTGAGGAGATGGCAAAGAACGTCACCTCCTATCGGGAAGAAGGCTACCGCCGATTCCAGTTGAAAGTCGGCGGAGATCCCAACGAGGACATTGCTCGAATTCACGCCGTGGCCGAGGTTCTGCAGCCGGGTGACAAGTTGATCGCTGACGCCAACACCGGCTGGTTGATGCACGAAGCGGCTCGAGTTGTTCGCGGAGTCAAAGACGTCGATGTTTACATCGAGCAGCCGTGCGTCAGTTACGAAGAGTGCCTTTCCATTCGAGAACGCACCGATCACCCCTTCGTCATGGACGAGGTGATTGACGGAATGGAATCATTGTTGAAACTACATTCCGACCGAGCCGCCGACGTCGTCAACATTAAAATCAGCAAGTTCGGCGGACTGACCAAAGCGCGACAGGCTCGGGATCTGTGCGTCTCGTTGGGCATCGCCATGACGATCGAAGACAGCTGGGGAGGCGACATCACGACCGCTGCGATCGCCCACCTGGCTCACAGCACGCCGACCGATTTCCTGTTCACGTCAACCGACTTCAACAGCTACGTCACGGTCAGCAACGCCGAGGGCGCCCCCCAGAGAATCAACGGTCGAATGTCTGCCTCAACCGAACCTGGCCTCGGAGTACAGCCTCGCTTTGAACTCCTCGGCGAACCGCTCGTCGACGTTTCTTAGCAGCGCCGGCCCTGTCAGGCGAAAATTCGTAGGGTATGTCAAGCGCAGCGCCGGCGTACCGTCTAAAGGCGTCGCGTCAAAGATCTGGTACGCCGGCGCTGCGCTTGTCGGTACCCTACGGTTCGGTCGGACGAAGGACTCGGGGCTAACCCGCAGCCTGGTGGACGTGGATGTCCTGCGTTGGGTACGGGATGTTGAAGCCGCGTTCGTCGAAGCCGAGCTTTACTCGCTCGTTCAAATCCCAGAGCACGGCCCAGTAATCGGCAGAGTTGACCCATGGTCGAACAACAAAGTTGACGCTGCTGTCTCCGAGTTCAGATACGGCGACAACTGGGGCCGGGTCTTTCAGGATTCGTTCATCCGTCTCGACGAGAATTGTGAGGAATGCTTTGACCGCTCGCAGGTCATCGCCGTAGCCGCAGCCGACGACCATGTCGATTCGCCGAGTTGGCTTGGCGGAGTAGTTGATGATGTTGCCACCGTAGATCGCCCCGTTCGGGACGATGATCTGCTTGTTGTCGCCAGTTTTCATCAGCGTGCTGAAAATGCTGATTTCTTCGACGGAGCCGCACGCCCCGGCAGCTTCGATGAAGTCTCCAACTCGGAACGGCTTGAATAGAATGATCATCACACCGGATGCGAAGTTTGAAAGAGAACTCTGAAGCGCAAGGCCAACGGCCAGCCCGGCAGCACCCATGATCGCCGCCAGCGACGTTGTGTTGACGCCCAGACTTTCCAGTGCCATTAGAATTACGAATGTGATCAGTACGGAGTGTGCAATATTCGAAAGAAAGCTCGATAGCGTCGCGTCGACTTTTGCTCGGATCATTACTCTCTCGAGCAGACCGGTCAGAATTCGAACAACGATCTTCCCGACAAGATAGATCGCGATCGCCGCGAGTACGTTTCCTGCGAACGCCGCGAGCTTCTCGGGGTCAGTGAATTCCTGAGCAAATTCCTGAATGGACTGCAGCATGTCTTGTGGTTTCGGCTCAACCTTTTCCGTTGCGCCGTCGGCCTGAGCGAGAAGAAAGAGTCCGTTCATCGTTTATTCCTGATAACAAAAGAACATCTACATCACACCGAGATGAATTCGAATGATTCAGCGGAGCAGAACGCGTGTCCGCCGAAAGTGTCAATACGAATCCAAATTCGTGGCGAGTCGCCGACTGATGGATGGTTTGAGACTCGGCTGCTATAACGATAAGTCTTCCAGAATCACTGGCTCATTGGCCAGCCACGCCAAAGGACATTCCATGACCATCATCAGATCTGCCGTACTTCTAACATTCACAATTTCGCTGGTTGCCGGATGCAAGCCCACGACGGCACCTTCTCCGACCGGTGCGGACTCCTCTGTGACGGTTTCCCCACCGAAGCCAGCACCTGAACCCGACGACGCCAAAAGCATCGCCGGTTTGGAAGAAGTCGGCGCAAAACTAAAGAAAGACGGCGACGGACTGGTCATCGAAGTTGACTTCCGAGGCACGACAGTTGGCGACTCGGCACTTGAGCACCTCGCCGGTTTGCGCCGAGTGAGATCGGTTCTGCTGAACGAGACTGGCGTCACCGACGCCGGGATGGCGACTGTCGGAAAGATTGCGACGTTGCAGAATGTCGACCTTCGAGGCTGCACAATTTCGAACGCCGGGCTGGAACCGCTCACTGCGCTGTCCGAATTGAAGGCGCTGCGTCTGTCTGGCGAAAGTGGAGCAACATCGGTCGACGACGACGGGATGGTCCATGTCGCGAAGATGAAGAATCTGAAGGCGCTGCTGCTCGACTTTCTCTGGATCAGCGAAGTGGGCCTTGAGCAGCTTGCGGGGCTCGACAAGCTGGAAGAGTTGTACCTGGCAAAAACGCTGGTCGGTGACGACGCTCTGGCAACGATGAGCCAGTTTCCGCGGCTGAAGAAGCTGCGAATCTCACAGTGTCAGTTTGAGAATGCTGGGCTCGCTCATCTGGCGAAAGTGACGACGCTGGAAGACCTCGACTTGGGCGAGAATAACTCAATCAACGATGCCGGGATGCCGCACTTGTCGGGGCTGACCAAACTCAAACGCCTTAATCTGTGGCGGACTTATGTCGGCGATCCCGGAGTCGAAAGTCTGGCTGGCCTGACGGCGATCGAGTGGCTGAACCTGGACAACTCGCAGATTTCAGACGACTGCCTGAAGCACCTGAGCGGAATGAAAAAGTTGTCGTTCCTGCATCTTGGTTCGACCCTGGTGTCAGACTCGGGACTGCCGGCTCTGGAAGGCCTGACGTCTCTCAAGGATCTCAAGGTGACACGGACGGCTGTTACAGAAGACGGTGTCGCGGCTTTGAAGAAGAAACTACCGAATACCGAAATTCAACTGCGGTATATCGCGGGGGAATGATTCGGACTCATTCGCAGGCCGAAGAAGACTCCAGCTAATTTCGTCATTCCCGCGCAGGCGGGAAACCAGTTGTGTTCATTCTGGGTTCCCGCCCTGTCGTTTATACATAAGCAGGCAATCATCAGGGGCCGCTATGCGGAAAGTAAAATCCAGACTCGAAAATTGAACAGGAGAGAACTGAGGAAACAGAGAATTGTCGAAGCCTTCAGAAACTCGGACATCAAAACTCTGTTTCCTCTGTTTCCTTCTGTTCAAAAATACTCCGAATAAGCCGACAAGAATGCTTCACTGTGACTTGTGTATAAACGATAGGTTCCCGCCTGCGCGGGAATGACGAGTAAGGACGGTGGAGCACGTGTCAGCCTCTTACGAAAGCCGCTGGCGGACCTGTTCTTTGACCAGTTTTAGCTCGGCGGCTTCCGGTGTCTTTTTGTAGGTTTCGTCGAGCGGGAAGCAGCCTGAGATGATGCCGTTTCTTGGCGCCGTCGTGCAGTCGCTGAAGGTTCGGCAAATAGCTTTCGTGCGGATCGGCTTACCTTCGAGCACGTCCGCAGGCATGTCCCAATAACTGAGGACGAGCCGCCCGATTCCGACGAAGTCTGCATACCCGGCTCGGATCGCGGCCTGAGCGACGTGCGGCAGGTACTCCTGGAAGTACGACCAGGCGGAGCCGACGACCGGAATATCCGGGATCAACTCTTTGAGTTGCCGGACGGATTCGATTTGCCGGACACAGCCGATCAATGGATCTTCGGGCGGCTGGTAACCGTCGGAAGGCGGATAGAAGGCTGGCCGTTGGATGTGCGGGTTGTAGTAGGGCGAGCCCGCCGACAGGTTGAACATCGCGACGTTGAATTCGTCGTGCAGCATTCGTATGAAGCGAAGAGGCTCAGTCAGGTCCATTTCCAGTGGGTCGTCTTTGCTGCATCCAAAACCGGGATAGTCAGCCACCGGGTGATCGTCGGGGATGCCTGGTCCGAGCTTGCCGGGTGTCGCACGGTTGGGATCGGGGTGGTACGGAGGCCGGTCGAAAACGGACAGCCGAACGCCAATCATCAGGCCGGGACATTCGGCGCGAATGCCGTCGAGAATCTCGCGAATGAATCGCGTTCGTCCGGCAAAGTCTCCGCCGTAAGGACCAGGGCGAGTGAACGCCGAAAGGAATTCATGGCCGAGGTAGCCGTGACAATGCTTCACGTCGACAAACTGGAACCCCGCATTCTGCGCGAGCTTCGCGGCGGAAATATACGAGTCGATCAGCCGCTTGATATCGTCGTCGGTCAGGACGACGGAATCGTCGTCCGCATCGATGCCGAACTTTGGATCAAGAACGGGATGGTGATAGACGATCCGTGGTTCGAGTGTGTCTTTACGATTTGGTCGGCAGAAGCGCCCAGAATGAGTCAGCTGCAAACCGACCAGCAGGTCGTCCAGTGCTGACACTCCAAAGCGTTCCGTATGAGCGTTCGTCAATGATCCCAGCAGGTCGCGCATTGCGTCGGCGTTTTCGGGGCGATTCAGAAGCTGGTTCGGATTTGCTCGTCCGTCCGCCTGAACGGCGAACGCTTCTCCACCCCAGATCAACTTGCAGCCGGACAGTCCGAAGTTCCGCCAGCGCCGGGTTGTCAGTTCGCTCGGCCTGCCGTCCGCGGTTGCGTCCCAACCTTCCATCGGGTGGACACACCAGCGATTGCCGACGGTGAAGTCTCCTACTTTGATCGGTTCAGCGAGCGGCGAATTCTGAGCGGCCGAGAGTGGCTCGTCGTCCAGCGGAAGTTCGATCTGCTGGCTCGACAGGTACTGCCGAAATTCGTCTACGGACTTCAGTGCCCCAATTCGCTGCCAGTTCATCTCAGCGGTTCTCCTGCGGTGTTATGCCTCAACCGGCTGATTCCGGTACGGAAGGTGCGTCAACACCGTAAGCATACTGAGTCGCAAGCCGTTTGTTGCAGCGATGCCACATCGGATTGCCGAAAGGCAACAACGTTGCCGGAAATCAACTCAGCACGTCACTCGGATTTGCCAATGACAGCGGGGGGTTTGCAATGGTCAGATTGTTGCTGAGCGTTCGACGGTTTCTCGTCAGAGAATCCGGTCACGTGTTGGTCGAATACCTGTTTATGCTCAGCCTGATCCTTGTCGCGGCGATTCTCGGGATCAAAGTCGTCGGCACAACGGCACTCGACCTGTTCACGACGACCAAAGATGCCTTGCCCTGAGCTGAAAGTTTTGTGCTTCTCGGGCTGAATCAGGCAGTGCCAAAAGGTTGTTAGACGAACGGCTTTAGCGCGTCGCTTGTGCAGCGAGGCTTTGCAAACTGCATTTGCACGGTGCCGACCAGCCGCTCTTCGAACGCGGCTTCGCAGTACGACAGGTAGAATTCCCAGAGCCTGATGAATGTTTCCGGGAATCCCTGCAGGCGTACCTGTTCGATTTTTTCGAAGAAGCGCTCTCGCCAAAGCTGCACAGTCTTGCCGTAGTGGGGAGCGAGATCCTCGACGTGCAGAAGCCGCATGTCCGTTGTGCGAGCGACTGAGTCCAGCACGGCCTTCGGAGTGATCAGGCAGCCGCCGGGAAAAATGTATCGTTGAATGAAGTCGACCGATTTCAGGTATCGCGGGTACCGTTGCTCGGACATGGTGATACCCTGGATTGCCATCTGGCCGTCGGGTTTCAACAGGCTACCGCACTTCGTGAAGAACGTGTCGAAGTATTCGTAGCCGACTGCTTCGATCATCTCGACCGAGACCAGTTTGTCGAATGAGCCGTGCAGATCGCGATAGTCTTCCAGCAACAGAGTGACTCGGTCAGACAGCCCTTCCTCGGCGACACGTCGACAGGCGAAGTCATGCTGCTCTTTGGAGATCGTTGTCGTCGTGACTTTGCAGCCGTAGTTCTTTGCGGCGTGAATCGCCATGCCGCCCCAGCCGGTGCCGATCTCAACCAAATGATCGGACTGCTTCAGATCGAGCTTGCGGCACAGGCGGTCGATCTTGGCAACCTGCGCTTCGTGCAGTGTGCTTTCAGGAGTCTCGAAGACGCCACTGGAATACGTCATCGTTTCGTCGAGGAACAACGAGTAGAAATCGTTGCCCAGGTCGTAGTGCGCGTGAATGTTGCGAGCGCTGCCGTCCTTCGAATTGTTCTGCCGCTCGTGCGACTTGCGGGCAAGTCGCGTGAGCAGACGAACGATCCCTCGGTTGCCGGAATCGGTGACGTCGATGTTTCGGCAGAACATCCTGACCACGTTGGTCGGATTGTCCGATGTCCATTCTCCGAAGATGAAAGACTCGGCAAAGCCAAGGCTGCCGCCGAACGCGACCCGGCGAAAGAACTCGGGCGAATGGACTTTCATTCTCGCGGTCAACGAGGCGTCGTCAGCTTCGTTTCCGAAACGATGGTCTGTGTCGCCTTCGGTCAGTAGTAACAGTCCGTCAGTCAACTGGCTGAATTTGTTGAGCACGCTGCGGCGCAGCATTCGCGTTGTGAATCCTGGTCGTCCGGTCTTTGCCGAATCCGGTGCGTGCGAAACGTCAATCGATTCAAGATTGGCAATCGTGTCGAAGCGGTCGTCCGAAAGTTCGGGCGATGTCGATACGGCTGCCTGATCGTTGGCGACTTGATTCAGTGGTTTCATGAGCGAACGGTTTCCGTGACTCCTGACAGGCGGCCGGCCTGCGAGGCAATGTCTTCGCTGGATGAATGAGCAATTCCGGGGTGAGGAACGAACGGGCATTTTTTCCACCAGAGGCGAAGGGCCTGCCAGTAAATTCCCGCGGCGATTTTTCCCGTCATGAAGGGATAACGAATGAGCGAACCGGCAAGCTGTCCACCGGAAATCGGCCGCCGCTTCAGATGAAGCATGCAGTCGAACAGCCGATTTTCGTTCCGCCAGTTCTCGATGTGTACGGTCAACGTTTTTGCTGGAGCGACGATGCTCCAGCGATAGTCCATGTTCATCTCCATGAACGGTGAGACATGGAAACGTTTGCCATGCCGAAAACGCAAGTGTCTGGCCGCAGATGTCGATTTTTCAGCGTTTGGATCGACGGTCTGCGAACTGTGGGCAGACTGTGCGGGCTGATCTGATCGGTCGAGAATGTAACAGTGCCGCTCGCTCCACGGCGTGTTGTTGACTTCGGCGACGATTGTCTGCACCTGTTCGTCGTCGCGATTGAAGCAGTAGTAAAAGCTGACGGGATTCATCTTGTAGCCGAAATATCGCGGCTGAGTGAGCAACCGAATCGGACCGGCCGGCCGTTCAAATCCAGCCGCTTCGACGAGACTCCGCACGGCAATGTCGAGCGGGGGAAGCGGCTCTTCGCCTCGTTCAGGACGTTGGCCAAAACTTTGCTCGGCGGGCGTTGACCAGTCGTCAGAATCGAGTGCCTCGGGGATGATGTCTTCCGGAAATGCAAGATGGTCTTCCCGTCGAAATCTTGCGAGTGCCGTTCGACGAGTCGACCAGAGCCACCGTTTCGCGAAAACCTGATCGAGTTCGCTGAGGTCGAGGTACAACCACGATCCGGAATACGTAAACGCATTCTCAATTGGCGCGAAGCGACGGTGCCGGACTTTGCCAACGTACAGGCAACTCTTGAGCGTTTGGGAATCTACTGCTGCCACGGCGGCTCCACTCCGAGTTGTCGGCACACGGCCAGAGCACTGTTGACGCCATCCTCGTGAAAGCCGTTGCCCCAGTAGGCGCCGCAGAACGACGTTCGATTGTGGTTGATCAGGTCGGGATGCTTCTGCTGAGCGGCTCGCCGTTCCGTCGTGTAAACAGGGTGGTGATACTCGTACTTCCCGATCACCTTCGCGGGATCAATCGCCGCGTCCCGGTTGAGCGTCACGCAGTACGTTCGCTGAGCCGTCAGTCTCTGCAGGATGTTCATGTTGTAGGTGACCGTCGCGCTTTGACCAGAAGTTTCTGTCGATTCTTTGTTGCCATCAGGCGGCGAGCCGTCAATGTGGTAGTTCCAGCTCGCCCACGCTCGACGACGTTGTGGCAGGACTGAATCATCCCAGTGAAGCACGGCAGAATTCTTTTGATAGGGGAATTCGGTCAACACGTTTCGCTCGGTCATGGTGGCAGTGTCGCCCAGAATTCTGAGAGCCTGATCGCTGTGGCAGGCAAAAATGGCGTGGTCGAAACGCTCGTCTTCGGATCCTGTTGCGCGAATCCTGACGCCGGTTTCTTCGCGAACGATCGACTTGACGGGAGTGTTCAGCCGAATTCGGTCCTCGAACGGAGCGATCAATTTCTCAACGTAGCGTTTAGAACCGCCCGAAATCACCCGCCACTGAGGCCGGTTTCGAATGCTGAGCAGCCCGTGATTCCGGTAGAATTCGACGATGAACCGGACGGGGAACTTCCCGAACGTCTCGGGCGGGCACGACCAGATCGCCGCTCCCATCGGGATGAGATACAGATCAGAAAACTGCTTCGAGTAGCCTCGCTGAGTGACGTACTCGTCGACGGTCAGGCTGTCGTGGTCGGCTTCGAGCAACTGCACAGCTTCACGGTTGAAGCGAAGAATGTCCTGCAGCATCCGATGAAACCGTGGCTTCAGCAGGTTGCTTCGCTGAGCGAACAAGCCGTTCAGATTCGAACCGTTGTATTCGATGCGGCTGCGTTCGCACCGAACGCTGAAACTCATTTCCGTCGCGAGCGAGCCCACGCCGAGCCGGTCGAGCATCTGAATGAAATTCGGATATGTCCAGTCGTTGTAGACGATGAATCCCGTGTCGATTGCCAGTTGCTCACCGTCGACGTCCACATCGATCGTGTGAGTGTGGCCGCCGATGTAATCGTTGGCTTCGAAGACGGTGATCTCGTGCGACTGGTGCAGCAGCCAGGCGGCAGTCAGGCCAGAGATTCCGGAACCAATAATGGCGATCTTCATCCGTGATTTCGCAGTTCGAGAATTCTCAAGGTGATGGTCCGTCGGAACTCCTGATCCTAAGGCCGGCGAATGTTACCGAAATCACTTTCGACGGTCGCGTCCGGCAGTAGGTCACGCTCCGCCTGAAGAAGTTTTCGAGCATGACAGGAGTTTCGGAAGCAACCACGAAAGACACCAAATACACGAAAACGTTTTCGTCTGTTTCGAGTATTTCGTGGTTGATAATTCTCCGTCAGAACTCCGTCAGGCTAAGCCTGACCTATCGAAGTTGCCTGCGTGCTATTGACAATTTGCCGGACAGACTGACATCCTCCCCGACAGTTAACCGCACGATGGTCTGGTCGAGATTTCTCGACCGGAATTCACACGGACGAAGAGACGGGTTCGGAGAGCCACCATGAGAAACGCCGTAGTCATTGACGCCGTCCGCACGCCGGTCGCCAAAGCGAATTCCGCCATCGGTAACTTCCGCGATGTTCGTGCCGACGAACTTTCCGCCGGACTGATGAAGGCTCTGGTCGAACGAACGGGCATCGATCCGCAACTCATCGAAGACATCCGCTGGGGCTGCGTGCAGCAGCAGGGCGAGCAGGGGTTCGACGTCGCCCGCGTCGCGGCGCTGATGGCTGGTCTGCCGATCGAAACCGGCGGCGTGACACTCAACCGAAACTGCGCGTCGGGCCTCCAGGCTATCAACGACTGCGCGATGAGCATCGCTGCAAACTGCGAAGACATTCAGATCGCCGGCGGCATCGAGCACATGGGTCACATTCCGGCCTTTAAGGACTACGACCCGGCTCCCAGTTTGTTCGTGCGGCACAGCGAAGCCATCATGAACATGGGGCTGACGGCCGAGTACCTCGCGACGAAGTATCAGATTTCGCGCGAAGCTCAGGACGCGTTCGCCGCTCGAAGTCAGCAACTCGCGGCCGCCGCTACCGAGAAAGGCGATTTCGGCAGCGAGATCATCCCCACATGGGGACGCTCCGAATCCGGACAGAAAGAACTGATCGCAACCGACCAGGGCATCCGCGCCGACACGACGGCCGAAGGTCTCGCGAAACTGCCTCCAGCATTCAATCCGGCCGGCGGAAGCGTGACCGCCGGCAGCAGTTCGCAACTCAGCGCCGGTGCATCCGCGTTGCTGATCATGTCCGAAGAAAAAGCAAACGAACTCGGCCTGAAGCCGATGGCGAGAATTCGAGCGATGGCCGTTGCGGGAGTGGCGCCGGAAGAAATGGGCATCGGCCCCGTTCCTGCGGTTTACAAGGTCATGAAGCGAGCCGGACTGACTCTCGACCAGATGGACTGCCTTGAGATCAACGAAGCATTCGCCGTCCAGGTCCTATCCGTCATGAAGCTCCTCGGAATCAACGAAGAAAAAGTCAACACCCGAGGCGGAGCGGTCGCCCTGGGCCATCCCCTCGGAGCCAGCGGAGCCCGCATCGCAGTCACCCTTCTGCATCGAATGAAAGACTCCGGTGCCAAGTACGGACTGGCAACTCTGTGCGTCGGCCAGGGACAGGGAGTCGCTACGATCTTTGAAAGTGTGTAATTAGCCACAGAGATCACAGAGGACACTGAGAGAATGAGCGATCTACTCACGGAGGCGATTATTGGTGCAGCCATCGAAGTGCATCGTTTACTCGGTCCAGGGCTTTTAGAATCGATTTATGAGGAAGCACTTTGCCATGAGCTTCAGTTGCGAGGCATCGCCGCTCAAAGGCAAGTGGAAATCGATGTCCTCTACAAAGGGATCGTTATCAAAGGTCAAAGACTCGATCTGCTGGTCGCAGATGAAGTCATTGTAGAATTGAAAGCTGTTTCGAAACTGCCCGAAGTTGCCGCAGCGCAAACGCTTTCTTATCTCAAAGCTACTGGACTGAAGCGAGCTCTGCTTCTCAACTTCGGCGAAAAACGTCTCGTCGACGGAATCCAACGATTCTCTCTGTGAACTCTGTGTCCTCTGTGGCAAACTTTTGCTGGATAAAATTCAGCGTTCGGAGCCCTCCTGTCGGAAGCTCGACTTGGCCTGCCCAGTTTGGGATTTGGTGTCGGATTACGCACGACTCATTATCCACACATTCTGAAGCACAAACCGGACGTCGACTGGTTCGAAATCATCTCGGAAAACTACATGGACTCCGGCGGCCGGCCGCGGCACGTGCTGGAGCAGATCGACATCGGCGCGGCGAACATCGAACACGTCGTCGAACCTTCCAGCCGACTGGGCAGCGCTGAGCGGCTGGCCGTTTACGGCAATGCCTACTTTGCTCGGCTGATTGAGTGCCTGGGAGAAGAATTTCCAGCGACCCGTTATGCACTCGGCGAAGAAACGTTCGACAGTTTCGCTCGGGAATACATCCAGCACTCGCCGTCGTCGAGCTATTCGCTGGGGTTCCTTGGCGAGCGGTTCGCTCAATACCTGATCGACACTCGACCGACCGATGTTCCGAAACCCGGCTGGCCGGATTTTCTGATTGATCTCGCCAAAGTGGAGCGAACGTACGCCGAAGTTTTCGATAGGCCAGGACCTGAAAGTGTCGGCACGCTGAAGCCCGAAGATCTGCAGGCGATCCCGCCTGAGCGAGTCAGCGAGATTCGGTTTGTCCCCGTGCCGTCTCTGCGGCTGATGGAAGCGTCATTCCCGGTTCACGAGTACGTCACAGCCGTTCGTCGCGATCGGGCTCCCGAGATTCTGGTGCCGGCTGAAACGCTGCTCGTCATCACGCGACGAGAATTTGTTGTCCGTCGCGGAATCGTTTCGCGAGCTGAGTTTCAACTCTTGCGAGCCATCATCGACGGCAACACGCTGGGACAGGCCATCGAACTGGCGACCGAAGTAATGCCTGCCGGATCCGACGACGAGTTCGCTGCAAACCTGTCGGAATGGTTTCAGCACTGGGCCTCCGCAGGATGGTTCCTGCGAGTCGAGTTGCCAGGCTCGTAAACGTCACTCGCCGAGAAGCTCATGCATTCGACTGACGACCGCATCCGAAGCCGGGTACACCAACCGAACTCCGTCCCCGATTCGTGCTGGCGTGATTTCCCAGCCAGTGGCATTTCGCCGCAGCGGGATGAAAAACTCTCCCGGCAGCCTGACGTTTTCCGGGAAGGCAATGCTCAGCGGCCCTGGCGACACGTTTCCTCGCCAGACGTGGAAGACGTTCACACTTCCATCGATGTCGACCGTCGCTCGGACGAAGGCGTCGGACTCGACGATCTGTCGGATATTCACGTTCGTCGGATCGGACGTGGCGATCAACCACGCAAGCAGCGAGTACCACAACAGCCCGGCCACGAGAGCGACTCTCAAGATGGACGATCCGGAACGTACGCTGCTCGGTGTTTGTGCTGTGGAGTTGGCATTTTCTTGTTTCATGGATTGATCGTCGAAGTCAAAACCTGCATCGGGAGACATTATCCGTAGGGTATTGACAAGCGCAGCGCCGGCATACCAGTTCGAGCAAGACGATGGTATGCCGGCGCTGCGCTTGTCAATACCCTACTTGCTCTTGCTGGCTGATCGACTGGCCGTCCCGGAAGCGGATGTGAATTCGCGATTCCGTGCGTATGGGTTTTCCGCCGAGGTCTTTGATGGTCGCATTCACGATGAGCGGCGCGTTGAAAACGTCGGTTGAGTTTTGATCAACCTTCAGTTTCAACAGCCCTGCATCCTCTTTCGCAGCAACGACGATCGGTTCTGCTAACCAGCCTTTGATGTGGGGCGGTGACGAAACGTGAATCCGGACAGCGCCTGCCAGGCCGGTTCCTCGTTGGACTTTGATGGGAATCTCGATCGAGCCTCCGCGGGCGACGACAAAAGTTGATGCAGGAAGCTGCAGGCTGATCCGAACCGGATCGACGAGGACGATCACCTGGTCATCCTGTTCGTGCGACGAAAAACTGACTCGATGTTTCGTCCCGGAGTCGTCGGCGACGAACGCAGAACCCATCAGACAGAAGCGGCTGGTTCGGCCGATTTCCATCCATGGTGGCAGGCTGACTGTGTAGTCGAATTCTGACTCGCCAGGTGGCACGATCACTTTTTGCCCGATGACGCCCTGGAGATGTCGGACTTGACGGTCGGCTGGTTCAATTTCGATCGGGCCTGCGAAGTCGCCTCGGTCAATCTGGTAGTGCCGTGTGTAAGTCGTGCCGCGTGAGGCGTAGCGAGTTTCAAAAGGCGAATGGATGCGGAATGGAGTTTTGATGGCGACTCCCAGGGTCAGTCCCGCAACGGGTTGATCGCCGGCCGTGACCGCGAAAGCGGCTTCGCGTTCTGATTCCGGTTCGACGTCGACCGTTTTGCCGACCACTTTCAGATCGACAATCTGAGGTTTTGAGGACTCGTTAACCTTGATGACCAGTTGGGCGTCCTGGCGATTCTTCGCAATCTTGACCGGGTCGGCAGTGACTCCTTCAGGCAGGCCTTCGACTGAAAGTTCGACCTCGCCCTTGAAGCCGAACGAGCGGTCGATACCTATCTTCAGTTTGGTTTCCGATCCTTGCTCGATATTGACCGTGTCGAGTGGAAGTTTCAGCGCGAAATGTTGATCGGAAACTTCTGAGATCGAGATTCGATAGGCAAAGCGACTGCCGCCTCGATGGTCGAACTGGTCTCGGATCTGCACGAAGAAGGACTCGCCGTTGGGCACCTTCCAGACGACGCGCGAATCCGGGATGCCGCCAGCGAGGTCGTCATTCAGTTTGAGCTGTTTGCCATCGCTCGCCAGAACGCTGAGGATCGAATCCAGCGGCGTTCCGAGTCGCGACGACTGAACTTCCAGCAGCAGCGTTTTGCCCGCTTCGGCAGAGAATCGGAAGAGGTCGATGTCGCCTGGTTTGTCGATGCGGCCGTTGAAAACCATCCCCGACTTCACCGACACGGCGTCTGGTTTCACCGCATCTGTTGCATCGTTTGGTTCGGCTTCCAGGTGCTCGGGCAGGTTGCCGGTCACGATCGTCACGTTGTTCGAAGCGACGATCGGAAAGTTCAGATTGAGCTGCCGGTCTGAATCTTTGGAGATGGCGACGCTTGCCTGTTCCATCGGCAAATCGGATCGCGAAAGCTGCAGCGTGACAGAGTCTCCGCGTTGCCCACCCAACGGGTAGACCGATTCGAGATACGGACCTTTGCGGATCGTCAGTCGGTAGATGTAATGCTGAAGGCCTCCGAATTCGATGTCGTGGATGCGGCATTCGTAGCGGCCAGCTTTGGGAGCGACAAATTGAACGAACGAGTCGACTCCCAATCCGTCGACGTTTTCGGTCAGCACGGAACCATCCGGGCTGCGGATTTCGATTCGTGAATCCAGCGGCGACCCGAGTCTGGCGGCGTTGACTTCGCACGAAATCCGCTCGCCCGCTCTGGCTTCGAACGTCCAGATGTCGACATCTTCTCGCGGAAAGATTCGTCCGTTGATCGTCACCGGTAATTGCACACCGGTTGGGATCGGTTCACCGTCGATTTCTTCCTCGATCACCTCGGGGAGGTCGCCGACGACAAACTTCATTCGCGAGGTAACACCCTGCGACGTGTTGACTCGCCAGCGACGAACTCCGAGCGGTGAGTCGTTCGCGATCTTGACCGACCCGACGTAGTCCTTCGGATAGTCCTCTTTGCGTTGCGACGCGGGCTGAGGAATCAACGGTCCTTCGAACCAGACAGTTTCTGTTCGCTCGATCCTTGCCGAAGCGGAGACGCCCGGCCCGGTCATCTCGAACGGGCACCCTTCATGAAGGTAGTGCCCACCGACTTTGAACGAGACTTTAGCGCCTCGCTGCCCGCCCGCCGGAAAGACGTAACTGACATGCGGCGGCTCAGCGAAAGTCGGAGATACCGACACTGTCGCAAGAACGAAAATCACAAGCAGTCGAGTGATCATGCTGCCCCTCGAAACGAATTCATAATCCGAAGCGTCAACAAGGAAGTTCGAAAGCCTCGCGAACGCTCTTTGAAGTTTCACACTTTAGCCGCGAAGCGGCGACAGCACATAGCCGTGGGCGTCAGCCCACGGAAAAGAATTGGTATGAACATGTGAGCCGCGAAGCGGCGGCAGCAAAGATGATTGCTGTCGCCGCTTCGCGGCTCAATCCTTCTTTCGACTTATTCTGCGGGCTGACGCCCGCAGCTATATGCTGCCGTCGCTTCGCGACTCAAAACTGTGCAATTTCAAAACAGACGCTTCGGGTAGTGATGTTGTCAAATGGCAAGCTCTTACACGTTGCATCAGCCGTCAGTCGAGAATTGTCTGCACGCGGTCGGGGCCGACTGAGATGATTTCGACGGGGTAACCAACCAGGTCGGCGACGGTTTCTACATACTTCAAGGCGTTCTCCGGGAGGTCTGCTCGTTTGCGGACTCCGGTTGTGTCGGTCTTCCAGCCGGGCACTGTTCGGTAAATCGGCTTCATCTGAGCGAGGTCTTCGACGTGCGATGGGAAGTCCGTTGTTCGAGTTCCGTTGAAGTCGTAGGCCTCACAGATCTTGATCTCGTCCAGACCGTCGAGCACGTCGACCAGCATGACGGCGATGCAGTCGACGCCGCTGAGCCGTGCTCCGTAACCGGTCGCGACCGCGTCGAACCATCCGCAGCGTCGAGGCCGGCCGGTGACGGTTCCGTATTCGTTTCCGACGTCTCGGATGTGCTGACCGATTTCGTCGTCGAGTTCGGTCGGGAAAGGGCCGCCGCCGACTCGAGTTGTGTACGCCTTGACGATGCCGATCATCTTCGAGATTTCGCGTTCAGACACGCCACTGCCGCTGTGAATTCCGCAGCCGGAACTGTTCGACGAGGTCACGAACGGGAACGATCCGTGGTCGATGTCGAGCAGGCAGCCTTGAGCGCCTTCGAACAGCAGCCTCTTACCAGCAGCGACGGCCTTGTGCAGGAACGACGTCGTGTCGGTGACGTAGGGGCGAAGCTGATCGGCGTACGTCGAATACTCTTCATAAATCGTGTCGACGTCGAACGGGGTGAAGTCGTCGTCGAGAGCCGCGATGGCTCGGTTCTTCTGCGGGACGATTTCTTCCAGCCGACGACGGAGACGATCGGGGTGAATCAGGTCGCCCATGCGGATGGCATGAGTTCGTCCGGCTTTGTCGCGGTAGCAGGTTCCGATGCCTCGCATCGTCGTGCCGATGGCTTCTCCGCCGCGAGCTTTCTCGAACGCGGCTTCTTCGGCCATGTGGTAAGGGAAGATGACGTGGGCTCGGTCGCTGATCTGCATTCGTTCCGGCGGAACGTTGCCGCGGCGTTCGACGATGCCGCCCAGCTCTTCCAGGAAAGCTTTCGGGTTGATGACGACGCCCGTCGCGATGACGGAAACAACGGAATCGTGCAGGATTCCGGCCGGCAGAAGTGAGAGTTTGTAGGTCTCGCCATCGAAGATGACGGTGTGGCCGGCGTTGTTGCCGCCGAGGTATCGAACGACGATGTCATGCTGCTCTGTCAGCAGGTCTACGATCTTACCCTTGGCCTCGTCACCCCACTGAAGCCCGATTACCGAAGTTGCACTCACAACGAAGTCCGCCTGTGAAAGTTGTTCAATTGATGCGAATCATCAGGTCCGAAAACAGCAACGCCCGCAGCGTCCAGATTCCGAATCGTCAGAACCGACGGCGGGCGAATCATCCGAGTTTAACAGAGCGTTTTCCGAAAATGCACCGGCCGGGGTAGTGAATTGCTGAGTAATTCCCTGGTCGCCAAAAATTCGCCGGAACCTTCGAAAACAGGCACGAAACCGGAGGAAACTGGTATTTGTGACCGCTTGAGGGTCGGTTATAAACCGCGATCTCCTCGAAAGTTTCCGTCGCTGAAACTCTCTCGACATCCTGTCGAACACTTCTCACTTCGCTGCAACTCCCCCCACTTACACAATGTTGGTCGCTGTTTCGTGCATCCCTTTTTCACTGGGATGAGTGTTTCTGCGCCGAATTGCGGTCCCTCCTTTCTTCGACATCGACGCCTTCCCGCGGGCGAGCGTGTCGCCTTCCCAACAAACGGCCTCTCTCCTGATTCATCAGAGCAGACGGTTCGAAAAGGAGTTTTGAATGCCTGTTTCGACTCGTACCTTTGTCTGTCTTTTTGCGAGTGCTCTCGCGCTGGCACAGTCCGGGTGTAACCTCGTTCCGAACAACTGGCTGCGGCAAAGCCAACTTCAGCTTCGAAATCTGCATGGTCAGAATAAAACTCTGGCTGACCAGAACGCCGCGGCTTCGCAGTCGCTCGCGCAGGCGTTGCAGCAGAAAGCTGATGCCGAAAAGCGATTGCAGGTTGCGACTTCGCGGCTGGACAATCTCAACGCTGAGCGGACGCAACTGCGAGACCGGTTCGTCTCGCTGCAGGACCAGCTGAAGAACCTGGAGAACCCACTGCCGCAGTCAGCGAATCAAAAGTTTGCCGACCTTGCCAGGAAGTATCCCGGTTTCAACTTCGACCCAGACACCGGGGTCAGCAAGTTTTCGTCAGACATCCTGTTTGACTCGGGCAGCGCGACGATCAAGTCCAGCGCGACTCAGTTGCTCCGCGACTTTGCGAAGATCATGAACGACGGAGAAGCCAAACGACTGAACATTCTCGTCGTGGGCCACACGGACGATAAGCTGATTAAGAAGGCATCGACCAAGTCGAAACATGCAACGAACTGGCACCTTTCAACGAACCGTGCCAACAGCGTGGTCGTTGATCTCGGAAAAGCCGGGCTCGTCAAAGAGCGAATGGGAGCCGCCGGTTACGCCGACAATCAGCCAGTCGTTCCGAACACTGACGAGAAAAATCGCAGCCAGAACCGACGCGTGGAAATCTTCGTGCTTGCTCCCGAAGCAGCGATCGCCGGTTGGGACCCGATCGGCAGCGAGAACGCGACAAGGTAGTTGCTCCGCGAACGACGCCAAAGTTGATGACTACAGTTTCGAACGGCGACACGGTTTAGAATCGTGTCGCCGTTTTTTGTGCGCTGTTGTCAGTAGACACTCTTTAAAGAGAGACCACGGAAGACACGGAATTACACGGAAAGGTCGTGTTGAATTCCGTGTTTTCCGTTTCTTCCGTGGTTAAATCGGAGCATTCAACTCGTTCCTACGCTCCGCGTGGGAACGCACGCCCGGACGCTCCGCGTCCTTGCAGAATCGTAGTCATGCAGAGACGCAGAGCGTCACCAAAAACGTTCCCACGCAGAGCGTAGGAACGAGAGGCCAAACTTTGATGAAGCCACTGCCGGACATTTCGGATCACCAGATCGTTGAGGCACGGCCTGCGCGGAACTCGCTCGACGTCGACCGACCTTACGAGTTTCTTGTCGAGCCCGAGCGAGGTGCTGACGGACTGGTTGAAGACGTCGCGACGATCTTTCTGACGAATCGCGAATGTCCGTTTCGATGTCTGATGTGCGACCTTTGGATGAACACAACGGGCGAGTCGGTTCCGGTCGGAGCGATTCCGCAGCAGATTGATTATGCATTGGAGCGGCTGCCGAATGCTCAGCACGTCAAGCTTTACAATTCGGGAAATTTCTTCGATGCGAAGGCGATTCCGAAGGAAGACTGGCCGGCGATCGTTGACCGCGTTCGAGGTTTCAAGTCGGTGATCGTCGAGAATCATCCGAAGCTGTGCGGCGACGGGTGCTTCGAATTTCGAGACATGCTGGCTGCTCATGACGTCGAACTTGAAATCGCACTCGGTCTCGAAACCGTGCATCCGGAAGTTCTGCTACGGCTCAACAAGCAGATGACCGTCGACGACTTCTCGCATGCGGCGAAACGGCTGCGGAGCGAAGGGATCCGGCTCAGGACTTTCATCCTGCTGCGGCCGCCGTTTCTGTCCGAAGAGGAAGGCATCGAGTGGGCCATGCGGTCGATCGAGTTTGCGTTCGAGGCGGGTGTCTCGTGCTGCTCGGTGGTGCCGACTCGGGCCGGCAACGGAATCATGGAGCAACTTGAAAGCAACGGCCTGTTCGCATCGCCGAAGCTTTCCTCGATGGAAGTTGTGCAGGAGCGAGGCATCCAACTCGGCGCCGGGCGAGTGTTCATGGACACGTGGGACGCTCAGAAGTTTGCGGAGTGCTCAGAGTGTGCCGAAACGCGAATCCAAAGAATCGCCGACATGAATCTCAGCCAGCAGGTTGCACCACCAATTGGCTGCAAACGTTGCGGCACGACGTAGGCTGGAACGAGCGCAGCGCTGTTCCGGCATTTGTTAGCCAAAGACCAATCGACGTGCCGGAACTGCGCGGAGCTTGTTCCAGCCTACGACGAGGTAGCTAACTTTACCGACCGAAGCGGGTTCGGGGGCCGGTGCGGTCGGCGACTTTGGTGGGGGCCGTTGGGCGGGCGGGCTCGAAGCCTTCGATCTTGTACGAGTCGAGCATGTTGTTGACTCGGATTTCGATGCGAGTCAGCTCGTCGCCCTGCTCGCGAGTCACGAACAGAATGGCGATGCCCGCCGTATCGGATGACATGCGGCCGGTTCGTCCGATGCGGTGCACGTAGTCGTCGCAGAATTCGGGAACGTCGTAATTGATGATGTGCGAAATTCCGCTGACATCGATGCCGCGTCCGACGACGTCGGTCGCGATCAAAAGTTTGACTTCTCCGGCACGGACGCGTTTCATGACGCTGTCGCGTTTGCGCTGCTGAAGGTCGCCGTGCAGCGTTTCAACGCCCGGTATCTTGACGCGAAACTTGTTGTACAGCTCGTCGGCGCGGCGTTTGGTTCGCGTAAAGACGATTGCCTGTTGCGGACGTTCCTGTGCGAGCAACCTCACGAGCGTTGGGAACTTTCGGTCTTCGTCGACCGTTATGTAGTACTGCTCGATTTGCCGGGTGACGACCGCGTCCTGCGACAGGTCGACCATTTCCGGCTGTTTCATATACCGCTGAGCGAGGCGTTCGACTGGCGGCGGCAGCGTTGCTGACAGAAGCAACGTCTGCCGTTCTGCCGGGCAGCGTTTCAGGATCTTTTCGATGTCCGGACGAAATCCGATATCGAGCATTCGGTCGGCTTCGTCGAGGATGACGAAATCCAGCGTCGAGAGATCCAGCGAGCGGCGGTTCATCAAGTCGATAACTCGGCCGGGAGTTCCGACGACGATCTGCGCTCCACGTTGCAACTCGTCAACCTGCGCGCGGATGGATTTTCCACCGACGATCGAGACGACTCCGACGTTCCGATTCGCTGAGAGCCTGCGGGCTTCGGCGGCGACCTGTTCGGCGAGTTCTCGCGTCGGGACCAGAATGAGGGCAAGCGGCCGTTTGGAGTCGTAGTCGATGTGCTCCAGAACGGGGACCACGAACGCTGCAGTTTTGCCCGTACCTGTATGGGCCTGTCCGATACAGTCCTTACCTGTCAAGGCGATGGGAATCAGCCCGGCCTGAATGGGGCTAGGCGATTCAAATCCCATTTTTTTCAGGGACTTCATCATCGTGTCGCTGAGACCAAGGTCCTCAAACAGGGGGCCTGCCGGGGTGTCTGACTGACTCAAGAAACTCTCCAATACTGTAAATCGTTTATGCGACTCGGGATTGCACACGAAATCGGGCGCAATCACCAGTCTCCGGTGTCACGAAAGTACGAATTCGCTGGGCAAATCGGCTTTGGACGTCGGATATTCGCCTTGGGAAGTGACTTTTCGTCGTGATGAGTCCGTTGGGAGGGCTTCCTCGCCCATCGTTCGCCGACACAGATCGAAGACGAGTATTGCTGTGGCGAGGTCTCTATCATCGGTGGCGAACCCGCAGGAATTGCAGATCCGGGAACAGCAGATCCGGGAACAACCGACACGAAGAGGCTGTCACTTTTTCCGTAGGGTGTGACCAGCGGAGCAAATCAAACGGCTGGTGTGCCGGCGCGGGCGACTGTCGGAGTCAGCAGGTGCGAGGATTGCTCACAGATTTCCGCGCCGGCGCACCGCAGTTTACAGTTTAGCCCGCTGGTCACACCCTACATCTGAGGAATCTAAACTGATGCCGAATGCCGCAGAAGTGATCGATATTCACAAGTATTACGACCTCGGCGGTCACATTGTGAAAGCGCTGCAGGGTGTTTCGCTGGTCGTCCCCGAGGGTGACTACATCGCGATTATGGGCTCGTCGGGAAGCGGCAAGAGTACGCTGCTGAACCTGCTGGGCGCGCTCGATCGGCCGACGAAGGGTGAGTACATCATCGGAGGCACGCCGGTCTCGCAGCTGAACGACGACCAGCTGTCGGGTATCCGCAACCAGATGATTGGGTTCATTTTTCAGTCGTACAACCTGGTGGCTCAGTACACGGTGCTCGAGAACATCGAAGTGCCTTTGCATTATCGCAAAGGATCGCCGGCTCTGTCGGCGAAAGATCGCGCGTGGTGTCAGGAACTGGCGGACATGGTTGGTCTCGGAGACCGAATGACGCATCGACCGTTTCAGCTTTCTGGCGGTCAGCAGCAGCGCGTCGCCATCGCCAGGTCTCTGGTCAGCGATCCGAAGATCATTCTGGCCGACGAACCGACCGGGAATCTGGATTCGACGACCGAAGCCGAGATCATGGAGATGCTCGACAAGCTGAACGCAGAAGGTCGCACGATCATTATGGTGACGCACGAAGCCGAAGTCGCTCGACGTGCCAAACGGCAGATTTACATGAAGGACGGCCTGATCGCCGGAACGGGCGTGTTTCCCGGGTTGGAAGCGGCGACGTAGGATTTGCATCTGTTTCGAAGATTCGCACACAACGCGAACATGCCGACTGAATCAGTCGGCGGTTCGCTGGAGTTGGCATGTCTCGGCTGCTGAATGAAAGTTCTTTTCGATACCCACTGATCGAAGCAGTTGGCACTCCGCGCGAACTCGGTCGGCAGCACGGCGAACAGGCACGGACGAAAATCGCGGGTTACGTCGGCTGGATGTGCGAATCGTTCAAGCTGAGCCAGAAGGAGCTTGGGCGACGAGCCAGGACGTTTAAGCCGCTGCTGAATCAGCGTTGTCCGCACCTGATGGACGAGATCGTCGGTCTTGCTGAGGGGGCAGGAGTCGGGATTGAGGCGGCGATGGCCTGCCAACTTCGCGGCGAACTGGTTGGCGAGTCCGCAGAAGCCTGCACGACGTTTGTGCTGGGGCAGGGCGTCACGGTCAACGGCGAAACGCTGATCGGCCAGACCAGCGACATGGCCGATGAGATGCGAGATTTCGCCTACGTGCTCCATCTGCAGCCGGAAGGTCGTCCGGAAGTCATCATGTGGACCTTCGGAGGGATGCTCGGCTACCACGGTTTGAACGAGCACGGCGTCGCTCACTTCGCGAATTCGCTGGGCGGTGGTCCGCGTTGGCAACCGGGGCTTTCTCATTACCCCCTGAAACGACTGATCCTCGAGCAGCGAAATCTCGGCGCAGTCCGCGACTTGATGGCAAGTTATCCCGTTTGTTCAAGCGGCAACTATGTGCTCTGCGACGGAGCCGGTTTGATTCTCGACGTCGAGCTGACAGCAGACGGTCCGGCTGAAATCGACGACGCCAATGAGGGGTTCATCGCTCACTCAAACCATTTCCTGTGTGCACCGCACGCGTGTCCGGAGAATGACGCCGCGAGTCTGCCGGATTCGTTTCCGCGCCTCGATCGAATTCACAGTCTGATCAAGCAGAAGACGGGGTTGCTTAGCGTAGATTCGATGAAGTCGATCCTCGCCGATCACGATGGCTATCCTGTCAGCATTTGCCGGCACCCGCACGATGGCCACGGGATTGACATCCTGCCGAATTCCGGCCGGACAATCGCCGCGATCATCGCCGAACCGAACCAGGGAAAATTTCACATCGCGAGCGGAAATCCCTGCGAGGCACCGTTCGTCGAGTATCGACTTTCGCGGCTATCCTGACGTCTCGGCGACGGGCTTGTCCCCGAGAATCTACCAGCAAGTCTACATTCGGGTGCCCCGTCGATTTGTTCGAGGCCTGCGAGGTTGTGGGTTTGTCGTAGGGTGTGACCAGCGGAGCGAATTACAGATCTGGTGTGCCGGCGCGGGCAACCGTTGTAGTCGATAGCCGTCAAGACTGCTCACAGATCTCCGCGCCGGCACACCGCGATTACCGTTCGGCCCGCTGGTCACACCCTCCAATTGAAAAACTCACAAGCTCTGCGGATTGCTGCGGCGAAGCCAGAGAAGTGCCGAAGGTAGCTGGAAAGCCGCCGAATCGGCTGGTAGTTTAGCGCCTTTAACCGCGAAGAATTCGACCTCGGAAGCTTTTCCGAACGCTGGGCTCGAACACGCGGTCAACAACGCTGCACAGCCCGCGCAAGAGTTACCATGTCAAGAATCAGTGCCGAATCATTTCTCAGTCTGATCCAGCAAAGCGGTCTCGTTGAAGGCGACCGACTCCAACGGGAAGTCGACGACCTCGAAGACCAGGGACACAACGTCGCCGAAGCCACGGTGCTCGCCGATTCTCTGGTCGAACGGGATTTGCTAACCGAGTGGCAGGCCGAGAAACTGCTCCGCGGAAAGCACAAGGGCTTCACGCTGGGCAAGTACCGGCTGCGACGACTGCTCGGCAAAGGCGGCATGAGTTCGGTGTACCTGGCCGAGCACGTTTTGATGCGCCGCCAGTGCGCGATCAAAGTTCTGCCGATCAAACGCGTCGAGGACACGTCGTACCTGGCAAGGTTTCATCGAGAGGCTCGCGCCGTCGCATCGTTGGATCATCCCAACATCGTTCGCGCGTACGATATCGATCACGAAACTGAGGGCGAAAAGGACATCCACTTCCTCGTGATGGAATATGTCGACGGCGAAAGTCTGCATGACCACGTCAAAGACAATGCTCCTTTGACACTCGACCATACCGCCGAGTTTTTTCGGCAGGCCGCGCTGGGACTCGACAACGCTCACAAGAACGGACTGATTCACCGCGACGTCAAACCAGGAAATCTGCTGATTGATCGCTCCGAAGTTGTGAAGGTTCTTGATCTTGGCCTCGCCAGATTTTCCGAAGTGTCGGATGACAATCCGCTGACGCTCGCTCACGAAGAAAAGGTCCTGGGAACCGCCGACTACCTCGCTCCGGAACAGGCTCTGGACAGTCACACCGCCGACCATCGCGCTGACATTTACGGACTGGGATGCACGGCGTACTTCGCGTTGACCGGCTATCCGCCGTTTCGCGAGGGGACGCTGACTCAACGCCTGATGTTTCATCAGACGAAAGAACCGCCGGCGCTCGCAGGAGAACGCCCTGAAATTGGTAACACGCCACGCGGTGTCGAGCTGGACAAGATCGTCGGTCAGATGATGGCGAAGAAACCGGACGAGCGTTTTCAAACGATGGACGAAGTGGCCACAGCGCTCGCACGTTGGTT
>Ga0316208_1001121_pt1 | contig 26777 bp, 21 predicted proteins | sample 3monopyrite_MG_FD_204944 | JGI IMG/M metagenome (GOLD analysis project Ga0316208, IMG submission 204944) | Microbial mat bacterial communities from mineral coupon in-situ incubated in ocean water Damariscotta River, Maine, United States -... | ecosystem: Environmental > Aquatic > Marine >... | reverse complement strand
GATTGCGAAATGCTGTGCGCCGACAATATGGGCGGTGGGGGCGTCTTGGCTCATGGGGAGGCGGTCCTTTATCAGGGAAGGGGGCCCGAGATCCGGCATCCGGGGCTCGACCTGCTAATTATCACCCGTCGCGCTCTTTCGTTCGAGCCACATTTGGCTGCCCTTGCTCGGGGTACTGAGACCCCTTTGAGCCCAACAGACGCAGCCCGCTGAATCCAGAAGGAGATCCCGCCCGCCATGAAGGCGCCCGAGAGTCTCGAGACGCTCGTCGAGTACGGGATCGTCCAGGAAGTCCTTCGCCCTCTGATGAGCGGCAAGGAGGCGCAGGTCTACGTCGTCCTGTCCGCCGGAACGCCCTGCGTGGCGAAGGTCTACAAAGAAGCGACCCACCGCAATTTCAAGCATCGCGCCGACTACACCGAAGGGCGCCGCACACGAAATACCCGGGATCAGCGCGCCATGGCCAAGCGCACGACCCACGGCAAGAAGCGGGATGAGGATGCCTGGCGGTCGACAGAAGTCGACATGATCTACCGATTGCGCGACGCCGGCGTACGGGTACCGGAACCGCTCAACTTCGTCGAAGGCGTGCTCGTGATGGAGCTCGTTCTCGGCGCGAACGGCGAGCCCGCGCCGCGACTCGGTGACCAGGACTACACCCCGGCCGAAGCGCAAGCAATCTACGACAGCCTGATGCGGGACGTGGTCAAGATGTTATGCGCGGGGGTCGTGCATGGTGATCTTTCCGAATTCAACGTACTGATGAGTGGCGATGGGCCGGTCGTGATCGACTTTCCGCAGTCGGTCGATCCGACTCAGAATCCGAATAGCGAGAAGCTCTTCCTGCGCGATGTCGCCAACCTACATCGCTTTCTGGCGCGTTATGCGCCGGATGCTCCGATCCGGCCCTACGGCGAGGAAATCTGGAAGCTCTTCCAGGCGAACAAACTCAAGCCCGATACGAAACTTACCGGGAGCTATCGGGCCCCGCGCGGCAAGGTCGATACGAGTGAAGTGATGGCGCTGATCGATGACGCTCAGCGCGATGCGAATCGCCGAGCGGGACGTCGTGATGGCGATGATGAGGGGCCCAGCGACGTGCTCGATGGTGTCGTTCCGCCCAGCGTTGGAGGAGCGGAGAGCAGCGAGCGTGTTGAAGCCGCTGGGGCCGCCGGAACCGGCGGAGGCATCGCGCCGATGCGTCGCGTCGTCGACTTCACCCAGGAGCGAAAGGCCGCTGCGCGCCCCGCACGGTCGAAGGCGCGCCCGAATTCCCGCCGCAAGGCCGGAGACGAAAAGGCGCGTCCGGCGCGCGGAAGAGGACGAGGTGCCTCGGACGCCGATCCCGCACAAGCCGCGGATGGGAGCGATCGAAAACGAACGCCTCGTGGGCGAAGACGCGGGGCGGGATCGTCGCCCGAGAAGCGCGAGGCCTCGCCCGATGACCGACCTGCTGTGGGGGATGACGGGAGACCCGGACGCGGGCGATCCCGAGGCCGCCGCGGTTCGAGCCGAACGCGAGCCACGCCTCCGTCGGGTCCGGCAAGTACCCGCTCGGATGAATCTTCCAAGGAAGCGCCCGGTCGCGGCCGACGCCGACCCGCTGAGAACCGGGCATCGGAGTCCTCGGTCAGTACGCGGGAACGTCGAACCACGTCATCGGCGAGCGCGTCCGAAAATAAACCCGCGCCCCGCAAGAGAAATCGCCGTCGCCGCAGCGGTGGAAATGCGACGAAGTCGGACGCCCCTAACAAGTCGTCCGACAAGAACGGAGCGAAGCCGGCCGGAGGCGAGAACGCGAGTCGACCCTCTGGGGCGCGGCGACGCCGTCCGCGTCGAACGGGGCCACCGAAATGAGTGAAGACATGCCTCGTCGCCGTCGTGACTCGGAGCCCGATGAGGACGAATTCGATGGGGACGCTGCGGACCTAACGCAAGGTTCGGAACGACCCTCCCGCGTTGAACGGAATCGCGTGGCTTCCGAAGTCACTGCGCTCGGCGTGGAACTCTCGAAGCTGTCGCAAGAGGATCTCGACCGACTCGATCTGCCAGAACGGGTGCGCGAAGAAATCGATCACGGCCAGAGGCTAAAGCCCCGGGCTCGGGGTCGGCAGAACCGATTGATCGGACAGCTCCTGCGCGCCGAGGATTTTGAGGCGGTCCGCGGGCAGCTCGCCGGACTTCTCCAAGACCGCCGGTTCACGGTTCAACACGAGAAAGTCAATGAACGCTGGCGCGATCGTCTGATCGAAGAAGGTGATCCCGCTGTCGAGACGCTGATTTCAGACCATCCGAATGCCGATCGTCAGCGCATCAGACAGCTCGTTCGAACCGCCCGAGCCGACGCCTCCACGCCACGCGCTCGCCGGGCAAGTCGCGAACTGCTGCGCGCCATACGGGAACTCCGCGCCTGAATCGGTGCGCTCTCACGCCCGCTCGTTAGGTCTCACGCCCGCGCTCCCCTGAATCGTCCATTCGGGCGATGGTCGATCCCCCTTGTTCGCCGATAGGGTCTCCCCATGAATCGGGAATCCAATCGAGCGAGGGGGCAGCCGGGGGGTCTCCAACCCGCGATCCGCTTGCTCGTTCGATGGGTCCCGATCTCCGTTGATGAAGAGGACCCATTCGATTGGGCTGGAGAGGTGTGTCAACGGACGCCAGCGGTAGCAGAACGCTACTGACCCGACGCGCTTCTCCATGGGCTCCCCTCTCGGGGGAGCCCACCTTCGATCCACGATTTCTCTCCTCCAGACGAAGGGTTATTCTGGCGGAGAGGAGCGCTCATGCCGAGCCAGTCCGTCGATATCCTTGATCCGAGCAAGCCCCTTGTCCTGGGGAGCGACGATTTCGCGCGCAATAAATACGAGATCTACCCCGCGCTGCTTGAAGGGCCAGCGGTCCGCGACGCGCAAGTCAGCATTCTCAAGCTCAAGGTCGTGCCCTACTACGAGCATTGTCGTTTCGTCCTCTCGGATCCGCGCTTCGTGCGCAACAAGGGACGCGCGAACGGGAAGCCGACCTCGGGTCCACTGCCGATTCCTCTGCCTCGCTCGGTCGCCGCGTTGACCAAGAGCATGATCTACGAAGACGATCCCGAGCATCGTCGCCATCGGACGCTTGTGAACAAGGCCTTTACGTCGCGGGCGGTGAACGCGATGCAGCCGAGTCTCGAATCGCTCACGGATGAATTGCTGGACCAGCTTGCCCAGGACGGCGACGGCGGCGCGAGTGTCGACCTCCTGGCGGGGTACGCGCGGCGCGTGCCGACCCGTGTGATCGGCGAGATGATGGGCCTCTCGAACAACGAAGCCGCGGGATTTAATCGCAGCCTGGGTGTCGTGACTGAAGGCTTCAGCGGGCTTCGCGTCATCCGTACGCTGCTCTGGGATCTGCGGAAGACGGCGACCTTCGTTCGAGAGGTCATCGTGCGAAAACAATCGCAGCCCGGCGATGACATTCTGACGGCCTTGATCCAGGCGGAAGAGGAGGGCCAGCGTTTGAGTGAGGATGAACTCGTTGCGATGGTCTTTCTGCTGATGATCGCGGGGTTCGAGACCACGATGCATCTGATCGGGAATGGCGTGCGAACACTCATCGAAAATCCGGAGGCGCGACTGCAACTCGCGAAGGAGCCGGAGCTCTGGGAGTCCGCGGTCGATGAGATCGTGCGCTATCGCGGCCCCGTTCACGGCACGAAGCCGATGTATGCGACGGAAGATGTCGCGATCGATGGCCTCACGATTCCAAGAGGGGCCGGTGTTATGCCGCTGCTAGGAGCCGCGAATCAGGATCCGCGTGCCTTCGATGAACCGCATCGCTTTGACATCACACGAACGCCGAATCACCACCTCGGGTTTTCATTCGGGGCCCACTTCTGTCTTGGCAAACAGCTAGCACTGATGGAGACGCGAATCGCACTCAAGGGCCTCTTTGATCGATTTCCCGATCTCGGCCTTACTTGCCCGCCCGACGCCCTCGAGGTCGTCAATCTGCCCGGGTGGCATCGGCACGCGAGCATGCCTATCCGCCTCAAGCCCTAGCCCGGCTTCTATTTGAAAAAACCGTGGGGCTCAGCCTGCGCCCATTCGACGGGCCCTCTCTGCGAGTCGAATGCGAGCGAGAGTCTCGGTGGGCCGTGCTCAAGCTCGACCCCCTCGGCCCCAGAAAAAGGAAGCGCCTCAAGGTCGTTGACGGGCAAGCTCACACGGAAATCGAGGATCGATCCGACCCAGGGCGCCTCGGTCGAGGGATGAGGAGTCGAGCCCCAGCTGATGAAGAAGGGCCACGCGCCGCCGAAATGCCGTAAGCCGAGGAGATTCCATTCGAGGTGCTCGCCGTTCTTCCGCTTGCGAGAGGTTGGGATGATGGGGGTCGGGTCGAGCCCTGCGACGGAGAGGGCGTGACTTGCCGGGGCGAGATCATCGAGCCGGAGAGCCCAGCCGAAGAGCCGCGACGACTCGAATTCGAGCAGGCGTCCGCCGAGGTTCTGGGGAGAGGCTGACTCTTTCGTCGGCGCGAGGAGTTCGAGATATGCACCGTCGCCGAAGCTGATGAGTGCGTTCTCCGTCCCCATGTGTGGGTGGGCCCCTCCACGCTCGGGCTGGATTCCTGTCTGGTCTGCGAAAGCCTCGCATCCCATGTCGAGGTCTCGGACAGCGTAGATAATATGATCGAGCGAGGATTGCACGGCGTTAGTCACCCGCCGGTTCGGAAAGACCGAGCCGCCGGATCAGGGTTTCGAGCGCGCGTTCCACACGACCACGGTCACCGGTTGCCAACAAGTCAAGATGAAGGCCGCGTAGTGTCGCGAGCAGAAGCGTCGCGGAATCATCCTCGGCGAGTTCGGGCCGGTCGACTTCGAAGAGGTGTTCGATCAGCGCGACCCAACGATGGACGACGCCGTCAAGAAATTCTGAATAGGCCTCCGGTTGCCTGAGCGACGCGACGTAGGCCTCGAAGAAGAGCTTGAACCAGTCCGACGATTCGTCCGCGGAGATGTTCTTCCAGACGTCCCGCACGGCATCGGAAAGGGCGGGGCGTGCGGTCGGGACGCTATGCGCGTCGGTTACGATCATGAATTGCCGGTCGCGCAGAACTTGGAGCGCTTCGAGTACGAGCGCATCGCGTGTGCCGAAGTGGTAGAGCAGTGTTCGATGGCTGACGCCTGCGGCGGCGGCGAGTTCACGAATGCCGGTTCCGGCGAGGCCGGAATGAACCAGCTGATCGACGACGGCGCGGAGGATCCGCTCACGCGTTGTCTCGGTTTCGGCCGTCATTGAACCGATTGGTACATGCGCGGAATAATCCGCGCAAGTGGCCGCAGGGAAGAGAGGCTCGATCCGCGAGTTTCGGGCATCACTCGCTGCGGTCGTGGTCCGTGGGGCTGCGGGTGGCGTAGAAATCTCATCGTAATCAAAGAGTTAGACACTCTTGCGACGAGGAGCTGCGAATCTCGAACGGAGCGACTAGAATTCCGCCAGCCGGGGGCATCAGCTTTCTGGGGCCGGACTCGCAATCCGCCGCCGCCCTCGCTCCTGGCTTCCGTCCCTCTCCGCTTTGGCCGTGATGTGACCCATCTCGACTGGTCGGCGTGAGATCGACGGGGATCCCTGTGCGTCCGCCGGCCACGATTCGCCGACGCTCGCACCTCGTATGCCCAAAAGGCCCAAGAGCCTACGCCCCAAAACCTGCGCCTCGGTCTCTCGACCCAAGTGCGCGGGCGGAAGAGCCGAAGCCCAAGTGAGGAAGAATCCGTTGACTGCCCGTGCAACGACCGCGGCGCCGAAGAAGAAGGCGGCCAAGAAGAAGGCCGCCGCCAAGAAATCGGCTGCAAAGAAGTCCGCCAAAAAGACCGCCGCAAAGAAAGCGGCGAAGAAGTCCGCTGCGAAGAAGTCCGCGGCCAAGAAGACGGCCGCGAAAAAGACAGCTGCAAAAAAGGCTCCCGCCAAGAAGGCCGCGGCCAAGAAGAGGGCCGCCAAGAAATCAGCCGCCACGAAGGTGGCATCGAAGGTTGCGTACGACGAAGATGCCGAGCTTGTCGCTCCTGATGAACTCGCCGCGAGCGACGAGTCGATCGCGGCGGCGGTTGCGGAAGACACTGTGGCGACGGGTAAGGCCGCGACGGAAGACGCCGACGAGGAAAGCGCGCCGGTCGCTCCGCCAGCGGAGATGAGTGCAGAGGATGCGATTCGCGCCGTTGCGAATCTCGATCTCGACGACGATGGCCCCGAATCGATTCTCGCGCTCGAAGACTATGACGACGAGGACGAGGACGAGGACCTTGACGGCGACCTCGATGATGATTTTGACGAGGATGACGAAGAAGACGGCGACGAAGACGATGAGATCGCCGCGGATGCCGAGGAAGGCGAAGCGTCTCCCACGCGGGCACCGCGCGCGGCCCGCGCTTTCAGTGGGCACGAGACGCTGGGCGTCTTCGACCTCGATGACGACGTAGACGAGCCGAAGGGCGAGAGGGCTCGCGGCCGCGATCGCGGGGATGAACGGTCGGATGGCCCGCGCCGTCGACGTGGACGGCGTCGAGGACGCGGTCGAAACCGCGAACAGCAGGGCGATTCCGAAGGCGCGCAGCCGCCCCGCGGCCCGCGCGCCCATTTCGACAACGACGGGAATCAAGTGGCGGTGGTTGCGGCCCCGCCGCCGGAGCCGGAACCCGAGCCCGTCTTTCCGCCCGAGACGATCGAGGATGCCGCGCGCTTTTTCGGCGTCGACGGACTTTACCCCGAGCAGGAAGAAGTCATCGAGCACGCGATCGGGGGCGGCGACTCCCTCGTGGTGCTTCCGACGGGCTACGGCAAGTCGGCCTGTTTTCAGATTCCGGCGCTCTTGTTGCCCAAGCCGGTCGTCGTGATCTCGCCGCTGCTGGCTTTGATCGAAGACCAGGTCAAGAACATGGAAGCGCGCGGGATTCCCGTCGTTCGCTTCGACGGCACGATCCGTGGCAAGGCGAGACAGAAGGCGATCGAACGCATCGAAGAGGGCGGCCGGCTTCTCGTGATGACCACGCCGGAAACCCTTGCGAGCGACGAGCTCCTGGTGGCGCTCTTCAAGAGTGGGATCTCGCTCTTCGCCGTCGACGAAGCGCATTGTGCTTCCGAATGGGGACACGACTTCCGTCCCGCCTACCTGCGAATCGGCACACTGCTCGAGCGTTATGGTCGTCCCCCCGTCATGGCGCTCACCGCGACCGCGACGGAATCGGTTCGGGAGGACCTTAAGCGCATTCTGGGGCTGCGCGAGCCCCTCGAAGTCGTGGCTTCTCCGCACCGCGCGAACCTCTGCTTTGAAGTCATCGAATGCGCCGGCGACGCGCGATTGCGCGCGCTTGGCCGACTCGTCATTCGTCTTCGACGTCCGGGCATCATCTATTGCTCCACGACGCGGGACGTAGACACCGTCTACGGTGCGCTCAAGGCGATGAAGATTCCGGCGAACAAGTATCACGGCGGCATGAACGGCAGCGACCGGCGTGCGCAGCAAGAGGAGTTCATGAAGCACGGCCGCCGCAACGTCATGGTTGCGACGAGTGCCTTCGGTCTGGGCATCGACAAGCAGGACTTCCGTTATGTCGTACATTTCCAGACACCGGCTTCGATCGAGCAATACGTTCAGGAAGCGGGTCGCGTTGGCCGCGACGGCAAGCGCGCCAATTGCATCCTGCTTCATGACAGCGTCGATCGGAATATCCACGAGTTCCTGCTCAATCAGAGTCGGACGAGTCCGAGCCAGCTCTATCAGGTGGCAGCGGCACTCGCGGCGTATGTCGAGGAAGGCCGCGAGCCCGATGCGCTGAACCTGGCGGCTTCCGCGCGGGTGGCGCAGCGCGTGACCCAGGCGGTGGTCGCAATGTTCGAGACCGCGGGTCTCGTGACGATCCATCCCGACAAGTCGATCGAAGCGATGGTGCCCCACGATGAGCTCAAGCAGCAGGCGAAGCGGCTGAGTGAGCAGCTTCGGACGCTGCGCAAGCAGGACGCGGAGCGTCTCGATTCGGTCGAGAAGTACGCGATCGCGGAGCGATGTCGCGGCGAGTTGCTCGGCGAGTATTTCGGGATCCCGATCGAGGAGGAGTGTGGTGTTTGTGATGCTTGTCGTCGCGCCCCCGCACGACCCTCGTCGTTCTTCGATCCGATCCGGAAGAAGCGGGCCGCGAAGAAGAAGCGCGCTGCCAAGAAGAAGCGGGGCGGACGGCGAACACGCGGTGGCCGAGGTCGCCGCACGCGCGGTGGTGAGCGCACGGGTGATCGGCCCGCCGCACGCCGCGGGCGTTCTGACGGCGAAGCCGTCGCCGCGGGAGCGAATGGAGAGGCGAAGACGGGAGTTCCGACCGGCCCCGCGAACCCGAACGGTCCCGGTCGACGCAGAAGACGTCGCGGTGGTCAGCGAAGGCGCGGCGGGAACAATCCTGCGGCGAACGCGGAGGGGGGCGCGAGCGCTTCAGGCAAGGGTCCGGCGAGCGGAAGCGGCAATGGAAGTCGCGGCAGTGCGAATAACAACAACAGCAGCAAAAGCAGCAACAACGGGGACGGACCGGCGAAGACCGGTGCCCGACGTAGGCGTCGTCGCGGCGGTCGGGGACGCGGCCGTGGGCCCCGTCCGGCGAATCCGGAATAGCCCGTCTTGTTCACGGGCGGTCGGGCGTGGGGCTCGCCCGACTAGCGTGGATAGGGAAAGGGTAGGCCGGCGTAAGTCGTGAGGCAGACCTGCGCGAGGCTACTTGCTCCCGTCCAGAGGACGGCCGTTACGAAGCAAAGGAGCAGAGCGCCCGCGAATACGCGGACCGCGGCCGAATAGCGACGCGGGCTCTGTTTGTAGTGATCCGGCGTTTCGAGGACGCCGACGGGATTCACGCGAGGCAGGGGCAACATGCTCTTAACTACGTGGATGTCCCGCATTCGGTTTCAACCCGTTTCGGTGTGGGTCTTGAGCAGCTCGCCATAGAATCCGATCGCGATCGAAACGGTGACCCCTGTCAGCATGATGGCGTTCTGGTCGGTCTCCATCGCGAAATGCGCGCGATCCTGCCGGTCCTGGAAGCGGAAGATGAAATAGCTCTTTGGGTCGACGAGTCGGGCGAGGGGGATTTCGGCAATTGCCTCGACCTCGCCGGGCTGCGGACGTAGCTCGAAGGGGGGCGTGACGAGCGCGACGACCGGGGCCACGCGGAAACCCGAATGGCTCACGTAGTCGCCGAGTCGCCCGAGAACTTCGACGCGAGATTCGTCGAGCCCGATTTCTTCCCGTGCCTCGCGCAGGGCGGTCTCGATCGGATCACGGTCATTCTCATCGGCACGGCCACCGGGGTAGACCCAATGCCCGGGAAACGAAATGCCGTGATGGCGCTTCGTGACAAGCAGCGTCGGTCCGGAATCTCGCGGGACGACCGCGAGGAGAACGGATGCGGGGGTTGCTTTCGCGCGGTCGTCGTCGGAGATTCTTGGCTCGACGTGAGGATTCTCGAGTTCGACTTGGGCACGGCCGACCTCACTCCTGAAATGCGCACGCAAAGTCTCTGCGTCGGGCGCAAGCGCCGGGCGAGCGAGCGTCGTCTCGTGGATACGGATCTTCTCCGCGGCCTCGAATCGGTTCCGCATGGCCGGATCGATGTCCGGCGGTGTTGCGTTCTTCATCGATTTGTTAGGCAGAGAAACTGGGCCGCTGCTGGACGAGGTCGTACCAGCGCTTCGTGTTCGTGTGCTCCTCGGTCATGCCGAGCTTCACCCACTTCGCGAAATCTGTGACCACCGCGGCCGAGATATCCGCCCAGCTGAACGCCGCGCCGGCGACGTATTCGGATTCACCGAGGCCGCTCATTGAGCATGTCGAAAAATTCGATGCCCCGCGCCTGTCCGCGTGCCGCCAGCTCTGGGATCTGTTCGTAATCCGTCGGCCCCGTGATCGCGCGTCCGATCATCCCCTTCGTGCGATCGCGGAAGGCGTCGGCGACCGGCATGAACCCTTCCATTTCGATCCGCGCATTCCAGGACGCGATGAGTCCCTTCTCTTCGGGCGTGGTGCCGAGCATCGGCGGATCCGGGACGAGCGCTTCGAGATACGCGGCGATCCCGGCGTTCTCCGTGAGGCATGTGCCGTCATCGAGTTCGAGCACAGGGACCGTGCAGCGCGGGTTCAGCCGACGAAAGTCGCCGCTGAGCTGCTCCGCTTTCCCGAGGTCGACCTCGATCGTCTCCGGAGTGAGGCCCTTTTCGGCAAGGAGAATGCGAGTCCGCTGTGGGCTCGGCGCGGTTCGGCAATCGTAGAATCTCATGGGTGCTCCAAAGGTGGATCGGGGAAGACGAGGGTTGCCCCTTGTTAGGGGGTCGTCTTCGCTTGTTCGAGCCCTAGGCCACGCTCGGCCTGCTGAATGATATAGGCACGGATGGCCGCGCTCTCGTCGGCCGAAATCTGCTCCGCGAAGGCTGCCATTCCGTTCTTGCGAAGCGCACCGTCGCGAACGACCGAGTCCCAGGCTTCCTGGTTGTGTAGATACGCCGAGCCACGAAGGTCCGGAATGAGCATGCCCGATACTGCGTTCAGGCCGTGGCAGCCCATGCACACATCCTGGTAGACACCGTATCCCTCGCGGATGGTATCGGCCGAGGCGGTCTGGGGCGGTGGGTTGAACTCGACGTTCTTCTTCCAATCGACTTCGGGCAGCTGCCCGTCTTCACCGAGCTTGAACGTCAGCACCCGGCTCACGTTAGGCATGCTCTCTGCGGTCACGAATTCGCCGAAGACCAGCGCATAAGCCCCTCCCCATCCGACATTGAGCGAGACGTACTGCTCGCCATCGAGTTCGAAGGTGATTGCTGGAGCGACGATGCCGGTCTGGGCGGGGAAGGACCAGAGTCGTTCGCCGTCCTGCGCGCGGAACGCCACGAATTGACCGTCCGCAGTTCCCTGAAAGACGAGCCCGCCGCCGGTCGAGAGCGTGCCGCCGTTCCAGGTACCGGAGTGTTCGACGCGCCAGGCTTCTTTCTGCGTGCGCGGGTCCCAGGCGACGAGGCGACCTTTGATCAGCGCGCGCATGGCATCTCGTTCTGACTGGGCATCGGGCAAGCTGCCTACGATGCCGTCGACTCCGAGATTGGCGACCCCGGGGTTGTACACGAAGTTCTCAGCGAGGCCGTAGTTCGCCGGGAAGTCGAGCACGGGGATATAGACGAGGCCCGTGTCGGGATTGAAGGACATGGGGTGCCAGTTATGTCCGCCGAGATAGGAGGGGAAGGTCAGCTGGGGCCCATCGAGGTAGCGCGCGTTCTCCGTTTCGACGGGGCGACCCGTTTCGAGATCCACATGGGAGGCCCAGGTGAGATCCATGTACTTCTCCGCGGAGATCAGCTCGCCGTTCGTTCGGTCGATTACATAAAAGAAGCCGTTCTTCGGCGCCTGCATCAGGACCTGGCGCTCTTCGCCTTCGATCTCGAGGTCGGCCAGGATGATGTGCTGCGTCGCCGTGTAGTCCCAGGTCTCGCCCGGGGTCGTTTGGTAGTGCCAAACGTATTCGCCGGTATCGGGCCGGAGTGCGACGATCGACGAGAGGAAGAGGTTGTCCCCGCCACCCGGTGATCGGATCTCGCGATTCCAGGGCGTGCCGTTCCCGACGCCGATGTAGAGAAGGTCGAGTTCGGGATCGTGGGCCATCGAATCCCAGACCGTTCCGCCGCCGCCGCCCAGATTCCACCACTCCCCGTTCCAGGTTTCGGCGGCCATCTCCATCGCCTCGTTTTCGAAGCCGAGAGAAGGGTCGCCGGGGACCGTATAGAAGCGCCAGGCGAGTTCGCCGCTGGCTGCGTCGTAGGCGCTGATAAATCCGCGCACGCCGTACTCGGCGCCCCCATTTCCGATCAGGACCTTGCCGCGAATCACCCGCGGCGCCCCCGTAATCGTGTAGGGCAGCTTGGCATCGACCGTCGCCACTTCCCACTCGACTTCGCCCGTGGCCGCATCGAGGGCGATCAGCCGTCCATCGAGCGCCCCCAGAAAAACGCGGCCTTCCCAGACGGCGACGCCGCGATTAACCACGTCGCAGCAGGCGTGCTTCGACTTGTCCTTGGCGACCCCGGGATCGTATCGCCAAAGCGACTCACCGGTTCGTGCATCGAGGGCGTGGACGATGCTCCAGGCGGAGGTGGCGTACATAACACCGTCTACGACGAGAGAAGTTGCTTCGATACCGCGTTCGGTTTCGAGGTCGAAGCTCCAGGCGAGGCCGAGTTGGTTGACGTTATTCGTGTTGATGGCGGCGAGGGGACTGAAGCGCTGCTCGCTGTAGGTCCGGCCGTGACTCATCCAGTTGGCGGGTTCGCCTTCTGCACCGAGCAGTCGAGCAGAGTCGACGGCAGCGGGCGATTGGGCCGCGGGGCTCGTGTTCTCCGCGTCGGCGCCGATGAGCTGGCAGGCACTCACGACGAGGGCGCAGGCGATCAGGGCGAGGCCGGTGAGGAGAAGGGGGCCAGGTGTTGCGGGCGTGTGCGACTTCATCAAGACTCCTTTCGGAGTGAGCCCATCGGCTCGTGCTCCGAAGATGACTCCGACGTGGAGGCCGTCGGAGCGTCCGCAGCGTAGCGCGAGAGAGGGGGCGCGTGGGAGACGGTGGGTCGCCGCGCGGAGGGAGCCCCCGCGCAAGACGGAAGCTCATTCGGCGAGCTTGCCGCCCGCTTCCATCCATCGCTTCATGACCTTCTGGGCCTCGGCGGGGTTGTACAGGTCTTCCTGATAGGAGAAGAGTCCGTCGCCCGCGTACTCGAGGATCGTGACGCATCCGAAGCGATAGTCGGCATCCCCGCCCGCCGGATCAGGCATAACCTGCCACGGGTAGTACACCACGCGATTGCCTTCGATCACGTGCCACCCGACGGGGAAGAGCATCATGGGTACAGGCTTCATCACGTTGACGATTGCTTCGCGAATCGCTTCACGCCCCTCGAAGGTCCCGAGATGGTGCTCGACCCAAAGGCCGTCCTCGCTGTGCAGATCCGCCCAGGCATTCCAGTCGCCGGAATCGCCGACCTCGACGAAATGTTGATAGGCGGCTTCGACTTCTTCGCGGGAAAATGTGCTCACAGAAGGCTCCTTGGATCCAGCTTGCCGAAAGTGGCAGCTGGCGCCCTCCGACTCTAGCTGCTGAATTCGAGGCCTTCGAACTCGCCCGTCGCGCGCCAGTCTTCGAGCAGCTTGAAGAAGCGGATCGAACCGCCGCCGTAGGAGCTGTTCTGCTGCTGGAGCGGATTGGCCTGTCCCTCATTGTTGTAGTAGCCCGGCGTACAATCCTTGCCGCCGAGTCCCCCCAGACCGCTATCCGCGTTGCGGATGATCGTCTCGACCCATTCGTCTTCCGCTTCTTGAGAGACTTCGATCCGCGTGTGTCCCTTCGCGCGGGCATGCCCGATGATTGAAGCGACGTGGGTCGAGAGCTCCGCAAGCATGTGGGGGTAGTTAGCCGTGAAGCCACCTTGGCTCGTGCTCATGATGAAGCAGTTGGGGAAGCCTCGGCTCGTCAGGCCATGCAGGGTGCGAACGCCCTTGGACCAGTAGTCCGTGAGGGATTGTCCGTCGCGGCCGATGATCTCGTAGCCCGCGCGGCGCGCATAGCCTGTACCGACTTCGAAGCCCGTCGCGAAGATGATGCAGTCGACTTCGTATTCCTTGCCCGCGACGACCAAGCCCTTCTCGGTAATGCGCTCGACGCCCTGACCATCCGTGTCGACCAGGTCGACGTTCGGTCGGTTGAAGGTCGGCAGGTACTCATCGTTGAAGCAGGGGCGCTTGCAGAACATCTGGTAGTAGGGCTTGAGGCCTTCAGCGACGGCCGAGTCCTCGACCGTCTCATCGACCAGTGCTCGAATCTCGTTCATCTTCTCGAAGTTCGCGGCCTCCATGATCTCGCCAATGCTCGGTCCGCCTTCGCTCTTGCTCTGCTTGGCTTCGCGAAGGAGGCGCATCGACTTCCCGATCAGATCCGTCCAACCATCGTCGACAAGATCTTCGGCTTGGGGTTGTCCCGAGACGAGGGCGTTGAAGTTCTCCATTCGCCGCCTATGCCAACCGGGCTCAAGGCTCGCCGCCCATTCCGGGTCAGTCGGACCATTTTCGCGCAGATCGACGGAGGAGGGCGTTCGCTGGAACACATAGAGGTGCTTTGCGGTTTCGCCGACGAAGGGGACGCACTGAATCGCCGTCGCGCCCGTGCCGATGATCGCAACCCGCTTGTCGGCGAGCTTGTCGAGGCCGCCTTCGGGACCTCCACCCGTGTATTCGTAGTCCCAGCGTGACGTGTGGAACGTATGTCCCTTGAAGTTCTGGATGCCCGGAAGGCCGGGGAGCTTCGGGCGATGAAGCGGCCCGTTCGCCATAGAGACATAACGCGCGCGAATCGCGTCGCCCTTATTCGTCGAAACGATCCAGCGTTCCGCCTCTTCGTCCCACCGGAGCTCCGTTACTTCCGTCTGGAAGAGGGCATCGCGATACAGGTCGTAGTGCTCACCGATCGCTCGGGCGTGGGCGAGGATCTCCTTCGCCTTCGCATATTTTTCGCTCGGGATCCGGCCGAGTTCCTCAACGAGGGGGAGGTAGATGTAGGACTCGATGTCGCATTGCGCGCCCGGGTATCGGTTCCAGTACCAGGTGCCACCGAAGTCTCCGCCTTTCTCGATGATGCGGATGTCTTCGACCCCGGCATCGCGTAGCCGAGCGCCGGCTTGAAGGCCGCCAAAGCCCCCGCCGATTAACACGACTTCCACTTCGTCGGTGAGCGCTTTGCGCTCGATGGGCGATTCGATGTAGGGATCGATGACGAAATGCTCGAAGTCCCCCTCGACTTCGATGTACTGCTCGTTGCCGTCTTTGCGAAGTCGCTTCTCGCGCTCGATGCGGTAGCGCTCGCGCATCGCAGCGGCGTCGAAGTCTTCGGGGTTGGTGGAGCTGGGGGTGTTGTCAGCGGCGCTCATCGGAGGTCTCACAGGGTTTGGATCGATACACTCGGGCGATCGGGTCCGATCTCGTTCGGGGCTAGGTTTAACCCATTGGGTGAGCCGTTTCCTGTACTCCAAGACTCGTTCTGGGGGCGGTCAGCAGTGCACCGGCAACGCCGCCACCGGCGGTTATCATGGAGTCCGTCTCGCGTGAGGAGGGCTCGCCAATGAAGTTCGGATTCGTGTTGCCCAACAATGTCGGAATCGAAGATCCCTTCGACATCGTCTCCCTCGGCGTGCACGCGGAGACCGCCGGTTTCGACTCGCTCTGGGTCAATCACCATGTGATCAACGCGGGCTATGTCCGCGACCGCCTCGACCAGCGGCCCTATCATGACGCCTTGATTCTGCTGACCTGGCTCGCCTCCAAAACAAACCAGGCACGAATCGGAACCAGCGTCCTGGTCCTGCCCTATCTCCACCCGATGGTGCTCGCTCGTGAACTTGCGACCCTCGACCATCTTGCGCAGGGGCGACTCGTCGTAGGCGTGGGCGTCGGGAGCCTGCCGGATGAAAATGAAGCGTTAGGTGTTTCCTACAAGACCCGCGGTGCCTATGCGGATGAGTTTCTTCGGGTGCTGCGTTTGCTCTGGACCGAAGAGCGCGCGAGTTTCGCGGGGGAGCATTTCTCCTTTGACGATGTCGTCTCGTCGCCGAAGCCTCTGCAGCAGCCGCTTCCGATGCTCGTCGTCGGGGGCAATAAACGTGCCGCGCTTCGCCGCGTGGCGGAACTCGGAGATGGCTGGCATCCGCTGATGCTGACGCCTGAGGGTGTACGCGATCGGCTCGACACGCTGCGCGCGGAAGCCGAGCGGGTGGGGCGTCCGCAGGTCACAGAACACGTTCAAGTTCGCCTCGACATGAGCCAGATCAATCGGGGGACCGTCGAGGCCTTCGCCGAGGCCGGCGCAACGGAGCTAGTGCTCGGACTGTCGACGGACGACGTCGACGCAGTGCGGCGCGAAATCGATCTCTTCGCAGGGGCGATGTTCTAGAGAGGAGAGCAGGGCGGTCTTTCTTCTATATCTGGCACCCGACCTGCTAGGGTCGAGCGATGTCAGAGCCCGCAAGCGACGCTGTGCAGCCCGACCTGGACGCCCTCGTGAGGATCGGACTGCCCGACGCGACGTCGCGAATCGCGGTGGGGCTCGTCGTGGCCTTCGTTCTGGCCTCCCTCGTCTCGATCGAGGCGACCAGTGCCTTCTTGCTTGAGGCGAAGCGGGTCGTCGTGGTCTACTTCGACGCCTTCTTTGTGGGCGCGGCGAACGTCGCGATCGTGATGCTCGTGCTTCTGGCGCTTCACCCAACGGCTCGGCAGAGATTAGGCGCCGCAGAGGATCGCCCTGAGTTTAGCCGGGGCGCGTGGTTCGCGATGCTCTTTTCGGCGGGACTCGCGTCAGGCTTGCTCTATTGGGCAACGGCGGAGCCGATCCTGCATCTGCAATCGAACCCGCTGATTTCGGCGGAGGCCGCGATCGCAGATCGGATCGCCATAGCCATGCGGATCACGGTCTTGCATTGGGGACTGCACGGCTGGGTCTTCTACGTGCTGGCCGCGCTTGCGATTGCGCTGCCCGCCTATCGGCAAGGACGTCCCCTCGCGTTTCGAACGGCGCTCTATCCCTTGTTAGGCGACGTCTGGATCGATCGCTGGCCCGGACGCCTCGTCGATCTGCTCGCAGTCTTCGGCACGATCTGCGGTGTCGCGACGTCGATCGGGCTCTCGGCGACGAGCCTGAACGCCACGCTCTCGTCGCTCACGGGGATTCCGGTCTCGACCGGCGTTCAGCTCGCGATCATCCTCGGTGTCTGCGGACTCGGCATCATCTCTGCGCTCTCGGGGGTGGCCCGGGGCATTCGCTGGCTCTCCTCCGTCAACGCCTGGGTGAGTTTCGGGTTGATGCTGGCGTTTCTGGCATTCGGCCCGACGATGCAGGTGTTGGGGTTGATCGGCACGACCTTCGTTGACTACGCGATCGAGGGGCTTCAGCTGGGGACCTGGGTCGGGCAGACCGACGCGGAGACGAGCTGGCAGGCGGATTGGACGATCTTCTATTGGGCGTGGTGGCTGGCCTGGACGCCCTTCGTCAGTCTCTTTATTGCGCGGATCTCTCGCGGGCGAACCGTGCGCGAGTTCGCCGTCGCGGTGACCCTGGTGCCCACGCTTGTCACGCTGGTATGGATGAGCATCTTTGGCGGCACCGCCATTTTTCAGGAACAGGCTATTCCGGGCGCGATCACGGGACCCGTGAACGTCGACTACGCGCTGGGGCTCGTCGCCGTGATCGAGACGCTGGGTGGGCCGAAGCTGCAGGCGGGTCTCATTGCGGTGGCGACCTTCCTTCTTTTTACCTGGCTCGTCACATCCCTCGATTCTGCGACGCTTGTCCTGTGTCACCTGCTCGGCGTCGATGAAGTCCCCGCGGCGAAGATCTTCTGGGGGCTGGCGTTGGCCGCCGTCAGCGCCGTGCTGCTCGTCGCCGGAGGGTTGGGTGCGCTGCAGGCCGCCTCGATTGTGGTTGGACTTCCCCTCGCGGGCCTACTCGTGCTCATCGTCGTGGGGCTCGCTCGAGAGCTCGCCCGCGGTCGGCGCTGATCGAGCGTCGCGACGGCCCGCTCTGCGCATCGATTCGACATCTTGTTGGCGGCGCGGGGTCCCCTAGGCTCTGCGCGGGATCGCGTTGGAGTTTCCTCCAGGGCGTCGTTACGAGGAGAACCCAGTGTCCATCAAAACTCTTATCTCGCGCGCACGCGCGAGCGCTGCCCCGGTTGTGGCCCTTCTCTTGTTTGTGGCGACGGGGTGCGGGGATCCCACGCCCGATGCCGAGCTCTTCGAGGCCGAGGCTCCCGTGAATGCGCTGTCCGAGCGCGAGGACTGCGCCCATCGCGACGAGCGAAAGATGGCGCTTTTTGGCGACCTCCACGTTCACACGACGCTGTCGACGGATGCCTGGAATTACGACCTGAAGGTCCGACCGACGGGTGCGTATTCCTATGCCTTCGGTCAACCGATCCTGCTGCCGCCCCTCGACGAAGCCGGGAAGGGCACGCGGGTCGTGCGGATCGATCGCCCGCTCGATTTTGCGGCGACGACGGATCACGCCGAGTTCCTGGGGGAGCAAAATCTGTGCACGAACGAGATCTCGCCCGCCTACTACACCGACATCTGTAAGGGCATCCGCGATTCCACGACCCCCACTGACTCTCCGCTCGGCTTCAAGATCATGCATCCTTTTCCGACGCGGGAGACGGATGTCTGTGGTGACGACTTTTCTCGCTGTGCGGACGCGCTCGCTGAGGGATGGCGGGAAACGATCGATGCCGCCGAAGAATGGAACGATCGAACTGCCGCGTGCGAACGGACCGCATTCATCGCGTACGAATACAGCTCCTTCCGAATGGGTTCGAACCTCCATCGCAACGTCATCTTCCGCGGGAGCGCCGTCCCGAAGCGACCCGCGAGTTATATGGACGTCCAGCGCGAATGGGAACTGTGGGATCTGCTCGATACGCAATGCAACGAGTCCGACACGGGCTGCGAAGCGATCGCGATTCCGCATAACTCAAACATCAGCAATGGCCGGATGTTTGCGATCGACTACCCCGGAGCATCGTCGGTCGAGGATCAGGCGGAGCGTGCGCGGCTGCGGATCAAAATCGAACCGATCGTCGAGGTGATGCAGCATAAGGGCGACTCGGAGTGCCGCCGCGGCCTGACGAACGTGATGGGCTCGGACGATGCGCTCTGTGATTTCGAGAAGTTCGAGAACTCCGCTTTTCTCCGGCAGGTGGGCGACGGGGAAGTGCGCGACTGCTACGACGGTCCGCTCCAGGACTGGGTGCCGCATCTCGGACCGAATTGTCTCTCCCGGCGAAGCTACGTGCGCTATGCGCTCGCTCTCGGTCTCGCGGAAGAGGAGCGGCTCGGCGTCAACCCCTTCAAGTTCGGCTTGATGGCGAGTACGGACACGCATAACGCGATCCCGGGTGGGGTCGAGGAGAAGACCTGGCCGGGACACCTCGGGATTGCGGACGGGACGCCGGAGAAACGGCTTCGCTTCGGTGAGGGCGGCACGATGGGCGACTACTCGAACAACCCGGGTGGGTTGATCGGAGTCTGGGCGGAGGAGAACTCGCGGGATGCGATCTTCGACGCGATGCAGCGCAAGGAAGTCTTCGGCACGAGTGGCCCTCGGATCGAGCCGCGCTTCTACGCGGGCTGGGATTTGCCGGAAGACCTTTGCGGCTCGGAAGACGTGCTCTCCTCGGCGATGTCCTCGGGCGTGCCGATGGGCGCCGATCTTCCGGATCGATCGAGCGAATCGGGTCCCGTCTTTGCGGTTTGGGCGACGCGCGACGTGGGAACCGACTCGGCTCCCGGCGGTCTTTTGCAGCGCCTTCAGGTGATCAAAGGCTGGGTAGACGATGACGGGATTATTCACGAGGAAGTTGTGGACGTGGCGGGCGGCGACAACGACGCAGATGTCGATCTCGCGACCTGCGAACCAAGGGGGACGGGGCATGACTCACTCTGCGGTGTTTGGCGCGATCCGGAGTTCGACCCGGCGCGGCGCGCTGTCTACTACGCGCGGGCCGTCGAGAACCCGAGTTGCCGCTACTCGACATGGCAATGTCTCGAAGCGCCGGAGGATGCGAAGCCCACTGGCTGTGAAGCCGGTCTGATGGAAGAGGTGCAGCAGGAGCGCGCCTGGACCTCACCGATCTGGTACACGCCGGCGCCGGCTGAGTCAGAGGTCGCCGCCGATGCGCCCGCGACGGCTGAATCAGACGCAATCGAGAGCTAAAGCGGCTCCTCGAACCACTCGAAAAGCCAGAGGCAGGATGTGCCGCGACGCCGTCGACTGATCTAGCGTCGGCACGCGTCGCGCAAGCCGCGCAGTCCCTACAGCGATCCCCCTACCAGGAGAACTCACCATGGCCGCCGCCACGGATCTGATCGATTCCAGTCACCTCGTTGAACCGGAGAGCTATTCCGAGCGCGGATACCCCCACGCGGAATGGGCGAAGCTTCGCGAGGCCGCACCGGTCCAAAAGTTCGAGCCCGAGGGCTGGCCGGCATTCTGGGCGATCACGCGGCATGCCGATATTGTCGAGATCTCGAAGAATCCCGATGCATTCGTGAACGCGGACGGCATCAACTTCGAGCGTCTTGAAGCGATGGATCTTCGCGGTGAGAGCGCCGTCCCGATGCGCACGATCATCGAGATGGATAACCCCGACCATCGCGAATACCGCGCGGTCGCGAGCAAGTTCTTTACCCCGCGCAACCTGGGCGCCTGGGACGACACAATCGAGAAGATGGCGGTCCACCTGATCGATTCGCTCGGGGAGAGCGGCGAAGTGGATTGGGTCTCGGACGTTGCGTCGATGCACCCACTCAAGATCATTTGCCGGATTCTTGGTGCGCCGGAAGAGGACGAACCCTTCGTTCTCAAGACGACGAACGAGATCTTTGGCCGGGACGATCCGGAGTTTCAGCGCGAAGGCATGGATGCGGGACAATCGGTGATGGCCGCGGCGATGGATTTCGCGGGCTATTTCTCGAAGATCCTCGCCGATCGGCGTGAGAATCCGCGCGAAGACCTGGTCTCTCTTTTCGCGAACGCCCAGGTGGGTGGCGAGCCGATGAACGAGATCGACACGATGGGCTACTGCCTGATCATGTTCGTCGCGGGGCATGAGACCACCCGTGGTGGTCTGACCGGTGGGATGAAGGCCTTGCTCGACAATCCTGATCAGCTCGCGCTCTGGAAGAGCGACCCCGAGCGTTATGCGAAGTCGGGCGTCGAAGAGATTCTGCGGTATGTGACCCCTGTTAATACGATGGCTCGGACAGTTGCGCGGGACATCGAGATCGGTGGACAGCAGATGAAGGAGGGGGATCGCCTCATCATGTTCTACGCGTCGGCGAATCGCGATGACGCGGTCTTCGATGCGCCCAACGAATTCAGAATCGATCGCAGCCCGAACCGGCATCTGGCCTTTGGGATCGGAGAGCATTTCTGTCTCGGTGCGCATCTCGCGCGAAAGTCGATGCTTGCGCTCTTCCGGGAGTTCGTCTCTCGGGTCGAGCTTGTTGAGCAGTGCGGCCCGGAGGAGCGGACGGCATCGAACCTCGTCCCCGGGCTCAAGCGCCTCCCGATCCGGTACCAGATGCGGACAAAGAGCGCCTAATCCCGACTGATCGGGACCTCTCGATTTCCTGAAGTGCGAGATTGAGGGTGTCGTATTGCGGTTGGGAAAAGACTGTTCCCGTAGTCTATTTGGGCGGGGCGTAGGGAAAGCGCTTTCGATACTTTCTCCGCATGCCGGATTCGCTGAGCGAGCGCGTCGCGGCACTGAAATGAGAACTCGAATGTCTTCCTCTGTTTTTGCGGCGATTTCCCACAGCGATCGCCCGCGTCTCGCGATGGTTGCCCTCGTTGCAACCATCATGATGACCGCGACCTCCGCGCACGCGATCTACGTCGATTTCGCTGACTACCAAGGTTCTGCGGTCGGCAACTCGGCCACGATCGAGGTCGACGGCCACTCGATTTCGATTAGCGCGAATCCGACCCGCTACGACCTCTCGATCACAGACTCGGGTCTGGGCGTCGCATGCACCGATCGCCGACGGCGTTGCCGCGGAAATTCGTCTTCGCAGATCGATGCGGAATGGCGCGAATCGATCGTGATCACATTCAACGACGGTCCGGTCGAGCTGACCGCTGTCGATCTTTCGAGCCTCTACGGCGGTGAGGTTGCCGTCGTTCAGGCGGAAGACTTCGGCGTCTCGGTACGGGGCCGCGGTTGGAATCGCCGGCGCTCAGATCGCCGCGTCGATCTCGACGAGGTCGTGACCGACCAGATCATTGTCTCGACCTGGGGTTGGTTCAGCGACGCATCGCTGCAGGGAATCGAGTTCAACGCGATTCCGACGACGGATGCGAACGTGCCGATCGATCGAGACCCGCTGGTCTCGCCGGTCCCCGAACCGGGTGCCGCTCTGCTCTTTGCGGCGGGCCTTGGCGCCGTCGGATCAGTCAGTAGGCGACGTTAGTCACAGCGACGACAAGATTGAAAACAAGAGGCCGGCGCCCTTCGGGATGCCGGCCTCTTTGTCTTTGCGGGCTCGTTCCCTGGCCTCGTTCCCAGGAGAGGTGCCTCAGTCGAGCGCCTGCGCGAACTCCCCCGTCGGGTAGGGCTGGACTCCGTGGTAGTCCCTCATGACCGTGTCCCCCTCTTCGATGAGGCCGGTGGCGGCGTCGTAGACCTTCCAGTTCATCTTGGGGCCGAAGAGCGGCTGGGATTCGACGGAGATGACGCGGAGCTCTCCCTCTTCAAAGCCACAGATCGGTTGAATCGCCTGAAGGAGCTGGATCCCGTTTAGGTGTCCGTCGCCGAAGTTCCAGCCGAGGATCGAGCCGCCCAGAACCTCTCCTTCGTACCAGTCATAGTTGTCGATATGGTCGACGGCTTTAGGGAGGGCCTCGAGGAGAGGGCGTCCTTGGAAGTGCATGAATCGGCTGACGAGCATGTTCACGTTGCACATGATCTCGAGCTGGTCGGGATCATCGATGAACTTCGCCATCTGCTCGCGCACCGTGCCCGTGTTCTTCTTGAGCTTCTTGAGTTTTTCGACCGAGTCGCCCTTCTTGAAGAGCCAAATGTTGTACATCCAATTGCCCGCGTAGTACCGCATCGACAGTAGGAACGAGACGCGCTTCGGAACGAAATTCCCGAAGAGCGGAATGCAGAACATCATGAACACGACGAAGGCCGCGAGCAGGGGCAATTCAAGAACGGCGAGGGGGGCCGCTTCCATGTTGAACCCGAACAGAAACCAGCCTCCGTAGATCATGAGGATATTCCACTCGACGGGCATTCCATTCGGGTTGTTCAGGCCGATGAAGCTATGGAAGCCGGTCATCAGGATCAGCCCGATAAGGGTTTGAATTTCGTTCGTGCTCGTGAGCAGGATCAGCGGGATCAGAAATTCGTTTGAACTCCCGAAATGGGCCATGAAAGTCGCAAACGTCGATGGCCGGAGATCGTCGGGATAGCTCTTGAAGAGCCGCTTCTTGAGGATCTTTGGGAAGAAGGGCCCGTTGTTCATCATGAACATGATGACGTAGGCGAAGTGGCTGTTGAGTTTCGAGGCGGCGGCCCAGAACCAGATGAAGCCCCAGATCCATTTGCAGAAGGAGACCCAGAGATCGCCTTCATGGGGCAGGCCCGCGATGACCGCGAAGGTCATACAGGTCATGGCCACCCAATAATGCTCCGAGCGGGCGACGAGAAAGAGCGTCTTGTCGAGCACGCCGAGTATCGGAATCGCGAGGAAGCAGGGGAACAAGAGTTCCCCCGTCACTTCCGGCGAGATGAGCACGCGGAAGAGTAGGAGTTCGGTCACGACGTAGGCGGCGACGTCGAGCCAGTTCCGCGTATCCCCGCCGATGAGGGGCGCGCCACGGAAGAGCGGCAGCTTAATCGTGCCGGTCTTCGCGAAGTGGTGAAAGCCGCCGAACGCCGGGCCGAAGCGCGCATTCATCGGACCCCATCCGCAACCGAAGCCGGCGAGTTCCCAGAACATCGACCAGACAACGGCTTTGCGGAACGCATCGGGCGTGAAGGCCCAGTCGAGGACGTTTGTAAAGCCGGCGTAGTCGGCGTTGAACATGCAGAGGATCGACCAGCCACCGATCAGACCGAAAAAGTATTTCGCCCAATAGAGCGCCATGACCGCGGGCTGGTTAGGCGACTCATTCGCCCAATCGATGCAAGCGAGGCGGACTCGTTCGGAGAAGGGGGCAGAGAGGATCCGCTCGGGATCGTACGGAGGGAGGTCGGGTTCGGACGTTGTCATGCCCCGAAGATAAACAGAATCGGGGGCGTTCGACGAGTCTCAATTTCGCTTCGTGGCGGTCGCGCCGACGCGGGATTTCAGCCTCGCAGTTCGCTCGCGAGCATCTCCGAGAGCGCCCCGGTGATGGCTTCCACGCTTCCGTCCGGCGTTTCCCGTTGCGCGACCACAACCCCATCCGGGCGCGTGAGTATCCACGCCTGCCTGGCGTGGTTATTTGCCACAGACGCCTCATATCCGACTTCGATCTTGGTCGCGCGGGCGAGTGCCGAGGCGAGCTCTCGCCCCTTGGTTTCGTCCGGGCCGATCAAGCTGAACCGCGCATAGTCCGCGGAGCCCCGCAGCGTCGGATGCTCGTCGCTTGCACCCGCGACTTCGGGGTAGGACCCATCCGATGCGAAGTGATCGAATTGCGAATCGATCGCCGCCTGGAGCGCGGCCTTTTCTGCTGCGTCGTGGTTCTTGAGGCGGGCGCAGAGCGACGCATAACTATCGAAGGGACCGACGGCTTGATTGACGCTGGCGAGGCCGAGCATATTCTGAAAGCTCGTGTCCGCGTTGCGCTTCGCGGCGGGGCGACATTCGGCTTCGTAGGTGTCGAGCAAGGCGTCCGGGGCTTGGTCTGCATCGACCATCGCGAGCTTCCAGACGAGGTTGTGCACGTCGAGCACGCCCGTATTCAGACCCAGCCCGCCCGTCGGCGGGAACCGATGGGCCGCATCGCCGGCCAGGAAGACGCGACGTTCGCGGTAGCGCGACGCCACCTGATTGAAGGGCATCCAGGCGTCGGTCGAGACGATTTCGATCGGGGCATCGACCTCCGGGCCCAAGGCCTGTCTCAAACGCGCCTCCATCGTGTCGGCCTCATTTTCGATTCCGAAGGCCGGGGTCATGAAGACGTAGGACTGCTTGGGGTCATGGACGATGATCGTGCCGCCAGATTCGGGATTCATGATCCAGAAGAGTGGTCCCGGGCGGGAATCGATCCACGGAGTCAGGTCCGCCCGGAAATGAACCATCATGAAATTGGCGAGGGGGCCCTGTCCCTCCATCTCGATCCCGATCCGCTTGCGCGTTCGACTGCCTGCACCATCCGCGGCAATTACCCAGCGGGAGCGAAGCGTGCGTTCATTCCCGTTCGTATCGCATAACGTCGTGGTGACCCCGGCATCATCTTGATCGATCTCCGAGGCTTCGATGCCGAAGGCGATCGTGGCGGGGGGGAGTTCCTGTGCGCGGTTCGCCAGGATCGGTTCGAGTCGACTCTGGGAGAGGTTGATCCAGGCCTCGTCGAGGGGGTCATCCGCCGGCGGTCGACCGCCGCGGAGGTCAAGCCGTCCGACTTCCGGGCCCCCCAGCGTTGTGCACCAATTGATGTTCTCAAGCGAGAGTGGAGCGATGGCCGCGCGGATCTCTTCCCGTACGCCGAGTTGCGAGAGCACTTCGAGGGGGCGATGGCGGATGACGTGGGCGGCGGGCGCCTTTTGCGTGCCCGGCCGTCGCTCGACCAGCACGTGATCGATCCCGCGCATCGAGAGCAAGATCGAGGCGACGAATCCATTCGGCCCTCCGCCGATCACGAGGACGCCGGTTTCCGCCGGAAGGGAATCGAGACTCGTCATGCTGTCTACCATTCCTGACCAAAGTGATTGCGGTAGACGGCTTCTTCCACGGGCCGGCGGCTCAGCGGCCCATGGCCCCCGCCCACGGGCCAACCGATCGGGACCATCGCATGGATGCCCCAGGGCTCGGGAATCGAAAGCAGGTCGCGCACCTCTTCCTCACGCGCGCATAACAACGTCGTCAGGACACAGCCGAGGCCTTCTGCTCGACAAGCGAGCAGGAGGTTCTGGACCGCGGGGTAGAGCGATGCGCCGCCGACGACGGAGGGGCGATCGAGCTCCAGGTCCGTGACATGAAGTTGCTCGGGATTGAAGCAGAAGAGCGCGATGACCGGGGTCTCCGCGAGATTCGTGGCAAGGAAGTCCCCCGCGGCGAGGTTCCGTTCGAGTCCCGCTTTCATGTCGTCGGGCAAGCCGACGATTCGCTCGCGGGAGGCGTTCGCATAGTCCGCCCATTCCCCCGCGTAGAGCGTCGCCAGTCCAGCCTTCGTATCGGGATCATCGACCGCAAGGATTCGCCAGGGCTGCTGATTGGCACCGGAGGGCGCCCAGGTCGCGGCGGTGAATACGCGCTTGAGCGTGTCTTGAGGAATCGGGTCGGGTCGCAAGCGCCGCACCGAACGGGTCGTACTTGCGGCGTCGAAGAGGTCGAGCCCCGCGCGCTCGGGAAGCGGCGGCGGCCCCACCACGGGCAGGTCAGCCGAGGGACCGGGCGGATGGAAACTTTCGAGGACACCGGAGACGAGCTGGTAGAAGCCGACGAGGGTGATGAGTTCGACGGTTGCTCGAATGCCGAGGATCTTGCGGGCATCGCCCAGGGTCGCGTCCGCGAGTCGTCGGCGATGGACGAGTTCATACGCGACATCATGAGCGACGCGCATCGCGTCGTCGTCAAACTCCGGCCGACGCCCGAGCCCGATCGCTTCGATCACCGATTCCGGAACCTCTGCTCGCCGGGCGAGAATGCTGTGGGCCCACCACTCAAAGTCCGCGGACCAGGCGCGGGCGACGACGAGGACGGCGACTTCGCGAGCGGTTTCGGGGTAGTCCGTCTCGGCGCGGAACGCGTTGCCTGCGCGTTCAAAGTGGATACCGAGGGCGGGGGAGCGCAGCCATGCGTCGAAGGGGCCCGAGAGCGAGCCGTCTTCGCGGATCAGCAGCTTCTTCATGGGGCCCTGGCCGCGCGGACTGGCGAGGACGGCGTCGTAGAGGACGCGCTGTTCGTTTGAGAGAGATTCTGGGGTTAACGGCTCGAGTCGCGGTTCCGGCATTAGTCGTCCTCGAAGAAGCTGCTCA
>Ga0316208_1001117_pt1 | contig 26883 bp, 26 predicted proteins | sample 3monopyrite_MG_FD_204944 | JGI IMG/M metagenome (GOLD analysis project Ga0316208, IMG submission 204944) | Microbial mat bacterial communities from mineral coupon in-situ incubated in ocean water Damariscotta River, Maine, United States -... | ecosystem: Environmental > Aquatic > Marine >... | reverse complement strand
ATCAACAACGGAATAATTACCTACATTATTTACCGCATTAATAACATCTTGATTGCTTATCTTATTTGCATTAAAAACAAATTTGCCTTCTCCTGTTTCGTGATTTACAGTGCTACTTACAATTCCGTCTGTAAGGTTCAAATCTTTTTCAATATGAGAAGAACAACCAGAACAAGTCATTCCATCAATATTTAGAACTATAGTTTTATTACTCATCTTTTACTTTATTTATAACTTGGTAGCCAGTTGAGTTTATTGCCTTTTCTATGTCTTTTTTAGCCGTTTTAGATTTATCAAAAGTGACTGTGGCATTTTCATTGTCATAACTCGCCGAAACAGAAATAATCCCCGAAAGTTTATTCACTTCGTTTTCAACTTGTGCTTCACAACCACTGCAGGTCATCCCTTCAATATCAAAGTTTAGGGTTTCCACATTGGCTTCACTGACCACGACCACTTTCTTGTTATTATTATTATTATTATTATTATTGGGATAAAAGATGTGTGCATAATATGGAAAGCTAATTGAAAAGGCTGCAAACAAGGTAATACCTATTAAAAACCCTCTAGTTTGAAACCATCTTGGTTTTGCATTTACCTCACAACAATCCGCTGCTTTTTTGGTCTTTAAATAACTGTACCAAGCATAGCCAATTGCCAATACTGCTAATCCTATAAGATAAGGTCTAAAGGGTTCCATCCATGATAAAGCGGAAGCGCCTCCACCTACGCCTGCAATTAATGCAATAACTGGAGGAATACAGCAGGATGATGCTGCTACAGCAGCAAATAACCCTGTATAAGCTGCATTTTTAGATGTTTTTTCCATACTCATTATTATAAAATTTATGCTGTTTTTCGTTCTAATTTGATTGACTTAAAAATGCTATTCAAAATATCGGTTTCATCCTCGTTTAGAGAATAGTATAAGGTTTGCCCATCACGTCTTGCAGTAATAATTCCTGCATCCTTAATTTTACGTATGTGTTGAGAGATTGCAGGTACACTCATTTTTAGAATATCTGCTAAATCACAAGGACATAATTCATTTTCTGTATTTAATAGAAAAAGAATTTTCAATCTTACATCGTTCCCAGCAATGGATAATAGTTTTGTCATTTTTTGAAAACTTCCTTCTATTTTATCTAAAGTCTCCATACAGTTTTGTAACTGTTTTTGGTTGGCTTCCACTCTTGTACAGGTTATTTCTAATTTCATGTGTCTCTATTATTGTTTTTTATTGGTTACATGTAGCTTCCATATAATCATCACCTCGAGTATCAAAAACTCGTTATGGAAGTTTCATAAGATATGTTTTATAGGTGTAAATATATAATTATTTACGTATTTAAGCAAATACATAATTATATAATTTCTAATTTTGGAAAAATTTTGCTCTTTTGGTTTTTTGAGCGTTGGATTTGAGTATTGGGAAAAACCGAAAAGGCTAAAATGAAGCTGGCTAAACCTGCCAGTTGGCAGGCTGGTACCCCTATGGCTTGCCTCGGGGATAGTTGGCTTCAAGAAATTTTTAATTGATATGGCGTTGCTTTAATGACTTAAATAAGTCGTTAGCAAGTTAGTAGAATTTATTTACAAAGTAAAAATAACACCATCCAGATTTTTATTTTAAAACTTTAGTTGAACTCATTTTCTTTTAAAAAAAGCTTACTAAGTTTAAGCTTTTGTTCGTTTTCATCCTTTTATTTCAATCGTTTTAATGTAGTTGAAAAGTAGTTTATAAAACCTTTTAAATAACTAAAAACAATTCTCTAATAACTGTTTTAATTTTGTAAATTTGCCTGCGTTTATAAGCGCAACATGACAACTACAGCAAAATACATATTTGTAACCGGTGGGGTTACATCATCCCTAGGAAAAGGAATCATAGCAGCATCTCTTGCTAAATTGCTCCAAGCTCAAGGCTACAGAGTAACTATCCAAAAATTAGATCCTTACATTAATGTAGATCCAGGAACTTTAAATCCATACGAGCATGGGGAATGCTATGTAACCGAGGATGGTGCAGAAACTGACTTAGATTTAGGGCATTATGAGCGTTTTTTAAACCGGCCAACAAGTCAAGCAAACAACGTTACTACTGGAAGAATTTACCAAAGCGTCATTCAAAAAGAGCGTCGTGGTGAATTTCTAGGAAAGACGGTACAGGTAGTTCCTCATATTACTGATGAAATAAAAGAACGTGTTCAAATTTTAGGTAATTCTGGTAACTATGATATCGTAATTACTGAAATTGGTGGAACAGTTGGTGATATTGAATCGTTGCCATATATAGAAGCCGTGCGTCAATTACGGTGGGATTTAGGTGAAAATAACGGTATTGTTATTCATTTAACTTTAGTGCCTTATTTATCTGCGGCGGGCGAGTTAAAAACTAAACCTACGCAACACAGTGTAAAAACGTTGATGGAAAGTGGCGTGCAAGCCGATATTTTAGTGTGTAGAACTGAGCATCATTTGCCAAAAGACTTACGTAGAAAGTTAGCTTTATTTTGTAATGTAAAAGAAGAAGCTGTTATCGAATCTATTGATGCATCTACCATTTATGATGTGCCAAACTTAATGTTGGAAGAAGGGTTAGATAAGGTGGTTCTTGAAAAGTTAAACTTAAAAAGCACAAAACCGGATATAGAACAATGGAATCAGTTTGTACATCGTCATAAAAACCCTAAAACTGAAGTTACTATTGGTTTAATTGGAAAATATGTAGAGTTGCAAGATTCATATAAGTCTATTTTAGAAGCTTTTATTCACGCTGGTGCGGAAAATGAAGTTAAAGTAAACGTAGAATCTGTACATTCAGAATATATAAACAAAGACAATGCAAAATTAAAATTAGGACATTTAGATGGTGTATTGGTAGCTCCAGGTTTTGGTGAACGCGGTATTGATGGTAAAATTGATGCGGTGCAATATGTAAGAGAGAACAACGTGCCTTTTTTAGGAATTTGTTTAGGGATGCAAATGGCAGTTATAGAATTTGCTAGAAATGTTTTGGGAATTACTGATGCTGCTTCTACAGAAATGGATGCAAGCACAAACAATCCTGTAATTGATTTAATGGAAGAACAAAAAAATATTACTGATAAAGGTGGAACTATGCGTTTAGGTGCTTGGGCATGCAACTTGAAAGTGGGAAGTGCTGTTCGTGATATTTATAAAGCTGAAAGTATTTCAGAGCGTCACAGACACCGCTATGAGTTTAATGGAGACTATAAAGAAAGGATTGAAGCTGCTGGTATGATTGCAACAGGTTTAAATCCAGATACGGGATTAGTAGAAATTATAGAAATTCCAGATCACCCTTGGTTTATTGGTGTACAGTATCATCCTGAATATAAAAGTACAGTAGCGAATCCGCATCCACTTTTTGTGGCTTTTGTAAAAGCTTCATTAAATCATATGAAAAAGAAAAAGAAAAATAATGCCACTATGGCACAAAAATAAAAATGGTTAGCTTATTGCTAAGCTATTTTAATTCCTGCTTACACAGGAATATTTTTTAAACGACACGAGAGAATAGATGGAAGAAAAAAAATTAGATATTAATACGATTATTGGCTTCGTGCTTATTTTCGGAATTCTAGCATATATGCTTTGGCAAAATCAACCTTCGCCAGAAGAAATTGAAGCTCAAGAAAAAGCCAAACAAGAACAAGTTGAAACTGAACAAAAAGTTAAAGAGCAAGAGCAAACGTTAGTGACTACTGCTGAGGATTATGCTATTGGTTCTGGTGCAGATTCTCTTCAAATCGTTCAGTTAAAAAATAAATTAGGCGCTTTTGCATATTCGGCTATACAATCAACTAGTAAAGAAACGGTTGTTGAAAGTGATTTGTTAGCCCTTAAGTTTAATAACAAAGGTGGCTATCTTTCTGAAGTGCGATTAAAACAATTTGTTGATTACGATTCTATTCCAATCTATATGATTAAGGATAATAATGCTTCTTTCAATATTAATTTTGGAACAACTGACAGTCGAATTCTTAATACGAAAGATTTACCATTTGTACCTTCAGTAACCAAAAATGCTGATATCACTGTTGTTTCTATGAAACTTAAAGTTTCTGAAAGCCAGTTTTTAGAATATCGCTATGAGTTGAAAGAAGGCGATTATATGATAGACTTTGCTATCCGTTCTCAAGGTTTAAGCAATGTTATTAATAGTTCTCAAGGCATTAATTTAGACTGGAAACTTAAAGGGTTTCGTAATGCTAAAAGTATTTCTTATGAAAACAGATATACTGATATTCATTATGATTACGAAGATGGAAAAGCGGATTACACTAGAGATGGTGAAGATGATATAAAAGATGTCTCTTGGATTGGCTATAAGCAGCATTTCTTCTCTTCCGTGTTATTAACAGATACGCGTTTTAAAAACGTAAGAGTAAAAACTGAAAATTTAGTTAAAGATGAAACTATAGATACAGTATATACTAAAAGTTTTGCAACTACAATACCATTAGAATTACAAGGTGGAGAAATCAATCAAGCGATGGATTGGTATTACGGCCCGAGTGATTTTAAAGTTCTTGATACTTATAATAGAAACTTAGATGAATTAGTACCATTTGGTTGGGGATTATTTGGTTGGATAAACCGATACATTTTTATGCCACTTTTTGGCTTTTTAGGCGGGTTTATGCCTTATGGTATTGCCATTGTGGTGATGACTATTTTAGTGAAGATATTATTATCATTTGTGCAGTACAAGCAGTTTTTATCTCAGGCAAAAATGAAAATTTTAAAACCTGAATTGGATGCCATTAGAGAAAAACACAAGGATAATAAAATGAAAGCGCAACAAGAAACTATGGCGTTGCAAACCAAAGCAGGAGCAAGCCCTATGGCAGGATGTTTACCAGCTCTAGTTCAGTTGCCAGTATTTTATGCCTTGTTCCAATTTTTTCCATCAGCGTTCGATTTGAGACAAAAATCGTTCCTTTGGGTAAAAGATTTATCATCTTATGATGTTATTGCAAACTTGCCATTTGATATTCCTTGGTATGGTAATCACGTAAGTTTGTTCCCAATATTAGCTTCAGTAGCTATTTTCTTCTATATGCGTTTAACTACGGGTCAGAATATGCAATCGCAACCACAGCAGGAAGGGATGCCAGATATGGGTAAAATGATGAAGTACATGATGTATTTCTCTCCAATTATGATGTTGTTTTTCTTTAATAATTATGCTTCTGGTTTAAGTTTATATTACTTTGTTTCAAACTTAATTAGTATTGGAATCATCTTAGTGATTAAAAACTTTATTCTTGATGAAGATAAAATTCATGCTGAGATGCAAGAGAAGAAAAAGAAGCCTAAAAAACAAGGACGTTTCCAAAAGAAAATGGCTGATATGATGGAGCAGGCAGAAAAGCAAAAACAAGCACAACAAAAACGTAAATAATTCTATTGGAAAACTCCTTCCCTTTGAAGGGAAGGTGGATTTCATCCCGAAATAAAGGGATGAAAGACGGAAGGGTAAATATAAAAAGCTGTCAAGAACATTATTTGGCAGCTTTTTTGCTATAACAAATTTATAGTTTATTCGTTTACTAGGTACAATACCAATATAACCTCAAATTATTAATACGATATTTTAAAATTAAATTGGTACAATTTCCGCGAAAGCGATACAATCAAAATTCAAAATGAAAAGATTTTATAGTTTATTGTTTTTTTTAATGACTTGTAGCTTCATATTTGCACAAGATTTTAATCAGTTTGACGCTAACGGAAAGCGTCATGGTGTTTGGAAAAAGAATTTTGAAGACACCAATATTATTAGGTATGAAGGGCAGTTTTTACATGGAAAAGAAATTGGGTTGTTTAAATTTTATAAGAACTATAAAAAGAAAGCCATTCTATCGGCTACTAAATTATTTAATGAAAATAATAAAATAGCTGAGGTTAAATTTTTAGCATCTAATGGAAAAGTGATTAGTGAAGGTAATATGGATGGTAAAACATATATAGGTACCTGGAAATACTATCAACAAAACTCAGACCAACTGCTAATACTTGAACATTATAATGATAGCGGTGAATTAATAGGGGAGCGTTTAGTGTATTATCCAAATGGGCAAATAGCAGAAAAACAAAACTATATAAATGGTAAATTGGAAGGCATATCACAATGGTATTCTGTTAAAAATATTAAGTTAAAGGAATACATTTATGAAAATGGTGAGTTACATGGTGCAGCTAAATTCTATAATCCCAAAGCCGAGTTATTATCTGAAGGTCAATATAAAAGAGGTGAAAAAGATGGTATTTGGAAGTACTATGAAAACAGTAAATTAGTTGATGAAAAAGACTATACTTATAAGCCTAAATACATTAAAAAAACGCCTTAATTACTTAAGGCGCTCTTTTTCATAGACAAGTTTTAGTGGGAATTACTAGCGTTTGCCTACAATCAACAAACCAAACTAATTTTTTATTCAGAAGCTGGAAGTAATACACGGTCTATAACGTGAACTACGCCGTTAGTAGCTTGTATATCTACCAAAGAAGTAACTATATTACTTAATCTATCGTTTCCATCTGTTAATGTAAAAGCAGTTGCATCTGCGGTAATTGGACCTCCTAAAGTAGGCACTTCACCACTCGTTAATCCACTAGATTGAACATTCGCATTAACAATGTGATTTAATAAAACAGCATCAACAGTTGCTGTTGCTATATCTGTAAGCGCACTTACTTCTAATTCCGTTAACAATGACCCGAAAGCATCATTTGTAGGAGCAAAAACTGTAAATGGTCCTGCTGTTGCATCAGAAACAGTAGCAATATATGGTACTGTTGGAGAACCTGTATCTGCATATACTAATGCGCTAACTAAATTTGACAATGCATCATTTGTAGTGGCGAATGTGGCAATTGTTGGCAAATCAATTACTTTATCAATAATATGAACTATACCATTTGAAGTAGACACGTCTGGAGTTTCTACTTTAGCGCTACCATTAAATACCACACCAGCAGTACCGTTGTAGTATAAACTTAATTTTGTTTCGTTTGGACCATCTGCTAAGGTATTGGTATAACCTGTATTACCAATAAGTGCAGAAGATGGTATGTTAGCTCCACCAATTACGTGGTTTAATAAAATTTGTGTTAAAACGTCATTTGGTACTTCAGATAAAGCATTGAATCCTTTAGCGGCCAAAAATGCTGTAAATGCTGCATTTGTTGGAGCTAATACTGTTTTGTCTCCAGAAGCAGTTAAGGCATCCACTAGACCAGCTTGTATTACGGCATCCACTAAAATACTTAAATCACCAACAGACTGCGCTGTCTCCACTATGTTTAAAGGATCTGGCGTTGGTGTTGAGTTGTCATCATCATTACTACATGATGTAAATGCAATCATTGCTATGATGATTACTGCTAATTTTTTCAAAGAATTAAATGTTTTCATTTTTTCAAGTTTTTTATTTGTTTAACAAAAATACAAAATAATTAAACAAAATAACAAGTATTGTTTAATAAATTTATGTTAATGTTGAACAAAAGTGTATTTCATCGATTCATAAGAAATAGTAATTAGTATTTAAATAGTAGTATAATATGTATCTTTGTGAACTAATTTTTTAAGAATGAAACGTGTAATTATTGGGCTTTCTGGTGGTGTAGATTCTAGCGTTGCGGCTTATTTATTAAAGGAGCAAGGCTACGAGGTAATTGGCTTGTTTATGAAAAACTGGCATGATGACTCGGTGACTATATCTAATGAGTGTCCGTGGTTAGATGATAGCAATGACGCTATGTTAGTAGCAGAAAAGCTTGGTATTCCGTTTCAAACAGTTGATTTAAGTGAACAATATAAGGAACGCATTGTTGATTATATGTTTCATGAATATAAAAAAGGAAGAACACCAAATCCTGATGTGCTTTGTAATAGAGAGATTAAGTTTGATGTGTTTATGAAAATTGCACTAGAACTTGGTGCCGATTATGTTGCCACTGGCCATTATTGCAGAAAAGGCGTTATTGAGAAAGATAATAAAAAAGTTTATCAGCTTTTAGCAGGAGCTGATGATAATAAAGATCAATCGTATTTTTTATGTCAGTTATCTCAACAACAGTTATCTAAGGCTTTATTTCCTATAGGTGAATTAACAAAACCTGAAGTAAGAGAAATTGCTACAAAACTAGACTTAGTAACTGCAGAAAAAAAGGATTCGCAAGGGTTATGTTTTATAGGGAAAGTTAAGTTACCAGATTTTTTACAACAACAATTGAAACCAAAAGAAGGTGTTATTGTTGAAGTTTCAAAAGAGCAAGACGTTTTTAGACACGTTGAAACTGAATTTAATTCTGCAGAAGAAAAATTAAAATATCTATCTCGTAAAATTGATTATAAAGTTGACTATGGCGAAATAGTTGGTAAACATCAAGGGGCGCATTATTTTACTAAAGGTCAACGTAAAGGACTTGCTGTTGGAGGAACCGTAGAACCTTTATTTGTAATTGATACGGACGTTGTAGAGAATGTGATTTATACAGGACAAGGAAAAGCGCATCCAGGGCTTTTTAAGAAAGCTTTATTTGTTTCCAATGAAGAACTGCATTGGGTTAGAGAAGATTTAAAACTTCAAATAGATGAAACTATGGAAGTTTTAGCTAGAATTAGATATAGACAAACTTTACAAAAAGCCATTTTGCATAAAGTTGATAGTGGATTGTATGTTGAATTTGAAGAATTTCAGTCTGCAATAACAGAAGGGCAATTTGTAGCTTGGTATATTGGTGATGAGCTCATAGGTTCGGGAGTAATTTCATAATTTTAATATATATTCAATTCAATGTCAAACAGAATTACAAAGCTTTTCAAAATAAAGTATCCTATTATTCAAGCAGGAATGATTTGGAATAGTGGATGGCGATTAGCATCTGCATCTAGCAACTCAGGAATTCTTGGGCTTATTGGAGCAGGTTCTATGTATCCGGAGGTGTTACGTGAGCACATTCAAAAATGTAAAAAGGCAACAGACAAACCTTTTGGGGTTAATGTTCCTATGTTATATCCTAACATCCAAGAGATTATGGATATTATAGTTGAGGAAGGTGTAAAAATTGTTTTTACTTCAGCAGGGAATCCTAAAACATGGACTTCCTGGTTAAAAGAAAGAGGCATTACAGTTGTGCATGTTGTGAGCAGTGTTAAGTTTGCTTTAAAAGCCCAAGAAGCAGGAGTTGATGCCATTGTTGCTGAAGGTTTTGAAGCTGGTGGACATAACGGGAGAGATGAAACTACTACACTTACGCTTATTCCAATGGTGAAGGAACACATTCAAATTCCTTTAATAGCTGCGGGAGGTATTGCTACTGGTAGAGCGATGTTGGCCACCATGATTTTAGGAGCGGATGGGGTTCAAATTGGAAGTAGGTTTGTGGCTAGTGAAGAAAGTTCCGCTCATGTTGCATTTAAACAAATGGTTGTTGAATCTAAAGAAGGCGATACACAATTAACACTAAAAGAATTAGCGCCTGTTAGGTTGATAAAAAACGATTTCTATAATCAAGTTCAAGATTTATATAAAACGACGCCAACAATTGAACAGCTTAGAGAATTACTAGGTAGAGCAAGAGCTAAACGTGGTATGTTTGAAGGTGATTTAGAGGAAGGCGAGTTAGAAATTGGTCAAATTTCTGGATTGATTCATGATATTAAGCCCGTTGCAAAAATTGTAAAAGATATTGTTAAAGAGTTTGAAGCGTCAAAAAAAAACATTTCAAACCTTTAAAAGAATAGTTCATAAAATAGAAAAAGAGGAAATTTATTTTCCTCTTTTTCATTTAGAAACCTAAAGCGTTAATTTGAAATCCCTATAAATAAAGCTAAATGTTTCTATTTATGCTATTAAATATTTGAGAGAATGCTTTTAATAGCATTACGAAAGTATAAAAAATACTACATAATAAAACAAAAACCAGAGTTAGTTATTAACATTTGTTAATTAGTCTTTTTTGCTAAAAGAAAATTATCAAATCTCTAAAAAATAATGTGTAAAGTTTACTTTTGCTAAATGCAAATTCGCAATTATACTAAAGAGTTTAAATACAATTGGCAACTTGCTGCACCTGTAATGTTGGGTATGCTTGGGCATACCTTTGTTAGTTTTGTTGATAACATTATGGTTGGTCAATTAGGTACCGCAGAGTTAGCTGCTGTATCTTTAGGTAATAGTTTTATGTTTATTGCCATGTCTTTAGGGATTGGTTTTTCTACTGCGATTACGCCTTTAATTGCAGAAGCAGATTCATCTCAAGATTTTGTTCGTGGCAAATCATCATTTAAACATGGTTTGTTTTTATGCACGGTTTTAGGGGTACTCTTGTTTTTATTATTATTATTTGCTAAACCTTTAATGTATTTAATGAAACAGCCCGTTGAGGTTGTTGAGCTAGCCATACCGTATTTAGAATTGGTTGCATTTTCATTAATTCCATTAATCATTTTTCAGGGGTTTAAACAATTTAGTGATGGTTTATCAATGACCAAATACCCTATGTATGCTACGCTAATAGCTAATATTATAAATATAATTTTAAATTATTTATTGATTTTTGGAAAGTTTGGTTTTCCGGAATTAGGAATTGTTGGTGCTGCTTATGGCACGCTAGCATCAAGAATTATAATGGTTTGGTATTTATGGGTTTTATTAAAAGGGAAAGAAAAATCTAAAGCGTTTGTTACTAATATCAAGTTCTTTGTACTTGATACGTTGATGTTGAAAAAAATAATCAATTTAGGTGCGCCTAGTGCTATGCAAATGTTTTTTGAAGTCGCCATTTTTACTGCAGCCATTTGGCTTAGTGGTTTGCTAGGTAAAAACCCACAAGCAGCAAATCAAATTGCTTTAAATTTAAGTTCAATGACGTTTATGGTAGCCATAGGACTTAGCGTTGCAGCTATGGTTCGCGTAGGTAATCAAAAGGGCTTAAAAGCTTATTTTGAATTGCGTAGAATTGCCTTTTCTTTATTCTTAATGGGTACACTAATGGCTATTGGTTTTGCATTAATTTTCTTTGTGTTGCACGATTATTTGCCGAAAATATATGTAGATTATGATGATGCCGAAAACCTAATTGATAATAAAGAGGTTGTAAGTATAGCTTCAAAATTATTAATTGCGGCTGCAATTTTTCAAATAAGCGATAGCATTCAAGTATTAGTCCTTGGCGCATTACGTGGATTGCAAGATGTTAAAATCCCGACTATAATTACGTTTATATCGTATTGGTTGGTAGGATTTCCAATAAGTTGGTTTTTGGGAAAAGAAGATGCTTATGGTAGTTTTGGAATTTGGTTAGGACTTCTTGCAGGTTTAACTACAGCAGCAATTTTATTGTATATAAGGTTTAATTATTTAACTAAAAGATTAATTTCAGAAGAGTTAAAAGTGAACTAAAGTACCTGAAGTATTTAAAGTTCAAAAAAGAAAATGACTAACAAAGAGTTTGCAGTACAATTAGAGAAAAGAACGGTTATGTTTGCTATCGACATTATAAATTTATCAGCAAGCTTACCAAATACTACCGAGGCTTTAGTATTGAGAAATCAGCTAACTAAATCTGGAACAAGTATTGGAGCTAATTATAGAGAGGCTAATCGGTCTAGAAGTCCTAGATATTTTAAAAATAAAATAAAGATTAGCTTAGGCGAAGCTAGTGAGACAGATTATTGGTTAAAAATAATTGAAGAATTAAAATGGATAAATAATATGAATTTGAAGGATATAAGAAAAGAAGCTAAAGAACTTTTGGCTATTTTTACTTCTATAGCACATAAATTATAAAATGAAGTGTTTTTACGGAGTCTGATCTATAACTTTAGCTCACTTAAGACACTTATAACTTAAAACTTAATATATGACACTACCAAAATTTATACTTGGTGATAATACCCAATTCCCAAATGCTATTTATGTTGTTCATACCGAATTCCCTAGATTTATAATTAATCTTGAAAATGATGCCGTAGAGTGGTTTGAAGATTTTGATCCTGAAGATCAGGAGGAATTAGAAACAGAAACTGAAAATGCCATAAAGGAAGCTACTGCCTTTTATGATAGTGAAGTAGCTAAATACGACGAGTAATTGCGTTAGGGATTGCAGCGGAAATCCTTTTTTGTTTTTATAAAGACCTTTCGACTGCGCTCAAGGTGACAAACAAAAAAGATTGTAATGTAAAGCCCGACCCTTTTGGGTAACGCCCAAATACAATTATATGATTGAACAGCTTTTACAATACGATACCGAATTATTCTTGTTTTTAAACAATCTTGGTTCAACGACTTGGGATGGTTTATGGTTAATTATAACCAATAAATTAGCATTTATCCCTTTATATGCGCTTTTATTATTTCTTCTTTATAAAAATTATGGATTAAAATCGTTGTTGATTTTTGTAATTGTTATAGCCTTAATGATAACCTTTACAGATCAAATAACGAACGTTTTTAAACGCACATTTATGAGGTCAAGACCTTGTGGTGTAGATGAATTAGCTGATAAAATTCGATTTATTGCTGTGCGTTGTGGGAAATATGGGTTTTTCTCTGGGCATTCATCTAATACAATGGCAGCAGCAGTTTTTGCGGGCTTAATGTTGAAACCTTATTACAAAAACTTAATTTTTATTTTACTGTTTTGGAGTGCTATAGTGGCTTATAGCAGAATTTATGTTGGTGTGCATTACCCATTGGATATAATATGCGGAATGACCTTTGGCGCTATATCTGGATTTATATTTTATAAGATGAACAAGTATTTATTAAAACGATTTTTGAATATTAATTGAGTTTTAATAAATAATCCGCAGCTACAAACGGCGTTGTTTGATTATTTTCAATAAGTTGTAATTGCTTAGCTAATTCTTTTTTAATTTTTGGTGTGTTGAAGAAATCAGATTTTAATTGATCTTCAATAGTTTGAATGAGCCAAAATTTATTCTGTTCATGTCGTTTTTTACTAAAGAAATCATGCTTTGAAGTCGTTTTAATATAATCTAAAATAATGTTCCAAATAACATCAATACCTTCATTTTTAATAGCGCTACATAGTGTTACTTTAGGTTGCCAATTTGACGATTTTTCAGGGTAGAGGTGAAGCGCTCTATTAAACTCTACTTTAGCAAGTTTTGCTCTTTTTAAGTTATCGCCATCAGCTTTATTAATAGCAATAGTATCTGCCATTTCAATAATACCGCGTTTTATGCCTTGTAGCTCATCACCAGCACCAGCCAATTTTAAGAGTAAAAAGAAATCTACCATACTGTGCACGGTAGTTTCACTTTGCCCTACACCAACGGTTTCTATAATAATAACATCAAAACCTGCAGCTTCACATAAAATGATGGTTTCTCTGGTTTTTCTAGCTACACCTCCAAGCGAATCACCAGAAGCAGACGGACGTATAAATGCGTTTTTATCTTTAACTAAATCTTCCATTCGGGTTTTATCACCCAAAATACTACCTTTTGTAATAGTGCTACTGGGATCTATAGCCAGAACAGCAACGTGTTTTTCAAGAGAAGTTAAATGTTTTCCAAAGGCTTCAATAAAAGTGCTTTTTCCAACTCCTGGCACTCCTGTTATACCAATTCTAATAGATTTATTGGCATGAGGCAAGCAGCTTTTTAAAATTAAACTTGCCAAATCTTTATGCTTGGGATTTTTACTTTCAATTAAAGTAATAGCTCTACTTAAAGCAGTGATATCTTTTTTTAAAATGGATTTAACTAGAGTGTCAACATCAATCTCTGCTTTGCGTTTTTCTTTAATGGATTTAATTGAAGATGCATTGGTGATTTCTGAAATAGAAACTCCTTTTTTTTCTTTTAATGCGGATTTACTTTTTTTTGCCACTAATGCACAAATGTTTTTCTAATTTACGATTTTATTCCTATTTGACTGTAAACTTATTTAAGCGGAACTGCAACTTTTACATCATCCCAAGCCATAGTTAAAAACAGATGATCTGTAGAATTATCAAAAGCAATGGTAAACTGCTCAACATGGTTTTCTAATTTATGCACAGGCACTTCAATGTTTATGGCATCGTAATTAGGATCCCACATAGGTATCATTTCGGCATTAACACCCCATGAGTATTGTTTGGAATTAAATATAACACTCCATGTTGAATCTTTAGGAACTGTCCATAGTGTATATTTCCCAGCGGCTAATAGCATTCCTTTTACTTCTAAAGGTTTATTGGTTTCGAATGTGGTAGCTTCGTTCGCTCCTGTTCGCCATACTTGATTAAAAGGTACTAGGGCGCCAAAAATTTCACGTTCTTTTTTATAGGGTCTATTATAAAACACTTTTAGTTTTAAATCGTTTAATTTAAATTCTACAGTGTCTTTAGGACTCAATCGTTTTGCGAAAATATTTTCCACAAAAGTAGAATATAAAAATAGCCCTAATGCTATTAGTGTTAATAGAATTAAGACGCGTTTTAAAAAGGTGTTCATATATCGCAATTTTATAAGGTGTAAAGATAATTTAAATGATATAACTAGTAAAATACAAACGTCATTTATTTAGCTTTGTTGTGGAGGGTGAAATGACAGATGACGGATGACGGATGCAAACGGAGACTCTTACTGTAATTTGATTACTCTGTTGTTTTTTTTCTCGCAAAGGCGCTAAGACCCGAAGGTTTACTCGATTGAATAAAGAATAAATTCTATTATTTTTACTGTGACTGTGACTGCGACTGAGACTGAAAACTGCGGAGATGCCCGCGTGACGGATGACGGAAGCTTGACAGATGCAAACGGAGACTCTTACTGTAATTTGATTACTTTGTTGTTTTTTTTCTCGCAAAGGCGCTAAGACGCGAAGGTTTACTCGATTGAATAAAGAATAAATTCTGTTATTTTTACTGCGACTGAGACTGCGACTGAGACCGAAAACTGCGCAGATGCCCGCGTTAGGGATTGTAGTGGAAAGCCCACAGCGAGTCCCGATAGCTATCGGGACGAGCGAGGACTTGTAACGAAAAGCGCGACCCGTAGGGAAACGCCCAAATGTTTATTATTCTGAAAAAAGATATTTTTTTTTGCAACACGACAACTTTTTAATCGTCTTTAAAACGAACTAACTAAACCCACATGATGTATTAGAATGTCGTGATGAAGTTTAAAATTACAATAAAATATGACTTTTTATAAGTTGGAGCATAGCACCGCTACGGCAAAACTTAAATAAGTAGTGAAGCGCTATATTTTGCAGTAATTTTAAAATGTAATAGATTTTCTAATACATGATGAGGGTTGAACCAAAAGTAAAACAAGCATGTTTCAAGTTGACATTATTGAACAATGTAAACAAAATAATCGCAAGGCACAATTGCAGTTATACAACCAGTACTGCAACGGGATGTATATTGTTGCTAAACGGTTTTTGAAAGACACTGCTGATGCTGAAGATGTAGTACAAGAGGCTTTTATTAAGGCTTTCACCAAACTACATCAATATAAAGCTGAGGTTACTTTTGGTGCATGGTTAAAACGCATTGTTGTTAATAAAAGTATCGACTTTTTAAAAGCCAAAAAACAACATCTTGTTGAGCTTGACGAGGTTCATTTAAAAGTTGTAGATACGCCTAAAGACGACAAATGGTTAGTAGAAGATACGATTACAATAGACGATGTAAAAGTGGCCATTAATGAGTTGCCAGAAAAGTATCAATATGTTGTGATGCTATATTTAATTGAAGGATATGACCATCAAGAGATTTCGGAGATTCTAGATATTTCTGAAGTAGCATCAAGAACACAACTATCTAGAGGGAAAGTAAAATTACAAAAACTGTTAACACTTAAACAAAATGGCACAAGATATTAGAGCGTTATTTAAAAATGACAAAATAACAAATGAAAAGATGCCAGAAAATCATCAAGAACGATTTCTTGAAAAATTGGAAGCGGCATTACCAGAAGCAAAGCAATCAAAATTTGGTTGGTTGGGAATTGCGGCTAGCCTTGTAGTGCTTTTAGGTTTAAGCTTTGGAGCGTTCAAGTATTTTCAACCGCAAGACCAAGGAAACTCTCAAGAGATTGCAGCTACAAAAATTGTTGACACTAAATCTTTAGGTGATATTTCTCCTGGGTTAAAAAAGGTAGAAGATTACTATTTAGCAAGTATTAATTCTGAGTTGTCTAAAATGACATACATCCCAGAAACCAAAGCCTTATTTGATGGGTATTTAATACAATTGAATGCCCTTGATAAAGAGTATCAAAAACTATCTTTGGAGTTAACTGAGTCTGGGCCAAGTGAATTAACAGTAAATGCCTTAATTGATAATTTAAAATTGCGTTTAAACTTATTGTATCGATTAAGGTCACAATTGCAAGAATTTAATACTTCTGATGCACATGCTGATGAAGTTTCACAATCAGAACAGATTTAAACTTTTCGTATTTAAGCGAAAATTAGTCATTTTTTGCAAAATTGAAGATTTTTTTAGTTACATAGCAGCGCTATGGAAGGAAAAAAAGGCGAAAAGTGAGTGAAAAAGGGCAATTTTTTAGCGAATGGAAAAAGTTTAAACCTGTTCTTAATCTAAAAAAATCAAAAAATGAACAAGACTATTATAAAACTAAAATTAGTTGCACTATGCTTTCTTATTACGGGAAGTATAATGGCGCAAAAAAAATTAACAAAAGTATCTCAATCTATTAAAGTAGATAAGGATGTTGTAGTTGATTTAAACACAAGTTACTGCAATATTGTATTTGACACGTGGAACAAAAACACCATTGAGATTGAAGCTTATATTGAAGGTGAAAAGCTAAGTAAAGAAGCCTTAGCGGATGCTTTGAAGCAATGGAATGTAGATGTAGACGCGTCTAGTAGTAAAGTTTCAATAACGACAAATAGAAGCCAATCGTCTTCATTATGGGTGCTTAACGATTCTAATCATGTTGATGGCCATGTTCGTGCTATTCTAAAAGAATTAAAATATGAATTGGCAGAAATGCCAGAAATGCCAGAAATGGATTTTGATTTTGAAATGCCCGAAATGCCTGAGATGCCAGAACTCCCAGAATTACCTGAAGGCGTAAATGCTTTTAAGTTTGACTATGAAGCCTATAAAAAAAATGGTGAAAACTATTTAGAAGAATGGTCTCAAAAGTTCGAATCTAAATATGGAAAGGAATATGCTGAAAAAATGGAAGCTTGGGGCGAGAAATTTGGAAAAGAGTGGGGCGAGAAGTTTGGTGAAGGTTATGCCAAAGAGATGGAAAAGTGGGGCGAGAAATTTGGCGAAGAATGGGGTGAAAAGTATGGCAAGCAAATGGAAGAATGGGGCGAGCGTTTTGCCAAACGTATGGAAAGTCAGGCAAAACGTACAGAAACTCAATCCAAACGTTTAGAGATTGAAGCTAGACGCGCTGAGATACTAGCCAAACGTTTAGAAAAAAAGGAAGAACTTCTAATTGAGAAAAAAGAGCGTGCTGAAGCAATTAGAGTCCGTGCAGCAGAACATAAAACCCGAGAACAAGCATTAGAACACAAAAAACATATAAGAGAACGCGCTGTTTTAATAAAAGATAGGGAAAAGGAAATTGAAAGATTGTTTGATAATAATTCGCATCCTAACGTTAAGAAAACAATTAAAATCAAAATGCCAAAAGGTGCCAAGTTAAAGGTTAATGTTAGGTATGGAGAGATTGAGTTTGCGGCTAATGTTGATAATTTAGAGGCAGATTTATCACATGCAAAGTTTACAGCACAAAGCATTAATGGAAGTTTAACTTCCATTAATGCTTCTTATTCGCCAATTTATGTAACCAACTGGAATTTAGGTGAGCTAAATTTAAATTATGTAAATAATGCTGAACTTAAAAATGTGAAACATATAGTTTTAAATTCTGTGTCTTCAAATATTGATGTTGAAAATTTATTTGGAAGCGCCATTATTGATGGCAATATTGGTAATTTAAAAATTTTTAATATTGATGATAATTTTATCAGTTTGAATATGATTCTTCAAAATAATGATGCGCTTATTGCATTGCCTAATGTGGATTATAATTTACAATATAAAGGCACGCGTTCTCATTTAAAACATCCTAAACAAACAGAAAATGATTATGTTTCTAATTTTTCTGCAGGAAATTTAGAGAGCGGAAAAAATATTGTAATTAATGCTAAATATAGTAATGTAACTATGAAGTAAACTACTTTAAATTGCCCATTCTCTTTTTTAATCTCAACTTCTTCAACTACTTATTTTCCAGAACTCTAATGTCCTTCTCGTAATAAAACCAAGCTTTTTGTACAAATTAATGGGACCCAAATTGGTTTCGTCTACGTGTAAAAAGGGTGTTTTGTTTTTCTCAAAAATCTTATCTGAAGCCAATGTAATAAGTTGTTTTGCAAAGCCTTGACCTAAGAAATCTGGATGGGTGATTACTGCGCTAATTTCAATAAAATCATTAGTTTGCATCCGTTCGCCAGTTACTGCTACTAATTGTTGATTTTTATAAATACCATAGTAACGTCCTAAAGTATTTGTTTTGCTTTTAAAATATTCTGGGTAAACTAGCTTTATTAAACTCATTAAATCTTGATAATGTGTTTTATCGAGTTGGATAATAGGTTCTGTTATAGGATAATCAATTTTGTTATACAGTATCATTTGCAACCCCACATATCTAATTGGTGGTTTTAAAGTTGAAGGCATTTTTGGTTTATTGCCTACAATAAAGAAGTCTTTTATTAATTTGGAATGTTTTTCAATAGCATCAGTGGTGTCTTCATCTTTAATAAAAGCACCAAATGGGGTGTAATCTGTTTGGTAAAACTTCACGTTACCGTAATCTATACCCTGTTTATAGTGTTTTTCTGTTAGTGAATACCAAACTGGGTTGTCTAAAACATCTTCGTTAATCATTATTTTAAACTAATTAAATGTGATTCAAGTTGAGTTATAATTTTTTCAATCGGAGCATTGTAATCAAACCAAAGCGTTTCTTCATTCTTTTTAAACCAAGTGAGTTGGCGTTTTGCAAAACGACGCGTATTCTTTTTAATTTCTGAAGTGGCAAATTCTAAATCCCATTCGTCTAACAGATAATTAAATAGCTCTTTATAACCTACGGTATTAAGCGCGTTTAAATCTTTATAATCTAATAAATCTTTTACTTCGTCAAGTAAACGGTCTTGCAACATGATATTTACACGCTGGTTTATGCGGTTATATATTATTTCTCTATCGGCAGTTAAACCTATGGTTATCGTTTTGAAGTTGCGTTTTTCTTTGTCTTTATTTAAGAATGATGCATAAGGCTTACCTGTACCAAAACAAATCTCTAAGGCGCGAATAACGCGATGTGGGTTATCTATGGCTATAGTAGAATATGAAACAGGATCTAATGTTTTTAATTGTTCTTGAAGCTGCTCTAACCCTTTTGTTTCTAATTCGTTGTTTAGGTTTTTACGAATATTTGAATCTACTTCAGGAAAATGGTCTAAGCCTTTGGTTACAGCATCTACATATAATCCTGAACCGCCAACCATAATTACAACATCTTTCTCTTTAAATAATGCTTCTAAACATTTGAGAGCATCTTTTTCAAAAGCGCCTACACTGTAATTATCTTTTATAGATTTATGGTGAATAAAGTGGTGTTTTGCTGCAGCTAATTCTCCTTTTGTTGGTGCAGCAGTACCAATTTGCATCTCTTTAAAAAACTGACGAGAATCTGCCGAAATAATTTCGGTTTTAAAGTGTTGCGCTAGTTTTATGCTTAGTGCTGTTTTGCCAATGGCTGTTGGGCCAACAATTGAAATTAAGTATTTATTTATTGTTTTCAGAAGTTATTTTAAAAAGAATTATGCAATTTCTGCACCACAAACATAACAGTATTTTGCTTCTACTCTAATATCGTTTGTTAAGCATTCTGGACAGGTTTTAGTTTCTGGAATCAAATCTTCTTCTTTTTTGAATTCATTTTTTTGAGAGGCAAATTCTGCACTTACAATTCCTGTTGGTACAGCAATTATCCCATAACCAATTATCATTATCATAGAGGCAATTAATTGTCCTAGTGGAGTTACAGGGGCAATATCTCCATATCCAACAGTTGTTAAAGTTACTATGGCCCAATAGACACTTCTTGGGATGCTTGTAAAACCACTTTCCTGGCCACTTTCTATTAAATACATTACTGTTCCAAGAATAACACAAAGAATTATTACAAAAGACACAAAAACCGATATTTTAACTTTGCTTGCCTTTAATGCTTTTATAAAATTATTAGACTCACCCATAAATCGAGCTAATTTTAAAATTCTAAAAACACGCATTAATCGTAATGCTCTTAATGCAATTAAAGAGTGTGAGCCTACTAAAAATAATGATAGATATTTTGGAATAGTTGACAATAAATCTATAATTCCATAGAAACTTAAAATGTATTTTTTAGGACTTGAGTTGGTTACAATTCTTAAAATATATTCAATTGTAAATAAAATGGTAATTATCCATTCTGCGGTGTTAAGAAGGTCATGATATTCAAGGTCAATACTATTGACACTTTCAAGCATCACTAATAATATACTTGCAATAATAACTACAAGAAGTACAACATCAAATAATTTTCCAGCAGGAGTGTCAGAATGATAAATTATTTTATAAATTCTAGCTTTCCAATGTTTATCAAAGAATTTTTTCATGATATCAAATGTAACAAAAAGATTAGTTACTTTTCTTGTGAAAAACTTAATAAGGGAATGAATTTGAAAAGCACGAAAAAAAGTAGTTTCATATTTTAAACTATTTCTACAATTTTTAAACGTTTGTTTTTACGAAGGTAATTTTGAATAATATGCTGGGTATCTCTATTGTTTTCCATAGGTGTAATAATAGATTCCAGAATCTCAAGTTTAGTTATTTGGTAATTTAAATTAAAAAATCCAATACCTTTAAAAACACCATTTTCAATTAATATGGCGCTACGCTCATCAACTTCTCGTCCTCTATCAACAATTACCATGTTTTTATTGGAATAGCTGTTTTTTTCAATTAGTGATTGTACTCGTTTGTTGTAGGTTTCAGACGATTCTTCATAAATACAAGCACCTTCACAATTTTTGATTTCATAATTAAAACAGCTCGTTTTTGTTTTATATAAACCAGTAAGTTTTTGACATAAATTGTAATCTTCAACCGCTTTGGTGATAAAGCTCTTTCCACTTTGGCGATTGCTAAATGTAGTTATTGGTTTTTTACGACCGTCGGCCACATCAATCTTCAAATTGAGGTAGTCATTTTCATCTTCAAAAACATATAAAGCATGCGTAAAGATAGATCGGCGTAAGGCTCTGTTGTGTATAGGTTTAATTTTCTTTATTTCTTCACTTTCTTTTAAGAGAGCAACGAGTTCACTACCAGTAGCTTCGTAAGTTACAGCAGATACTTGAGCTTGTATTTTTTTAGATTTTGCATTTGTGCCCGTAAAATGCTGGTTAATGCGTTTTTTTATATTATTGCTCTTACCAATATAGATAATATCACCATTAGCTTTATGGATGTAATATACACCAGTGATAGATGGTAATTCAGCAATGATATCTATATGTCTGGGTTCTAGTTGAAGCTTTGGATTTAACCTTACGGATTTTTGAATGATGCTTTTGCTAGTATCCTTATCAAGCAACATTTTAAACAACTTAACAGTTGCTAAAGCGTCACCAGAAGCCCTATGCCTATCGGTTACTGGAATACCAAGTGAACGTACTAATTTGCCTAAACTATATGATGCTTGTCCAGGAATTAAATCTTTTGAAAGTTCAACAGTACATAATGATTTACGCTCGTATTCAAAACCTAACCGTCTAAATTCTGTACATAAAATGCGATAATCAAATTGTGCGTTATGTGCCACTAAAATGCAGGTTTCAGTAATTTCAACAATACGCTTTGCTACTTCATAAAACTTTGGTGCATTACGAAGCATATTACTGTTAATACCTGTTAGGTTAACTACAAAAGGTTGGATGTCGCGCTCAGGATTTACGAGGCTTATAAACTGATCAACAACTTCATGCCCATCATATTTGTAAATAGCAATTTCTGTTATGCCTTCTTCATTGTACTTACCACCCGTGGTTTCTATGTCTAAAATTGCGTAAATAGTATGCTACTTTTTAATTGTTACTAAGTTGTTTAATTTGAATAATTTCTGACACCAAAGATACTACTTCCAACCCGAATCATGGTGCTTCCGCAGTTAATAGCTAATTTATAATCGCCACTCATACCCATTGAAATAGTTTGCAGTTTGCAGTTGTCAGTATCCAATGGTTTTAAGTTGTCAAAAGTGGATTTTAATAATTTGAATTCTTGTTCTATTTGGATTAGGTTATCTGTAAAAGTCGCCATTCCCATAACACCAGTAACTTTTATGTTTTTTAATTCTGAAAAGTCTTTAGATTGAATAATATCTGAAGCTTCTAAAGGTGTCATTCCAAATTTTGATTCTTCTGAAGCTATTTTAATTTGAAGTAAACAATCAATAACCCTATTATGTTTTTTTGCTTGTTTGTCAATTTCATTTAGCAATTTAAAATTATCTACACCATGAATTAATGAAACAAATGAAGCTATATACTTTACTTTGTTTCGCTGCACATGACCAATCATATGCCATTCAATATCTTTAGGCAATTCCTCAAATTTCTCAGCCATTTCTTGGATTTTATTTTCTCCAAATATGCGCTGTCCCTCATGATAAGCTTTCATTACATCGCTTACAGGTTTTGTTTTAGATACTGCCACTAGTGTAACATGCTCGGGGATAGAAGATTTTATGGCTTTGAGATTTTCTTGTATATTCATTGTTGTTTGTAAAGTTGTTAGTTGTTTAGTTGTAAGCTCTTAACGACTTAACAGCTAAACAAATAAACATTTTGGTACAAAGTGTCAAAATTCATAAATAGTAATGCCACTTCTTAACTTAGGTTCAATAAACGTGCTTTTTGGTGGCATGGTTAAACCTGCGTTGGCAATGGCTTTCATTTCTTCAATTGAAATTGGTACCAATCCAAATCCAACAACATATTCGCCTATATCTACTTTACTTTTTATGTTTACTAAATCGTTTTTTCCATAAGAATAACCAATTCGTGTATTGTTGCGTAAATCTGAAATTCCTAAAATTGGTTCCAAAACCGTTTTGTATAATATTTGCGTATCTAAGGCTACCAATGGGTTATCCAAGTTATAATTATGTTTTCGGAGGTAAAGGGAATAAAATTCGCCATCAAGATACATGCTGAAATGGTGTTTTCTAGTTGGTTTGTATAATTCTGAACCTCTATTTTCAATACGAAAAATAGCATCTAGTTTTATTAAAAAAGCATCCTTGGTTAACCCGTTTAAATCTTTGACTAATCGATTGAATTCATGAATTTTTAAATTGGATTCAGGAATTAAATAACTCATAAAAAAGTTATAAGGTTCATCTCCTGTATGGGCATCGTTTTTAGATTTTAAATCTTCTGAAAGTAAAAAGGAAGAAGCACAACGATGATGACCATCTGCTATATAAACATTTTCAATGCTCTCAAATTCCTTTTTAATTTGTGCTATGGATGCTTCATTATCAACAAGCCACAAATAATGCGTATCTCTAAAATGGGTTGTAAATTCAAATTCAGCACGTTCTTTTTGAACTTCTGAAATAATATTTCCAATCACCGTATTATCTGGATAGGTGAGGAGTACGGGCTCAGCATTGAAGCCAACGGTTTTTAGATAGTCTTTAAATATGTTTTCACGATACTCAATGGTATCTTCATGTTTTTTAATAATATCTTTTTTATAATCTTCAGAACTTGCAGCAGCGACTATTCCAGTGAATACATTACCGTCTCGATTTACAATTTTGTAAATGTAAAAGTTTGGATTTTTATCCTTAACGAAAACACCATCTTCTTTGAATTCTAAATATCTGTTTTTTACAAGGGTATAGCGTTCTTTACCAGTAATGTCTTTATGATATTTATAGCCTGGATTTATAATATGTAAAAATGAAAATGGATTATTATCTAAACGTGATTCTAATTCATCTTGTGTATAGCTTTGGTATGAACGAGAAGCGACCAAGCTAACTTTATCTCGTGTTGGTCTTACAGCTTTAAATGGGATTATTTTTGCCATGTTTATTAGTTAGCAGTATTCAGTAAAAAACAGTTGTTACTCATTTCGAACCAAATTTATTTGGATTTTGAATCATATAATTAATTAATTTACCCACTTCAATACTCTCAGTTGTTAGTTCTTCAAAAGTTTTTTCATTTATGTATTCACAAGCTAAAGAAAATTCAAGCCAAGTTTGAGTTTCAGAATTTTCAGCATCACAATCTGTTAGTTTGCTAATAAAATGTTTTGGATATAAGCGTTTTCTATAAGCTTCAGCTAAATTAGCACAAACACTTCGAGAAGATCTTCTAATTTGATCAGTTAAAGAATAAGTTTCTTCCTTAGGAAATGATTTAGAAATGTTAAAAATTTTCATAGCCAGAATAAATCCTTTTTTGTAAGCTAATAAATCTTGAAACTTCATAATTAATTTATAGTTTTACTGAACACTGAACACTGAACACTGAACACTGAACACTGAACACTGAACACTGAACACTGAACACTGAACACTGAACACTGAACACTGAACACTGAACACTGTTTACTGTTTACTTTAAAAATTGCTGTGCAATTTTTTCAGCTTTTCTACTTTCAGAATAATCGTAAAAACCTTCTCCTGATTTTATTCCTAATTTACCTGCTCTTACCATGTTTACTAGCAGAGGGCATGGTGCGTATTTGGGGTTTTTAAATCCATCATACATCACATTCAAAATTGATAAACATACGTCTAATCCAATAAAATCTGCTAACTGTAATGGACCCATAGGGTGTGCCATACCTAATTTCATAACGGTATCAATGGCTTCAACACTGGCAACGCCATTGTATAATGTTTCTATAGATTCATTGAGCATAGGCATTAAAATACGGTTTGCTACAAAACCTGGATAGTCATTTACTTCAACAGGAACTTTGCCTAAGGTTTTAGAAAGCGCCATAATGGTATTAGTAACGTCATCACTTGTATTATAACCTCTAATAATCTCAACCAATTTCATAATTGGTACTGGATTCATAAAATGCATCCCAACTACCTTTTCTGGTCTAGAAGTTACGGCTGCTATTTGTGTTATAGAAATTGAAGATGTGTTTGTTGCCAAAATTGTTTTTTCGGGGCAAGTACTATCTAATTCTTTGAAAATTTTTAGTTTTAAATCAACATTTTCTGTGGCCGCTTCAATCACTAAGTCAATGGCTTTAACGCCATCTACTATGTTGGTGTACGTAGTTATGTTAGCTAGTGTTTTAGATTTCTCTGCTTCAGAAATTTTCTCTTTAGCTATCATTCTATCTAAATTCTTGACAATGGTAGCCATTCCTTTTTCCAAAGAAGTTTCACTAATATCAATAAGCGCCACTTTAAACCCACTTTGGGCAAAGGTATGAGCAATACCATTTCCCATGGTGCCTGCTCCAATAACTGCGATGTTTTTCATAATCCTCTCTTAAGCTCTCCAAAGGAGAGAAACTGTTTTGTTAATAGTACCGTCTAATTTAGTTTAATTATAAGTTTTACCCATTAGAGTTTCCTTCCCTATGGGAAGGACAAAAGATGGGATTAAAAACTATTTATAATTTGAGTCGCAACACGCAAAGCTTCAGTGCCGTCATGGAGCGTAACAATAGGCGTTGTGTTATTATTTATAGCATCAGCAAAGGTTTCCAATTCATCTAGAATTGAATTATTGTCTGGTATAGGTGGATTATCAAAATAGATTTGCTTTTTAACACCTTCAGCATTTTGCAAAATCATATCGAAATCTCCAGGATTTTCTGGAGCGTCTTTCATTTTTACAACTTCACATTTTTTTTCTAAGAAATCAACAGAAATATAAGCGTCTTTTTGAAAGAAACGTGCTTTACGCATTTTTTTAAGTGAAATTCTGCTGGCCGTTAAGTTAGCTACACAACCGTTTTCAAATTCTAAACGGGCATTAGCAATATCTGGTGTGTCACTTATAACTGAAACACCACTTGCTGAAACACTTTTAACTTTAGATTTAACAACACTTAAAATAATATCTATGTCATGAATCATTAAATCTAAAACCACAGGAACATCCGTTCCTCTGGGATTAAATTCTGCTAAACGATGTGTTTCAATAAACATAGGAGAATTAATTTCATCCTTTACAGCTAAATATGCAGGATTAAAACGTTCCACATGACCTACTTGTCCACGTAAGTTATGTTCCGCTAAAAGTTCTCTAATATGTTCAGCTTCTTCAACGGTATTTGTAATTGGCTTTTCAATAAAAATATGCTTTCCTTTTGCAATAGCCTGTTTTGCACAATCATAATGTGATAGTGTAGGCGTAACAATATCAACCATATCAACAGCATCAATTAATGCATCAATGGAGTTAAAAAACTTATACCCAAACTCGGCTTCTACTTTTTTACCATTGTCTTTATCGGCATCATAGAACCCTACAAGATTATATTTTTCAGATTGTTTAAGAAGTCTTAAATGAATTTTACCTAAGTGACCAGCACCAAGAACTCCAGCTTTTAGCATAATGTTTACGTTTTCAACAAAAATAAGATATTTAAAACATGAAGTTAGGTAATTAATCTAAAAATTTTGGGTTTATAATTATGAAAAATAAAATCTGAATAAATAGTTTTAAGCTTGAAAATCTTTACCTAATTTTAGCAAACCAAATGCCACCATAATTG
>Ga0316208_1001116_pt1 | contig 26938 bp, 24 predicted proteins | sample 3monopyrite_MG_FD_204944 | JGI IMG/M metagenome (GOLD analysis project Ga0316208, IMG submission 204944) | Microbial mat bacterial communities from mineral coupon in-situ incubated in ocean water Damariscotta River, Maine, United States -... | ecosystem: Environmental > Aquatic > Marine >... | reverse complement strand
GATATCGCCTGAAAATTGGCAATGGCTTGTCCAAACTGTTCTCTCTCTTTCGCATATTTTTTTGAGGCTTCATAAGCACCTTTCGCGATGCCTAATGACAATGCCGCAATAGAGATTCTACCCCCGTCAAGAACTTTCATGGCTTGTTGAAAACCTTCTCCTACCTTTCCTAACACCATGCTCTCATGCACTGAACAATTTTCCATGACTACCTCTGCGGTTTCAGAGGCACGCATGCCCAATTTGTCTTCTTTCTTTCCAGCTTTAAGACCTGGATTCGAACGGTCAACAATAAAAGCTGTCATTCCCTTTGAGTCCAACAATTCTCCTGTTCTCGCAATAACTACAAATACATCTGAAGAAATGCCATGAGTGATCCAGCATTTAGTGCCATTTAATATCCAATTTTCTCCCTCTTTCTTTGCAGTGCACTTCATGCGCATGGCATCAGAACCTGTATTAGGCTCTGTCAGACCCCAAGCACCGATGAATTCGGCTGAGGCTAGCTTTGGTAAGTATTTTTGCTTTTGCTCCTCGTTTCCAAAAGCCAAAATGTGGCCAGTACACAAGGAGTTGTGGGCTGCTAAAGACAATCCAATTGATCCACACACTTTAGCCACTTCGGTAATTACAGTAATGTATTCATGATATCCTAAACCAGCTCCTCCATATTCTGTTGGCACCAAAACACCCATCAAACCAGCTTCACCCAAGGTTTTAAACAAATCAATTGGAAATACTTGCGATTCATCCCATTCCATGACATGTGGACGAATGTGCTTCTCAGCCATGTCTCTAACCATGCCCTCTATCATTTGTTGATTCTCTGTTATTTCGAAATTCATAGGTTTGTCAATTAATAACTTACTATTCCTTTAACATTGGTTGAATAATTCTTCAATTTCTTCTCTCCCAAAAGGAAAGTCAAAATTACCAAAAAGGAGAAGCCAATCACATTCGCCTTTTGCTTTAACACAAGCTCAGCAGCAGCACATGCAGTGCCGCCAGTTGCCAATAAATCGTCATGTACAATTACATTCATTCCTTCTTTTATGGCATCTTCATGCATCTCAATTTCAGCAGTTCCGTACTCTAACTCATAAGCATGTGAAATTGTTTTGTACGGCAACTTGCCTTTTTTTCTCACCGGGATGAATGGAACTTTCAATTCTTGAGCAATGAGCAAGCCCCAGAAAAAACCACGGCTTTCAATGCCTACTATAGCATCCACTTTCTCCTGTTTTAAAGAAGCCACAAATTCCAATGTAATTGTACGTGTGAGTGCGGTGTTTTCTAGAATAGGTGTAATGTCTTTAAAGACAATTCCTTTTTTAGGAAAATCGTGTACATCTCTTATAGTTGATCGAATTTGCGCTTTAAGGCTCTTCTTTTTTACACTCATAATTTAGGTAAAAAAAAGACCCAAGCGCATCTGCTTGGGGTCTAGTAATGTAGATTTAGTTTTAATTAGTATACATAATTTTCTTTACGGTCGAATTACCATCTTCCATATGAATTCTGAGAAAAAAAATACCATTCGACAATTTTGATGGCACACTAATTCTATAAATACATTCATTACAGCTGTTAATAGGATAATCGACACTTACTAGCTCCCCAATGTTATTATATAAATCTATTCTCCGAATTGGAATTGTTAGTTCTACATTTATTTGTTGTCCTGCTCTTATAGGATTTGGGTATATATGAATATTCTCTATATTTTCTTCTATTAAAGTTTCATTATCAACAAACTTGAGTCTTAATTGAGCAGAAACTCTATTTACAACCGCATGACTAATTGAATCGATTTGCAATCCGAAAAATCCAGTTGAAGTGCCGTCGTTAATTCTATTATAATTTAATGAAGCCATAAATGAATACTCTGAAGATGAACTATCTAAAGTATTGGTTAAAAATTGACCATTTCTATATATCCAAACATAGTTACCAGATGGCATGGAAAAAGTTGGATTACTACCCATAAATACATCATCTTCGTATACTTGAATTTCAGATTCTTCTGTTTCACAATCATCTGTACATGTTTCACCAGGTGACACCGGAACATCTTCACAGCAAGCATTTCTCCAAGGTAAATTAGTCCCAGGTTTATATCGCGTATATTTATCACATTCCAGTACTTCTCCAGATTGAGTGTATGAACAAACTGTTGCAATGGAGACACTTTGTGATAGCACAGTCAATTTCGAAAATAAAAACATAGAGAGAACACAAATTAAATATTTCATTATTTTATTTCTAAATTAGTAAGATTACTGTTAATCAATCATTTAAGTACCTTTAATTTCACCTTGTAAATTTCACCTGTGACTGATCGCACATTTACAAACAATAGTCCTTCATACCCCTCTAATCTTTCTAAACTAAAGTAAAATTTATTTTCATCAGCCTTTTTCAATTCTACATCGAATTGCCTTCCACTATTATCATACAATGTGACTGATTTTACGTTTATTAGCGTCTCAAAAAAAACAAATTCTCCTGTATTCACTGGATTAGGAAATAATTGTATTTGGTACAAGTGTTTATTTTTCTCCCAATGTGCCCTACGCTGTTCGCTTTGTTCAGCCATAATGCTGCGGTGTAATTCTTTATATGCTTCAATTTCAGCATTAGGAGTTTTGCGTTTAACGGGATCGTCTATTAATTTAATACTTGATGAATAATTGACTCTTTCGACTATAGCATGAGTATTTGTATCAATTACAATACCTACATGTGAAACACTATCACAGCTATCAAGCCAATTCCAATCTGGCATAGCGTTAATATCTTGATATTCTAAAGATTGATTATTGTATGTATCTAAACTTAATTGCATATCCTCTACAATCCAAACATTCCGATTACCTATTGTAAAATGAGGTGTAGCTCCCTCAAAATTTGATGGTAATTGTAAAGCGTTAGGTGGATCAGGATTTCCACAATCATCTGTACACGTATACATTGGAAGTTCATTAATTAGATGAAAATGTTCACAACATGCATTTTCCCAGTCTAGACCATATCTTCTGACTTGCTCTACCTCCCAGCACTCTCCTGTTGGAAGGAAGCAGAAAGTTGCAATCCCATTACCTTGGGAATAAAAATCACTAACAGTTATCAATAAAAATATTATTAAAAGTTGTTTTCTCATAATTCAATTGTTTTTTTACAAAATCTAGTTAAAGTTATGTATCTTTCTTTAAAATTGCAAATTATTATCAAACGCAACTTTCTATCTTCATGCTACTTACCACACTTTCGTTTTCTAATTGATTGTTTATGTGTTGATTATTACTTATTGCCTAAGGGCTTGATATAGAGAATATTGTTAGCTAAATCCATGATATCAATATTTAAGGTATGGCTCCATCATTTTAAAAATAGAATCATTAATAAGTTTAGATTTTTGAACTTCCTCAATGCTTAAATACTCTCCATGCTGCTCCCTTATCTTTACAATTGAATTGGCCACTTGCCAATTGATATAAGGGTGGCGCTTTAGCTCATCAGCATTTGCAGCGTTAATGTTGATTTTTTTCAACTCAACTCTATCGAATAGCAATAAACTATCCAACTGCTTCAAAAGCGAATCCTGAACACCATAAACTTCTTTGAGTTGATTCTTATCATAAAATCCGCCAAGAGCCTCCCGGTAGCGTATAATCCGACTTGACAATACGGCTCCGATTCCATACAATTTTTCAAAAGCTGCGCTATCAGCAGTATTGATAAATATCTTCGCAAAACGAGGTGTCCGCATAATATTATTCTTTGTGCTATTCTCGAAGATAAGAGTTTCAGGAAGTAAAATAAAGGGTTCAATTTTATTGTAAAATTCCTCCGTTATTACGTACATCTTTTTGAGGTCTTGCTTACTTCTAAATTTTCCTCCCTTTTTCTCATATTTCTTAATCGATTCAGCTTGTTTCTCGCTTAAACCCATTTTTTCCCAATTCGCCACAGAAAGACCGTTTGGATCAAAATTGAAGTACTCCACCATTTTATTCTTATCGGGTTTTTCTCCCTTCTGAATCATGTCCGTATTGACAGAATCTTCAATCTGCTTTTCTGCATATGCTACTAAATCTTGTAAATCTGCATTTTGACCTATTTCAGCACTTACAAAAAAAGGAAGTGCCCATTTGGCCAACATCACCATAAAAATGAGTATCATGAGGATCAATATGCCTTTTCTTTCTGAAGAACTGAACCTAAAATATTCCTTAAAATCACTCATTAGTCAATGGTCAACACTAAACTATCGGTTCTAAAACACCCCCCCAAAGCGATGGATATGTTTTGATATACAGAATCTTTAATTGTAGAGGCTTCTTTGGCCTTGTTGAAATCTGCTAAACCAATGCCGTAAAAAAATATTGCATCTACATAAGACCCATTTGTGTTAGGCAAGCTTGCATTTACATTTTGAAGACTGCCATTGATTGCTTGAATAGTCGAATAATTTTTTTGAGAATAATTTGTGCTGTAAAGCAGGGTATCTGTAGTATTAAAGTTTCGCTGTCCTGCCAATTCTACATTAATGGTTGCGGTATTTTCTAGATACAATGTCAAATTCTGGTCCTTGTTCAAACTGAGGTTTTCAAATAAAGTTAAAAATCCGTTCTGGGAGACCAATTGAATGTTTCCTAATCCATTTTTGTTCTTATTGAGTTCATAGGTAAAATCAAAATTTCCATTTGCATCGGTGGTGGCCCCTGCAAGAATATCAGGCGAAGTGATGCTTTGTGCAATATTGGCCTTCAGTAAGATTTGTTCATTGACCAAGGCACTGTTACAGTCCCTAAATATCACACCACGAACATGATTTATTTGTGTTTCCTCAGAACATGCTAAAAGTGCAAATACTATTATTAAACAAAGGAAACGTTGCACTTACTTAAAACGTTTAATGGCTCCACTTTTTACTCGATCAAAATAAGAGATCATATCAATTTTGACTTCATTAGACATGATCAATAAGCCAATTATATTTGGAAAAGCCATTCCTAATATCATCAAATCTGAAAAATCAAGAACAGCACCTAAGCCGGCAGAAGAACCTATAACCACAAATACACAAAAGATGATTTTGTAAAGATTTCCCATCATCTTACTGTCGCCCAATAAATAACTCCAGGCTTTCAATCCATAATAGGACCAAGAAATCATTGTGGAAAAAGCAAATAGAAATATAGCTATGACTAAAATAAATTTAAACCAAGGAAATACACTTGCAAAAGCTGCAGAGGTAAGTTCTGCACCATCTAAATCGGTATGACCCTCAGAAAAACCTGTAAAAACAAGTACTAATGCAGTCATGGTGCAAACCAGCACAGTATCTACAAATGGCTCTAATAATGCCACTACACCTTCGCTCACTGGCTCATTTGTTTTAGAGGCAGAATGTGCAATAGAAGCAGAACCCACACCTGCCTCATTTGAAAATGCTGCTCTTCGAAATCCTAATATTAAAACACCAATAACTCCTCCCTTAAGTGCAGGTGCATTGAATGCACCATTGTATATTTCTCCAAGCACAACACCGATGTTTTCGAAATTCATTAAGATAATGACAAGAGAAAACCCTACATAAAGGATGGCCATCACGGGTACAATCTTGTCAGTAACATTGGCAATACTTTTTATTCCTCCAATTATCACGACCCCTACTAGAATTGCGAGAATTATCCCGAAATAAATGCCACTTCCTTCTAACATTGGAAATGTAGTAGATAATTGCACAAAGGTTTGATTGGCCTGAAACATATTACCACCTCCAAAGGATCCACCTATGCAAAGGATGGCAAAGACTATTGCCAACACTTTGCCCAATCCACCTAAATTTCTCCTTTTGAGGCCCTCGGAAAGGTAATACATTGGACCACCTGAGATTTCGCCATCTTCTCCAACTCTCCTGTATTTTACCCCCAATGTACATTCCACAAACTTTGAAGACATTCCAATAAGTCCTGCTACGATCATCCAAAATGTGGCTCCAGGTCCACCTACAGAAATTGCCACTGCAACACCAGCAATATTTCCTAGACCCACAGTTGCCGAAAGTGCAGTAGTGAGTGCTTGGAAATGTGAGACTTCTCCTTGTTCTTTTTTGTTAGGATCTGAAAATTTACCAGCAACTAATTGTATTGCATGTTTGAAGCCTCTTACATTCACAAATTTCATTTTAACCGTAAAAAATATAGCGCCTAGAACCAACCAAACCACAATAAATGGTATTCCTTTCTCCTGTTTAGTGCCATTTGGATGAAGTACGGGTTCTCCATTATTATAAACGACAGGATCATACAAACCAAAAAAGGAGAATGGGTCCCAAAAAAGTATATCAGACATAACACCTACAATCGGAACGAAGACAGAATTAATTCTTTCTTCTCCTGAACTAACTTTAATCTTGCCTTCAAGTTTTAATTCGTCACCATTTGCATCTGTTATTATTACATCAAAAGATGACCCCTCTGTCAGCCCTTCACAGGAGCTCGAGCTTAAAGGTGTTTGGTTTTCAGACCACTTATAACTAAACGGTGGAACTCCGCCATTTGTAATTACGTAAGCCACACCATCATCGATTGAACTGCTTGGATTCTCTGTTTTTAACTCAGCAGTGAATTCTGCAGCAAATAAGTTTATTCCAAATGTGAAGCAAAAGATTAAAACTAGAATTCTATTCATACAATATATGGTTTAGCAAAACGAACAAATATAATCGTTAATCATTTTAGTAAAATGAATTCAAAGCAGATAGCTAGAATTACTCTTTAATTGTTGATCTAGCACATTCAATCCTTCTTCAAATGAATGGGGATTATATCCTAAATCTTTGATTGCCTTATCAAGAATAAAGCCTGTTCTTGGAGGGCGTTTTGCAGCTTGATTCAATGAAGCGGAAGTAATTTCTTTGATTTCGGAAATGTCAAGTTGATAATGATCTGCCACACGATGGACAAGCTCTATGATATTCATAAAATCTTTTCCTGATATGTGATACACTCCAGTGGCCTCCTTCAATGCAATCAGTATACAACCACTCGCAAGGTCTTCCGCCAGTGTTGGAGTTCGGAACTGATCATTCACTATGGTAAGAGTTTGCCCTTTTTCCAATGCCCCTTTCGCCCACAAAACGATATTTGACCTGCTCATATCTTCTACAAGTCCATACACCAAGACCGTTCTAACAATTGACCACGGGCACTTCATTTTTTGGACGATCTTCTCTGAAGCCAATTTAGATTCTGCATAATAACTTAACGGATTAGGTACATCTTCCTCTTTGTATGGTCCATCCTCTCCATCAAATACAAAATCTGTAGAAAGGTGAATGAAATGGACATTGTTTACTTCTGAGGCCTCTGCTAAATATTTAACTGCATCTACATTTAATTCCCAACACTCTTCCCTTTTCTCTTCACAAGCATCAACATTGGTCATTGCAGCCGTATTAATAATTACATCAGGCTTAAATTCTGAAATCAACTGCAAAACATCTCCCTTATTCGTGATGTCTAAGTCATAATAACTGTATGAAGATTGGTCGGAAATTCGGTTATCTCCTCTAGCAGTTGCGATCAATTCAACCTCTGGTTGAGATTTTAACTGATGTACCAACTTTTGCCCAAGCAATCCATTACTCCCGGTAATCATTATTTTTTTCATGTCCATTTCAATAAATCCTCAATTTGATTCCGCATACCCAAGACAAACAACTTTGAACCTTCTGTAATAATGGTTTCCGCTGTAGGATTTAAAACATACTCTCCATCTTTATTTTTTAAACCCACTATATTAGCCCCAGATCTTTTTCTTACATGCAAATCACCTATTGACTTATTCTTAAACTCTTTTGGCAAGCTGTCGTAGGTAATTTCTTCGAGTGAAATATTGTTGTCTTGTCCGGTGAGATGATTGAAAAATTCAACTACATCTGGCTTAATTACTAAAGAAGCCATATGAGATCCGCCCACTTTATCTGGCATTACTACATTGTTTGCTCCAGCCATTTTTAATTTTTCATAAGTAGAATTTTTCGAAGCTCTACTTATAATGAGTAAACTTTTGTTCATTTCTCTTGCAGTAAGCACTACAAAGACATTCCCCGCATCATTTGGCAAAGTAGATATCAATGCCTTAGCTCGATGAATTCCTGCATCTACGAGTGTCTCATCATTTGTTGCATCTCCTTCGATGTAATTGAGACAATCGTCATGAATAACCTCAGAAATAATTTCATGATCGTTCTCGATAATTAAATACTCTTGACCCGAATTTGCTAAATCGTTTACGATTTGTTTTCCATTTCGGCCATAGCCGCAGACAATCACATGGTTTTCCAATTTCTTAATGTTTTTAACTTTTCGAATTTTGGTTAATTGCCTCCTGAATTCACCGTCAATCACATAGGAGGAAATGGCTCCTATTGAATAGGCAAATGTAACAAAACTGGTGATGATCAAAAATGATGTAAAGTACCTACCCTCAATGCTTAACGGCTCTACCTCTTGAAATCCAACAGTCGATATTGTGATGATGGTCATGTAAAGTGCATCTGTCCAGTTGTAACCTTCAATGACAGAATACCCAATCACTCCCAATAAATTCACACAGAGCAAGACAAAACTTGCAATATATAATTTCTTAAACTCCTTGAAATTAAACTCCATCGATGATCAATAATCCCAGACAGTACTCCTTCGCTTTAGTTTAAAAAACTGTTTGTTTTCTAAAACAAATGCCATTGCGAAATATAAAATAACTGGAGAGCCTAGAGTAAAAAAGGAGATATAGATGAAAAACAATCTAATCTGATTAGTATGGATGCCTAATTTTTGCCCCCACCAAGTGCAGACACCAAAGGCATGAAGTTCAAAAAAATCTTGAATCTGCTTTATCATTGACTTAGCTTAAGAATAGAGTTTCCGATTGCGCAATTTAAACAATTTTTATTTTCACAATGGGCTGTCTTGAGCTGAATGAAACCTTGAGAATCGGCCGCATTTTCGGCATTTAAATTGTACTTATTCCACTCTCTTAAAATCTTGTTTTGTTCAGCTGGCAAATTCTCCAACCAAGCCATTGCTTTTTCTTTTAACTTACTATTTAAGGAATGTTCCCCATATGTAAATACAATTGGAACAACCACATTGATTATTAAACTGTAAATAGAATTTTTTCCAATTCTCTTTTTTCCCTTACGTTGAGCTATTACCTCAAAACGATAGTGAAATTCCCAATAATTGCTAACTTGCAATTGAAATAGCTCAAGAAGCTCTTCAACATTATTTGCATTAACCAATTTTTGAAATAAATTTTCATGCTTGAACCATAACTGAGCAAATTGAGCAATTCTGATGCTTGGAAAATTTGTTGGCCTTAATCGAGAATATTTCCAACTTGACTTCATTGATTGAAGTTCATATTTTAGTTTTAAGTAGTCATGTATCTTCTTTAATTCCAGTGCGTAATTGCTTTTTGATGCTTCATCGAGCATTCCTGCTTGACCAAACAATAAAGCTTCAAGGTCCATAATGCTCGACCTATGTTTTCGTATAACTTTTAACGGTAAAGAAGTCGTTAAAAGCTCAAAGGGAACTGCGTTTACCTTAAAGCCAAAATACTTACCTAATAATTGATATAGGGTACTTTCCCAATCTCCTTGATGAAACTTCAAAAGTTGTTGAATGCGTTTTGATTTAATTTCTAGGCGTTCCAACATCATTCGATCCAGTTGCATTCTCAATGTTTGTGTTTCTATCTCTTCCAGAAAAGCATGGCAAGGAATACTGCTAGATTCACCTAATAAATCATCAAATCGCTCAAGTAATGTTTTCTTTATCTTTCCGCTTAACACAAGCGTGGGTATATCACTGCCATCTGACCTCTTGAGAACTTGATCATTTTTCCAAACAACATGAAGAATCACTTTATCGTAAGCTTCATCATTTTGATGACCGTGCTTGTTCCAGTCAGAGGCATTGATATGGATTTCTATATTGCCAGCCCATTTTGTACGACCAATTTTGATCAATGCATTGAAGAAATCAGGCCCTGCATCCTTGTTCCACAAACCCGGCTTCAATATTGCTAATTCCTCTCCATTCGAAAGCTTCAATGCCATTTGATTGAACAGTTGGAATCTCCAGATATAATGTAAGAAATCTTCGCTCATTAAATACGAAGATAATGACTTTATAAATGTTAACTACTTAAGACTGCCTTTTTTATACTTTTCTTTCTTGAAATTTTTGGAATTTAAATCAATGAGCCAACTGCCATGTTTTTTTCCGAAGTAATAATTGCCACGCGTTTTTAAAGTGCCGTTTGGTCGATATTCTTTCCAATCACCATGCAATTCACCATTCTTATAATGATAGTATCTATAGATATTCCCATTCGGATAATACATTTTATACAATCCATTTATTTTACCTTGATAAACAAAGCGAACTACTGCAGTCTGACTCGGGTTCGATTCAAAAACAGCTTGTTGCTGATTGGGATGACTGTATCCATTGTCTTCAATAAATTTTATGGGGTGTTTGATCATTTCTCCTGAGTCATTAGGGAGCGAAATCGTATCGTATATTTTGGTCAATACGTCTTTCCTTTGTATTTCTTGATTGTTGACCTCTTCTTCTTTTCCTTGCTTATTGACAATGGTTCTAAAGCGGTACATCATGCTTGGATCTGAAACTAATTTCCCGCGATTGAAATATAATTTTCTGTATGCGGCCGATCCTACATTGTATTCCCATTTTCGATGCTTTTTATCGTTCCAATACCGACCTCGGAAATTTCGGATAAAATCGACGTAATATCCATTCTTAAGGTCATTCCTGTAGGATGCCTTAATAAGAATTTCCCCATCCTCATCGTAATAAGTCCAATCACCATGCTTTTCTCCGTATCGGTAAACCATGCTTAACATTTTTTTACCGCTGGGGTAATAAGCAGTTGTAATTCCAGACTGTTTACCATTATAGTATTTTTTCTCAATCGCTAGTACGGAGGTGTCTTGAACATAGAATGCTTGAAGTATGTTGTTCGTTAATGAATCATATGATTTATATGCAAGATCATAGAGTATTGTATCTCCTGCTGAGTATACGGCAAGCTTGTTTTGTTGTGCGAAATGATTGAACTTAAGAACAATGACCAGAGAGAATGTGAGTAAGAACTTAGCCAACATAAGATGCCATTTGGCTTTGCAAACTTTTTGCTGCAGCATGAGCTGCTTCTGCAAAATCTTGCCCATTACTTGCGTAAATTATTCCTCTAGAAGAGTTGATCAAAAGACCAATCTCTTCATTCTTGCCATTTTCAACCACCTCTTCTAAGCTACCACCTTGTGCTCCCACACCAGGAATCAAGAAAAAGTGGTTTGGCAACTCAGCTCTTATTGTTTTGAGTGATTCTGCTTTGGTTGCCCCAACCACAAACATTAAGTTGTCTGCACTTCCCCATTCAGCAGTTGTATAGATCACTTGTTCATATGTCTTTCTGCCGTTTTTCAGATCATTCATTTGAAAATCAGCAGATCCCTTATTTGAGGTCAAGCCTAAAACGATTGTCCACTTATCTAGATAATCTAAAAATGGCTGTACAGAGTCTCTACCCATATAAGGAGCAACCGTGACTGCATCAAATGGATATGTTTGAAAGAATGTTTTCGCATATTGATCTGCAGTATTCCCTATATCTCCACGCTTTGCATCTGCGATGGTAAACACATTTTTTGGGATTGCCTTTAATGTTTTTTCTAGAGAAATCCAACCTGAAGGACCTATGGCTTCATAAAACGCAATGTTTATTTTGAAAGCTACCGCGAATTCTTTGGTTGCATCGATGATCGCCTTGTTAAACTCAAAAACCGGGTCTTCTCTTTCAAGCAGATGTTTGGGAATTCGATTGGGGTCTGTGTCTAATCCCACACAAAGAAAACTTTTTTTCTTTCGAATCTGATTAACAAGTGCTGCTCTATTCATCCTTTTACGCTGTTTTCGTCCTCAAATCCTGCTTTTAATTTCTCTGCATTTTCTGCGACTCTTAGTGCATTAATTATTCCATCTATTTCACCATTTATGATGCCATCTAAATTGTAAAGTGTAAGGTTTATCCGATGATCGGTCACTCTTCCTTGAGGATAATTGTAGGTTCTAATTTTCGCTGATCTATCGCCTGTAGACACCTGAGACTTTCTGTCTGCTGCGATTTCTTGTTCTTGTTTCATTACTTCTTGCTCATACAATCTTGTGCGCAATACCTTGAGCGCCTTCTCATAATTCTTCAATTGCGATCTACCGTCTTGGCATTCAACAACTACTCCTGTGGGCAGGTGGGTTAAGCGAACAGCGGATTCTGTTTTGTTGACATGCTGACCTCCTGCACCAGAAGAACGATATGTATCTTTCTTTACATCCGACATATTTAATTGAACATCCACCTCATCTGCCTCAGGCAATACTGCGACGGAAGCGGCCGAGGTATGAACCCTTCCTTGCGTTTCCGTTTGTGGTACTCTTTGCACACGATGTACACCAGACTCAAATTTCATTATCCCATATACATTGCTGCCACTGACCTCAAATCCAACCTCCTTAAATCCACCAGATGTTCCCTCATTGATTGTGGTCAGCTCATGTTTCCATCCTTTGCGCTCAATGAATTTGATGTACATTCGATAAAGGTCTCCTGCAAAAATGCTCGCTTCATCTCCACCTGTACCGGCTCTTATTTCGATAATGACGTTTTTAGTATCATTTGGGTCTTTGGGAATAAGCATGACTTTAATGTCGGCTTCTAAATCGTTTCTTCTTTGCTCTAATTCATCCATCTCCAATTTTGCCATTTCCTTAAACTCAGGATCCGATTCATTGGCTAAAATCTCTTTGCTTGAGGTTAGATTCTCGATCACATTTTTATACTCCAAATAAACATCAACAAGCTCTTTGAGGTCGCTATACTCTTTGTTCAATTTGACATAACGATCCATGTCAGATATAATTTCTGGATCTACAATTAATTGCGCAACCTCATCCCACCTAATTTTTATGGATTCTAACTTTTCTAACAAACTGCTCATGCCCTAATATTCAAAAGTTCCGTGTGTTGATTTGATTGTTAATCGCTTCTTATCTGAGGTTTCAACCCTTCCAACAATTTTTGCATCTACACCAAAGCTTTCCGATATCTTGATGACTTCATCAGCAACAGATTTATTTGGTAAGTACAACTCCATGCGATGCCCCATATTGAATACTTTATACATTTCTCTCCAATCAGTATCTGACTCTTTTTGAATCATTTTATAGAGCGGTGGCGTATCGAATAAATTATCTTTGATGATGTGCACATTATCAACAAAATGAAGCACCTTAGTTTGTGCCCCACCACTGCAATGAACCATTCCATGAATTTGACTTCGCATCGACTCAAACACTTTCTTAATGATTGGAGCGTATGTTCTTGTAGGTGAAAGAACCATTTGGCCAATGTCAACACCTTTGACAACAGAATCATCTGTCAAAGACTTACTTCCTGTGTAAACTAAATCATCAGGAATTGACGGATCAAACGATTCGGGAAATATGTTTTTTAGTTTTTTATGAAAGACATCATGCCTTGCAGAAGTCAATCCGTTACTACCCATGCCTCCATTGTAGCTTGATTCATAATTGGCTTGACCAAAAGAAGCCAAACCCACAATAATATCGCCCGCTTGAATGTTGTGATTCGAAATGATTTCATCTCTGCGTATTCTACAAGTAACGGTTGAGTCAACAATTATGGTTCTCACTAAATCACCCACATCTGCAGTTTCTCCTCCTGTGCTGTATATGCCTATTCCTTGAGACCGGAGATCTTCTAAAATTTCTTCTGTACCATTGATTATGGATGATATCACCTCTCCAGGAACAAGATTCTTGTTTCTACCTATTGTGGAAGAGAGTAGGATGTTGTCGCTTGCACCTACACATAATAGGTCGTCTAGATTCATGGCTATAGCGTCCATGGCAATTCCTTTCCAGACGGATAAATCTCCTGTTTCTTTCCAATACATATACGCCAATGAGGACTTTGTTCCTGCTCCATCTGCATGCATGACTATACAATGTTCTTCACTGTTTGAAAGGAAGTCAGGAATTATCTTGCAAAAGGCCTTTGGATACAAGCCTTTATCTATATCCTTAATGGCATTGTGCACATCTTCTTTGTCTGCAGATACACCCCTTTGATTATATCTCTGATCCATATTTAATAATAAAAAAACATCCACTTTCATGATGAAAGTGGATGTTTCAATAATGCGTTATTTCAGCTATTGTTCGTCCTCTTTCAAGGTCTCTTTCTTCGCATCTTCCTTATCCTCTTCAGTGGCGTTGGGCAATGCGATATTGTCTAAATTAATGTCATTTGGGTTTGTTGATTCACTTCCACTTGGGACATAATCATCACGCAATATGCTAAACTCAGTTCTACGGTTTAACTGGTGTGCAGCCTCACGTTCTTCTTCCGTTGCGAGCTGATTTATTTCAGCATCAGAGATCAGTAGGTTACTTTCTCCATATCCTTTTGGCACCATTCGATCAATAGCGATCCCTCTAGAAGCCATGTATCGAACCACCGATTCTGCTCTACCTTGAGACAACTTATTGTTGTATGCTGCACTACCTCTTGAATCTGTATTTGCTCTGAGTTCAATGACAAGGTTAGGGTTATCAATTAAGATATCATACAAGAAATCCAATGAATCTTTTGCTTGCTCAGTGAGGGTAGTTTTATCAAACTCATAAAGAATTTCTGGCAATTTAATTGGCTGGTCAGAGAAGGGTTGCAGTTCATATTTATGCGCAAATATTTTAGATTCTACCATACCTACAGTTGTTTCTTTTCCTTTCGCATTCAAATAATTTGTTTTGCTTACTGTCAAAGAGTAAGAAGTATTCTTATTGATGTAATATTGGTCTCCATTCTCAGCAAATTCAAACTCTCCATTGGCATCTGTCTCTGCGGTGGCATTTGTACCATCAGTTCCTATTAACTGAACGTTTGCTGCAACAAGTGGTTCTTTGGTCTCTATGTCTAATACCTGGCCTCTTAAAATAAACAATATTGGAGGTTTAGAGAATTCCCATATATCGTCTTTTCCACGCCCTCCTTCACGGTTTGTAGAGAAGTACCCTTTGTCCCCTTTTCCATCGAAAACAATGGCAAAGTCATTCGCATTGGAGTTGAGTGGTGCTTGTAAGTTTTTTACATTGCCCCATTGTGCATTGCCTTTTTTCTTCGCGACAAAATTGTCCAATCCTCCCATCCCTACGTGGCCGTTTGATGCGAAGTACAAATCTCCATTGTCGCGCACAAAAGGAAACATTTCATCACCTGATGTATTTATTTCTGCCCCCAAATTGATCGGTTTAGACCACTTATTTCGGGATTCTTCACGAATGTACCACAGGTCTTTCCCTCCTTGACCGCCTTCCATATCAGAAGCGAATATCAGTATCTTGTCGTCAGGAGTCAGCGCTGGGTGTCCAATGGTCGCACTGTCAGAAGCTATGGCAATGTCCTCAACAGTTCCGTACTTTGTTCCTTGCTTTTTGGCAGATTTAATTTTACATCCAAAATAACCTCTTTTATCCACCATGCAATGCGTAAAATACATGGTGTTCCTCCTGCTATTAAATACTGCAGCACCTTCACTTGCCTCGGTGTTTAAGTCATCACCTTTCACCAATACAGGAGTACTCCATTTCCCTTTTCGATCTCTTTTCGCAGAGTATAGGTCAGAAAAATTATCCCCAGTAACATCTGAAACATCAGAACCGACTGAACCCTCTCTCGTAGATGTAAAAACTATTTCTTCATTATTCTTATCTGAGAATGTCAATCCATAGTCGTAGAACTCAGTATTCAACAAAACAGCTGGTTCAACAATGTAGTTCTCTGGCTTATCAGCCCAATCTTGGGCTTGTTTTGCCGCCTCAATGCCAACTCTCGCTCGTTCGTCTTTTGGCTCTGCTGCTGCGTACTTTTGATAGGCCACAAGTGCTTCATCGTATTTGCCATTTTGCATTTTCATGTCTGCTAAACGCAAACGGGCCATAGGATCTTGATATTTTGCAATAATGGATTTGTCATACCAAACCTCAGCATTCTCAGCTTGGTCACTTAATCGATAGGCCTCGGCAATTTTAAAAATAATCTCCGCCTTAACGTCTCTGCCAGTTTCTTTGACATAGGCCTTTTTATACATTTCGATGGCTTCGAAATACTTCTCCTCTTGGTACAATGCATGATCTGCATCTTCCAAAAATGTACGCTGAGCTTGGAGAGTCGAGACTGACATTAAACAACACAAAGCAAAACCAAGAACTTTAATTACCTTCATTTGGATAAGATATTTTTAGGGTGGCTGCTAAAATAAACAATTTTTCGCTCCTTATAGTATGAATGCGACCCCCAAATTTGACCCAAATTAAATCAATTATTGAACAATAATTCACGGTACTTTGGTAGAGGCCAAAGTTCATCGTCCACCATCGATTCTAGTTTATCTACACTGTATCGAATTGTTTCAAAAAGCGGTTTCACAGCATCACAATATTCGTTGGCTACTTTTTCAGGATCCTCAATCTTATTGATTCTTCTTCTTTCATTTATCATGAGTTCAACAGTCTCATTCACAGTTTTTACGTGCTTTGAGATACTCTTGATAATTTCTAACTGCACAGAGGCAGCATCTTCAAACTCTTTTGCAGACAAAATGGACTTTAATCCACATACATTGTCAATGAGCTGATTCTGGTATTTTAAAGCAGTTGGTAAAATGTGATTTTTTGCTAAATCTCCAATTACTCTTGCTTCAATTCGTATTAAGGTTGCATAAGATTCATAGGCAATCTCTTGACGTGCAATGGTTTCTCTTTTAGTCATTACCTCTTGTTGTTCGAAGAGTTCAATAGTGGCTTTTGAACCAAGTTCTTTCATAGCAAGTGGCGAGGTTCTTAAATGAGAAAGGCCTCTCTTTTCAGCTTCCTCTATCCATTCATTTCCATATCCATTTCCTTCAAAACGAATGTTTTTAGAACTTATAGTATACTTCTTTAAAACCCTTAAAATGGCTTCATCTTTTTTAACATTCTTCGCAATAAATGCATCAACATCTTTCTTAAACGCTTTCAACTGTTTTGCGATGATGGAATTGATGATGATCATCGCAGAAGCGCAATTCGCAGATGATCCTACTGCTCGGAATTCAAACTTATTCCCAGTAAATGCAAATGGAGAAGTCCTGTTACGATCGGTATTGTCTAATAAAATTTCAGGTATCTTGCCAATATTGAGCTTGAGTTCTGTTTTTTCCTCTGCAGTCAAAGCCTTATCGTCTTTCACTTTAGACACCAATTCATCCAACATGCGGCTCAACTCCTTTCCAATGAAAACAGAAATTATCGCAGGGGGAGCTTCATTTGCCCCTAATCGATGCTCATTCCCAGCTGTTGCAATAGAAGCTCTCAACAGCCGTTCATTGTCATGCACCGCTTTAATTGTATTTATGAGGAAGGTCAAAAACTGAATGTTTGATTTTGGATTTTTACCTGGTTTCAATAAATTAACACCAGTATCTGTAGACAAAGACCAGTTGTTGTGTTTTCCCGAACCGTTGACTTTGGCATACGGCTTTTCGTGTAACAGCACTCTAAAATTGTGTTTTCTTGCCACTTTATCCATCAAATCCATCAACAACTGATTGTGATCGACCGCCAAATTTGCCTCTTCAAAAATTGGTGCGCATTCAAATTGATTGGGAGCCACTTCATTGTGCCTTGTCTTCACTGGTATGCCCAATTTCATGCACTCAATTTCTAGTTCATTCATGAATTCATACGCACGTTCAGGAATAGTGCCAAAATAATGATCGTCGAGTTCTTGCCCCTTCGCTGGTATATGTCCAAAGACTGTTCGTCCTGTTAATACTAGGTCTGGACGTGCTGCAAAAAGTGATTTGTCCACCAAAAAATACTCTTGCTCCCAGCCAAGTGTAGCTGTAACTTTTTTGACATTCTTATCAAAGTATCTACAAACGTCAACTGCTGCCTTATCCACAGCATGCAGTGCTTTTAATAAAGGTGTTTTGTAATCTAAAGCCTCTCCAGTGTAGGAAATGTATATGGTAGGAATGCATAAAGTCTTCCCAATGATAAATGCTGGTGAAGAGGGATCCCATGCTGTATAACCGCGAGCTTCAAAAGTATTACGGATTCCACCATGTGGTAAACTCGAGGCATCAGGTTCTTGTTGTGCCAATTGACCTCCATCAAATTGTTCAATTACATTCCCTTCGTTCAGAGGTTCAAAAAACGCATCATGTTTTTCTGCTGTAGTGCCTGTAAGAGGTTGAAACCAGTGAGTATAATGGGTTACATTTTTCTCAATGGCCCATGCTTTCATTGCAGCGGCAACGGTATCAGTAAATTTCCGATCGATTCGTTTTCCATCATTGATGGATTGGTTCACCTGTTGAAATATATCTTTTGGCATGTATTCTGCCATGACTTTGGTATCGAAAACATTTGTAGCATAATAATCAGACACCTTTACAGATGGAGGAGTTACTGAACGTGCTGTTCTTGAAAAAGAATCTTTTAATGCTTGAAAGCGAATTGTAGCCATATTGTTTTTTTGACAAAAATATGGCTTTTTTAAGGGGGTGTCATGCAAAAAAAGAGAAATAATTTATCAACACCCCCCTATTTTTTGCAAAAAAATATTCAAAAGTTAAATTTACAGCTCTATGGACAATGACAAGCCGATATAAACTACGTAAAGTACAAGTAAAATCACTCCTTTAGGGGCGTTAAGCTTCTTTTTTAACAACATAAGTGGCAATAAAAGTGCTGAGATAGCAAGCATATAATACACATCAAATGAATTGATGCTCGGATTGATCCTCACAGGATGAACCATTGAGGTAATGCCAAGTATTGCCATAATATTAAATACATTCGAACCAACAAGATTTCCTATGGAAATGTCGGTTTCCCTTCTAAAGGCTGCAACAGTTGAAGTAACCAACTCAGGCAAACTTGTTCCAAAAGCGACTATAGAAACCGAGATAAATTTTTCGCTTATATTAAAATCTCGAGCAATAACCACCACCGACTCAATTAACCATTCGGCACCATAGTAAAGACCGATCAAACCCAAACAAAGCAGCAGTATGTCTTTCCATATTGATGCATTGGCATTCTTCTCCGCTACCTCTTTAAGCTCATCAATTACAAGACTTTCTTTTCTAGATCGCAACATCAACCAAGTTGTAAAAAGCACCAATATAGAAAAGAGAACAACTCCTTCATAAAAGACCAACTGTTCATCGAGTGCAAAAAAGTAAAAGAGAATACTTGCCAGCATCATCAATGGCCAATCAATCTTGATTGAATCCTTATTGACAACAATTGGAAAAATTATGACGGTAATGCCTAAAACTAGGCCAAGATTTGAGATGTTTGAACCGATTACCGCACCGATACTTACATCAGGATGGCCACTTAATGCCGCCTCTATACTCACTAACAGCTCTGGCGCAGAAGTGCCAAATGATACAACTGTCATTCCGATCACCAAAGCAGAAACTTTAAGGCGTAATGCAAGTTTAATAGATGCTCTGACTAAAAATTCTCCACCTACAATGAGTGCTACCAATCCCAGTATTAACTGCAGGTACTCCACTAGCTTTGATCAGGCTTTTTTAAATCGTCTTTGGATTTCTTCTTAGTAATATCCGCCTGCTCATTGATTTCGCTTGTCGTTTTTCGGATTTCTTCCTGAATATCACTCGTAGCATTTTTGAATTCTCTGATCCCCTTTCCAACTCCTCGCGCCAATTCTGGTATTTTTTTTGAACCAAATAGCAATACAGCTATGATGCCTACCATTATGAGTTCTGGAGTCGATAAAAATAAAAGTACCATGTGAGTGTTTAGTATACACCAAAATTAAAGAAAGCCTCGTCAATTTTACATCAACGAGGCTTTACATTTAATTATTTGAGGCCAATTATTTTTTAGACTTCTTTGATAGACCACCTGACTTAGATGCAAGATCTACAACTATTGGTGTGGCTACACAAAGTGATGAATAAGTTCCTACTGCGACTCCGACGAGCAATGCAAAAGAGAATCCTCTAATTACTTCACCACCAAAGATGAATATCATAAGCAATACGAAGAAGGTACTTAAAGATGTATTAACAGTTCTACTTAAGGTACTGTTAAGTGCATCATTGATGACCTCTTTCATTTCTCGCTTTTTGTATGAGTTCAAGTACTCCCTAATTCTATCGAAAACAACTACTGTATCGTTGATTGAATACCCTACCACTGTAAGAATCGCAGCAATAAATGCTTGATCAATATCTAAGGAGAAGGGCAAGAATCCATAGGCTATGGAGAACACTGCTAACACTACCAGCACATCATGGAAAATCGCTGCAATCGCCCCTAAACCGTACTGCCACTTTCGGAACCTAAATAAGATGTAAAGGAAAATAATTACTAGCGAGAATAATACTGCCCAAACAGCAGACTTCTTAATGTCGTCTGCAATGGTTGGTCCAACTTTCTGAGAACTCATGATTTCATAAGAATCACCAATGCCTTGAAGACCTTCATTCAATCTTGACTCAACCAAATCGTCAGCTTCCGGTTCATCATTGTCAATGAGGTAGCTTGTCGTAATTTTTACTTGATTGTCTTCACCAAAAATTTTCACCTCCGGTGCAAGTTTCACACCTTCATCCGTTACAAATGTTGTTGACAATGAATTTCGAATGTCCACTGTAGAGACACTTTCATCAAACCTTACAAGGTATGTTCTTCCTCCAGTAAAATCTACTCCATATGAAAGACCTCTTGTGATGAATGACCCAACTCCAATTAATATAATGATTCCTGAAATAATGTAATAGGTTTTTCTTTTACCAACTAAGTTCAATTTTAGGTTTTGAAAGGCATCTTCAGTCATTTTAGTAGCAACTGTAATTTTTTTCTTATTGTCTAGTCTCCATGCAAAAATTAATCGTGTAATAAAAATTGCACTGAACAATGAAGTAATGATACCGATTACAAGTGTTTTCGCAAAACCCTCGACAGGGCCTGTTCCAAAAAACCAAAGAATAATGCCAGTTAAAAGGGTCGTTACGTTGGCATCTATAATGGATGAGTAGGCATTCTTATAACCATCGGTAATTGCCAATCGCGCTCCTTTCCCTGCACGTAATTCTTCTCGAATACGTTCATAAATTAGTACGTTGGCATCTACCGAGATTCCAATAGTCAAAACAATACCTGCAATTCCTGGCAAAGTAAGAGCGATGTTTGTTGAAGCCAAAACTCCAATAATAAAAAACAAGTTCGCCAACAATGCAATGTTTGATGCAATTCCTGCTTTGCCATAATAAAAGATCATGTAAAGCAATACAATCACTAAGGCTATTAAAAAGGAATTTAAGCCTGAAGTGATGGCCTCTTGACCCAATGATGGACCAACAACTGCTTCTTCCACAATTTTAGCTGGAGCTGGCAATTTTCCAGCCTTCAGAATGTTGGCAATGAGCTTTGCTTCCTCAATGGTAAAGTCTCCTTCTATGCTTGAAATACCTCCTGCAATTTCAGAATTCACATTTGGAAATGAGTATACAAACTTGTCCAATACAATGGCAATGCTTTTTCCAATATTGTCACCTGTTAAACGTTTCCATGTCTTCGCTCCAAGCGTATTCATCTTCATGGTAATCTCAGGACGTCCGCCAAATTGTCCAAAATCTTGGAATGCATCAGTAATCACATCCCCTTCAAGTGGAGCCTTGCCATCACGACTTGTTACTTCAATTGCGATCAAACGCAAAAATTGCTCCTCGTCATCAAATGGTTTCGCTGTCCACAATAGTCTTAAATCCTTTGGGAATACTTGTTGAATCTCAGGCATTCTCAAGAAGTCATTCACTTTGCCTGTGTCCTTGATGGCCACGACACCTACAACAGGTCCCTCACCTGGAGAGTAACTGCCTTGTTGGTTTTGATATATTGAAGGAGACAGGACCGCAAAAAGTGGATTGTCCTTTGCAAAATCTTCAAAGGATTGGTCTGCTAAAGAAGAATCCGAACTTGTGGTGTCATTAGCTCCCAATTGATCAAGCAATGAAGACTCATTCGTTGAATCAACTGCTGTTGAGTCTGTATTTGTTAGCAAATTAGTATCTGTTGCTAGCTCATTAATTTCCTCTGAATTAACTTCTTCTTTGCTTAAGAGCAGCGAATCAGCTGATTTAGGCTCTTCGTTTTCTTCAGTTTCATCAGAAAGCAAAAGGTTTAATTTATCGTTTGCTTGTGCGAGGTATGGATAAATCTCAGCATTGTCATAAGTTTCCCAAAATTCTAATTTTGCTGTACCCTGAAGTAATTGTCTTACCCTTTCTTTGTTTTTAACACCAGGCAACTCCACCAAAATACGATCAGAAGCCTCTAATTTTTGAATGTTTGGTTGAGCGACACCAAATAAGTTCACCCTAGTTCTCAATACTTCAAATGTCCTATCAAATGCTGCATCAGTCTCTCCTTTGAGAAATTCGATCACTTCCTCATTCGTTGCGTTTCGATCAATATTGTCTTTATTTTCTAATGTGTAGAAAATAGATGTCATTTGTTTTTCTGGGGCAATTTCTGACCAAGACTCATCAAACAATTGAACAAAGTTTTCTTGACTTCCTTTCTGTTTTTGCTTTGCAAGCTCAATGATTTTTTGGAATTCTTCGTCTTCGCTGTAAGATGAAAGGGCACGGATTACGTCAGCTACTGAGACCTCAAGGGTCACGTTCATTCCACCTTTTAAATCCAACCCTAAGTTGAGTACATTCTTTTTTACCTCGTTGTAACTGTAATCAAAAAGTGGATAAACAGACTCTCCACCAATCGAATCTAAGTACTGTTCTTCTTTCTCAATAGATCCATTAGCAAAGTCCTTTGCGTCATTCTCTATACCTGCAGCTACCCAAGTAAAGGATAATTGGTAGATGCAAGCAAGTGAAAGGAGAACAATGAATGTCCATATTAAACCCTTATTCTGCATGATATTTTAGTTAAAAAATTGTATTTTTTTGAAGCCTGCAAATATAGAACTTCCATGATGAATACACAATCTATTCTAGTATAATCGAAATTCCTTAATTTGAACATTAAAGGACTTTAAACTTAAGTTTAAATAAGACGGTATTTAGGCGACTTCAAACACATTAAAACATCTTCTGCAATCAATTGCAAAACTCACACTGTTAAACATTTAAGTTATTACTAGTCATGGATTAAGTGCGCATTATAACAACAAGGAGACTCAGCTTTCGATTAATATCACCATAAATGGGGATTTATTTTAAGACCACTTCATCAGTCAGGACAATGCTGCTCAAATTAGTAGCATTGACATCAATTTGAACAGAGTCAATGACATGATATTATTATAACATAACAGGTGGTCAAGTCAGGCCATGATGTAATACCCCCCAATTCTTAGACCACTAATTCAGTATTCTTAGTTAATATTTTCTTCTTTATTAGTTTTTTTTCAGTGCTTTTAGGCATCTCTCTCCTGGTCTTTCTTTAAAAGTTTGATGCACCTTTTCTTCATTGTAATATTGGATGTATTCTCTGATCATTTGATGGAGATCTAATCCATCTTCTGGTGGATTAAGGTAGATCCAGTTGTGTTTGAATGTTCTCCAGAAGCGTTCGATCCATCGGTTGTCAATTGCTCTTTCTTCTCCATCCATTGAGACTTTGATTTCCTTCTCTTTCGTGCTTTAGATCCATAGTCTTGAGGTGAACTTCGAACCTTGATTGGAGCTAATGATCTCTGGCTTACTGTGTCTTCTCAATGCATCTCCCATCACCTATACACACCATTTAGCTTCCAGGCTATTGGAAATGCTCCAGCCTCTGATCTTTCTGCTTTTAATGTTTATGACAGCTGGGCAACACATAAAGCCCATTGACATGAGTATGAAAGTAATATCGATGCTCCAGGCCTGATTTGGACGGTCTATTTTCAAGTTTCTATACAAGTAGGGGCTGATGTACTCTGTTTCACCGAGCTTGCTCAAGTGCTTTCGTGGGTAGATAAGTCGACGTCCCATCTTCCTTAAGAGCAATTCTTACTCGCTTATAGTTCACATGATAGCCTTTTTCTTTGAGCATAAATTGCATGGACATAATACCCTCAGCAGGCTCCTTAAGCGCATGTTCATCCTTTAACTTCATGAGTTTTAAATTCTCTGGCTTTATACCTAGTGGACGATAATAAGGACTACTTCGGTTTAGAGAGAGCATTCTGCATTGCTTACGCTTACTAAGCTTACTTCTTCGACTCACCAGTACTATACGCTCATTCACAGTCCAGTTTTCTTTAAGCTTTTTTTAAAAAGTCATTCTCAACCTTTAATTGATCGATCTGAGCAAAAAGCTTCTCTTGATCAAATTCCTGTTCATTTTTTGAACTCTTATCCTTGTCAAAAACCTTAGAAAGGTTTTCAATGAACTTCTTTTTCCAACGGGAGATCACTAACGGACTTACTACAAATCGCTTGGAGAGTTCCGTCAAGGTTTCTTATTCTCTAATGGCTGCTAAAGCCAATCTAGCCATAAATTCTGTACTAAATTATCTGCGTTTGTTTTTGCTAGTCTTCAGTTAAACTAAAAAATTAACTGAGCCAATGGTCTAGTTTTCGGAGTGCATTAGGCATTGCCTAATTAAAAACCTTAATGGCTAAAATTAAAAGTTTTAAATTAATTTTATCTTGCTGATATATAGATAGATAAATAGATAAAAGTATTGCTTTTTTAGTGAAAAATAATATTCTTTAACTATATTGCATTATAATTTTTCTTGAAAAAATACAAAAGGGTTCTTGATTTTTTTAAGAAAACTAATTAATCCAATTTTTTGAACCCACCTTAAAATAAGAAAAATGAAAAAACTATTGTTAGCTGCTTGCTTTCTACTAATCTTTAGTGCAAAAGAAACTCAAGCAAAAAAAGTGATTGAATGGCATAGGTCAGGGGGAATATTTGGCCTATACAATACTGCTAATCAATACAATATGGGATTATACGATAATGGCACAAGACATTGGGAAATGAAATGTACTGGTGCTGGATTTAACAGATGCAAATTTTTTGTTTCTGGTACTGGAATTGCCGGACCTGTTACCGATCCTTTAGTGACATGGGCAATGTCTCCTATAAATTACTTAGAGGATTATGCGGAAGACCAAGTAAGATTGGATAACAAAAGTGGCACACACACTATTAAAATTGCTAGGGATGTTGATGGTGATATGGACCCTGACAAATTGGTGGTTTTTGTTCTTCTTTGGGAATCAGATACAAATGAAAACAGTAATGACAATGAATTCAATGATGGAACCATGCTATTGACTATTGAAGAAATTGATTACCCATTTTAATTAGCAACTAATTTAATGCAAAGATGATGCTTATTTTAAGCATCATCTTTTCCATATACTATGAAAATTTTCTTTTATATCTCTACTGCTTTTTACTTGCTGACAAGTAATTGTTTTTCTCAAGACATTCAAGACTACGTTAAATTACTTGGCATAAAAAAAATTAATGCAGGTGATTGTGAATATAGATACCCTATTTCTTCATTCGCTATCTCAATCAACAATGATGAACTTTTAGTGTTGAGCCGTAACTTTAATTTAAATAAGAATACAGCAATTCTAAAAGGGTTTACTATTGATATAAATACCTTGGAAAGCACCCCATTAACGCTAACAGCAACAGACAAAAAGATATCTAAAAATTTGTCCTTAGAAAGTATAAATCATACAGATACCAAATTAATAGTAAATCTTTTGAACACACAGTTAATTTTTAACAAACAGCGAAATAGCTTCATTTTTAAAGAATTACTAGATTTTAGAAACTTAACAGGAAATGTACATATTGATGACCACTTTACAATATTATCTCGATTGGGATATTTCAATCCTGCTGAAATTCACAAGCAGAATTCTATTTATTTAATTAATTACTCTAAATTAAAAGAAAGACAAATTGAAGCTGATGGTTTAGCATTTCAAAATTTAAAGCCTGCTCAATTTATAGACTTTAACAATGACATAACAGTATATGTAGACCCTGTTCATTATTTAATTTACACTACCGCGCATACTAAAGAGAAGATCTTGATTAATAACCGTAAACCTTCAGATTGGGAGACTGTCAGCTCAATGAAGTTAAAAATGATTGATCATTTTTCTGATATGGGAAGTCTAAGTTCATTTTTAAAAGACCTTCAAAATGAAATTTCAAGAATTAACAAAATATACTTGACTGATAAAAACCACTTGTTTGTTGTTTATCAATCTCCTTTTGAGTCTGACTATCGAGAATATCTTGATGTCTTTAAATTAGTAAATAAAGATTGGAAGCCTTTGCAGAGAGGACTTTCGCTAAATGCCTATTTTGAAGATTTTGACAAAGAAGCCGTGTTAACTTATGAAAACTTTCCTGCAACTTTTAGTTTAATTGGAAATTTAGTGATTTACACAGATAACAAGGTGCTAATTATTAGAGAGGGACATCCGGAAAGTTTTGAGGGTAAAACTTACCGTGAATATTTCAAGAATACTACCGGACATAAAGTCTTGAAAATCCAATCTTTCAGCATTGATATTAATGGCTAAAGAATGTATTACCCCCAGAAATAGACCCCAGGTTAATATATCCATTATAAAATAACGTGAGTTCGGTTTAAGCGGCAGTTAAAGCTAATTGATTTTGCTGGGATTTATCAAATTCGACATTAATTGAAGGCTTTTTAGGGAAAAAGGAAT
>Ga0316208_1001115_pt1 | contig 27010 bp, 24 predicted proteins | sample 3monopyrite_MG_FD_204944 | JGI IMG/M metagenome (GOLD analysis project Ga0316208, IMG submission 204944) | Microbial mat bacterial communities from mineral coupon in-situ incubated in ocean water Damariscotta River, Maine, United States -... | ecosystem: Environmental > Aquatic > Marine >... | reverse complement strand
TATTTACTATTTCGATCGACTGGGTTTGGACGGTCACAGAAAGTCATAAGCCTGCTCTAAAAGATCTATTGTCAGTATAGATTGCGTTGAAACATTCGAATAATTCTCGGCCATACTAGCATCAGGCGCATATCCCACCAGTGCCGTAACCGTCCACGCCTCCCTTATTTAACTCGATAAATTTTATGGAAATAAGTGAATCTCTTAGCAGACTAAGGGAACTGCCAATAGTGATAAAGGGTTACTAAATGTAAAGTCTTGTTTGTGGCCATGGATGGGTGGCATGTTGTTGTCCTTGCGCATGGATGCGCAGGTGTTTTTAATACGGTTAGCATTATTCACTGAGGCCGCTCCAGAAATGGAGGGCGCGCTTTGGAATAGAAATAATACGTAGCCAGCATCAAGTTGTCTTATATGGGAGAACACATGACGGGAGTGGCTATATCAATAATGACGCAACTTGCTGGCACCCAAGAGGGGCGACGAGAGAGAAGACGCGTTGTACGCAGACCTCTGAATTTGCGAGCCGACATCTCCGCTAACGATGGTTTGGTTCGTGGTTTTACCGGCAAAAATATAAGCCTGGGAGGGGTATTTCTCTGTGCTGACCCTTCCCAATTTCAGCCCGATGACATTATTAAACCTAGATTGTTTTTGAACTATAACGGGCTATATAAGCCCTGTTGTGTGGTGGTTCGAATTATACACGTAAGCGAGAATGGCCTTGGCGTTTGCTTTCATCGGCATGACAACCGCCTTTTTCGCTATGTCTACAAAATGATGTATGAGCCAATACATCGAGTAACGGCAAGTTCCTTTGCCTCGATTACTGAATAACACAAGAATGGCATTAGTAATCCGGCAAAGGTTGACAACTTCGAGGTTTCCAATGGGATACCTAAATATCAGTAATGCTGGGAATGGATTCATGCGGCCTACTGGGTAATTTTTTATTAAGCAATATGTCTTGTGTAATCAAAGGGGGTTATATGGAACATCGTTGGAGCAAACGTTTTAAGGTCAATATTGAAGTGTTCTTGTATCATCGTGGTGGTTCGGCGATTAAATGCAAGACCTATAATGCGGGAAGCGCGGGCATATTTATTAAGAGCGCACCGGACACTTTAGTAAAGAACACGTTTCTGGAAGTAGAGTTTGAAGAGGGGTCGAATCTCCGCCACAAAAAACCTCGCGTTTTTCGCTTGCGCGCGCTGACAGTGCATTCTTCAAAAAAGGGTGTTGGTCTTATGTTTCTTAAGCCAGAGCCTGAAACACTGCTTGCATGGCGGCAGGTGATCCGAAGAGCCCGCCATCAACCCCCCATCTCGGGTCTGGCCATTAAAAAATCATCCTTATATCCTGAATTGTCAACCGATTACATGTTCGCTTCAAAGCCAATTGCTAAGTCGATGAAGTGAGTCTGGCTGGTGGCTGGGTTGGTGGTATTCCAATAATCAGTGGATATATGCGGCTATATCTTATCCATTCGTACCGCACTGGCATCAACCAGTATTTTGACCTTTTACATGCCTATGACTAATAGGGTAGCCTTTATTGAGTTTTCGTATTCACTGGTGGTTACCCATGGTTAAGAAGTCAACCAGCAAAACAGCCCAACAAGATCATCAACCACTGGCCATTAAACAGAGCAATAAAAAAGGTACTGTTAAAAAGCCTCGTGGCTCTGCCACCAAACCCGACGTAAGACAAGCTGCCAAATCCAAGGTCGACAGTATTGAAACTGTGGATAGAAGCTTTCCGGTTGTTGGCATCGGCGCCTCCGCCGGCGGTCTTGAGGCTTGCAGCGAGTTCTTTAACCAGCTGCCTGCCGGCACCGGCATGGCCTTTGTGCTGGTGCAACACCTGGACCCCAGCCACAAGAGCATGCTGACTGAACTGTTGTCACGCACCACCCCGCTGCCTATCCATGAGGTGATGGATGGCATGGAGATTGAACCCAACCATATCTATATTATTCCCCCCAACACCGAACTGGGGATTCTGCACCGGGTGTTACATCTGTTGCCGCGCAGCAAGACCGCCAACCCACCTTTGCCCATCGATACCTTTATGCAGTCGCTGGCTGAGGATCAGGGCAGTATGGCGATCGGTGTGATTCTCTCGGGTGGGGCCTCGGACGGCACCATTGGTCTCAAGCGCATCAAGGCGGCGGGTGGCATTACCTTTGCCCAGGATGAGGGCTCGGCCAAATACAACAGCATGCCCCATAGCGCTATTGCCGCCGGCTGTGTTGATTTTGTGCTGCCGCCGGCAGAGATCGCCAGGGAGCTGGTTCGCATTGCCCGGCAACCCCTGGTGCTGAAGCATCTTTCCAGGATGACTGAGGCAGAACTGCCGGACGAAGGCGGCGACGAACTCAACAAAATATTATTATTGTTGCGTAACCGCACCGGCAATGACTTCACCTATTACAAACACACCACAATCCGTCGTCGCATCCAGCGCCGCATGGTGTTGCACAAGCTGCAACGACTCAAAGAGTATCTGCGTTATCTGCGCGAACATCCGCCCGAGCTGGATGATTTGTTCCAGGATATCCTCATCAATGTCACCGGCTTTTTCCGTGATCCCGAGAGCTTCGATGCGCTGAAAAAAGATGTATTTCCGGCCATTATTCGGTGCCGCAGGGATGAAACCATACGCATCTGGGTAGCGGCTTGTTCCACGGGTGAAGAGGCCTATTCAATCGCCATGACCCTGCTCGAATATCTGGGCAATCATGCCAATGGCACGCCGATACAGATCTTCGCCAGCGATATTGACGCCAAGGCCATCGACAAAGCCCGTGCAGGCATCTACCCGGAAGGCATCAAGGCCGATGTCTCGGCGGCACGGTTGCAGCGCTTTTTCACCAAGGTGCCGGCCGGTTATCAAATCAGCAAGTCGGTCCGCGACCTGTGTCTGTTTGCGGTGCAGAATGTGGCCAAAGATCCACCTTTCTCGCGCATGGATCTGATCTGTTGTCGCAATCTGCTGATCTATCTGAGTAATGTCATGCAAAAGAAGGTGCTACAGGTGTTTCACTACGGTCTGAAACCCACCGGTTTTCTGCTGCTGGGTGGGTCGGAATCTATCTCCGGCTCGGCCGACCTGTTTTCGATGCTGGATAAAAAGAACAAAATTTATACAAAAAAATCTATCGCCAGCCTGCGTCACTATGAGTTCAGCAGCATGCCAGCCAGTGTTACGCGTTACTCACCCGAACAACCATTGCCGCCAAGCGCTAACACGCTGGTGGACATCGTGCATCAGGCCGAGCGACTTATCCTCAACGAATATGGCCCCGCAGCAGTGATCACCAACCAGGATCTGGATATTCTCCATTTTCGCGGCCATACCGGGCCTTATATCGAACCCGCCCAGGGTAGTGCCAGCCTCAATCTAATGAAGATGGCACGCACCGATCTGCTAATGGAGCTGCGCTCTGCTGTCCGTCAGGTCATAAAAGAGGGGGCGCGAGTCAACCGCGAAAACGTACGGCTCAAGATCAATCATCAAGAACGGCGTGTGCATCTGCAGGTGATTCCACTCAAAGGATCGCGCAGCGATGAGTACTCTCTTTTGGTCTTGTTTGAAGAGACCGACTCAAGCCCCGTGTCTGCTGATGTAGCTAAGCCTGATCGGTCTGTTGCTGAAGCTGACAGCAAAAAAATGGTTAATGACAAGGATCAACGCATTCAGGCGCTGGAGCAGGAGCTGTCGGCAACGCGGGAATACCTACAGACCATCATCGAAGATCAGGAGACCAGCAACGAAGAATTGCAGTCCGCCAGCGAAGAGATCCAGTCCGCCAATGAAGAGCTGCAATCCACCAACGAAGAATTGGAGACCGCCAAGGAGGAACTGCAATCCACCAATGAAGAACTGATCACCGTCAATGAAGAGCTGGAGGGTCGCAACGCCGAGCTAAATCAACTCAACAACGACCTCAGCAACCTGCTCAACAGCGTGCAGTTGCCCATTATCATGTTAAATGAGGACCTAAGCATCCGCCATTTCACCCCCGGAGCGACCCAGCTTTTCAATCTGATTCACAGCGATGTCGGCCGCCCCATCAGCGACATCAGGGCCAATATCAATATCGCCAATTTGGACGAGCGTCTGATACGGGTCATGGATACCGTTACGCTCGAAACCCTGGAAGTGCGTGACACGGCCGGCAATTGGTACAACCTGCGCATTCGCCCTTACAAGACCATGAACAACCACATTACAGGGGTGGTGATGGTGTTTTTCGGTATGAGCAGTGCCATCGAACGGCGTCTCGCGACGGTGGTCCGTGATGCCAGCGATGCGATTTCCCTACAGGATTTTGATGGCAATATTCTGGCCTGGAATGGTCGTGCCGCGCAAATTTTTGGCTATAGTGAAACTGAAGCGCTGACAATGAATGTTCACAGCCTAGTTCCGGAATCGGCACGACTGAAGGAGGCAGCGATGGTGGCGGCACTACGACGTGGTGAAACGGTAGCGCCAATGGCAACGGTTCGCATCACCAAAGCGGGGCAGGCGATCAAGGTCTGGCACACCAGCACTGCGCTGATTGATGAGCATGGCCGACCCTATGCCATTGCCTCCACCGAGCGCTTGCTCAAGGACGAGGCCTAGTCAAATGATGTCGCCAGCATGAGCAAGGAGCCGCCAACCTCTGTCGAAGCAGACTGTGTCGATTTTAAGCGACTCAGCAAGGCCGGGCTGGATGCCTGCCTTGACACGCTATTAGCGCAGCCCGCCACCAGCCAACAGGCCAGTGAATTGCAGCATCTATTGCATGAGTTGCAGGTGCACCAGATTGAGTTGGAGATCCAGAACCGGGAATTACGTGAGTCCCAGCAAGATCTGGAGGAGGCACGTGACCTTTACGCCGACCTCTATGACTTCGCCCCGGTGGGTTACCTGACACTCGATAGCAAAGGCAATATCCTCGACATCAATCTGCGCGGCGCTGCCATGCTCGAGCGTGAACGCAGCCGGCTGATCGGCCTGCCGCTGGTACCTTTTCTGGTTTCAGGTGAGAGCCACATCCTGTTTGAGCATTTGACGCAGGTGTTCAAATCACAGGACGAGGTCGTGCATGAATTCAGCATGAAGACCCGGGGCGCCATGCCCATGGTGGTACGCATGAAGAGTATCGCGGTGAGCGGCAATGAAGCAGAAGCCAACACCTGCCGCTCGATAGTGATTGATATCAGCTCGCAGAAACGGACAGAGGTGACACTGCGCCAGGAACGTGATTGGGCACAACGTTATCTCGATACCGTAGAGGCCATCATCGTTGCCCTGGATGGTGACGGTTACATTACTCTGATCAACCGAAAAGGGTGTGAACTGCTTGGTTATGGCGAAAGCGAACTCATTGGTAAAAATTGGTTTAGGTTCTGTTTACCGCCATCGCAGCTGACGCAACTCACTATTGATGCCTTTAGAAATATCATAGCGGGCGGGCTTGAAGGCGTTGAATATTACGAAAACCCCATCCTTACCCGTTCTGGAGATGAACGCCTAGTCGCCTGGCATAACAATTTTATTTACGATGATGCAGGTAAAATCAGCGGTACCTTGAGTGCTGGTGAAGATATCACCGAACGTCGTCAGGCAGAAATAGCCTTAAAGGAAAGTGAAAAGCGATTCCGCGCCTTCTTTGAGCAGGCCGCTGTCGGCGTTGCTGTGATTGATTCATCTAACGGAAAATTTCAACGCGTCAACCAAAAATATTCCGACATCATCGGTTATTCGATCGAGGAGATGAAAATGCTGGATTTTATGCAAATCACTCATCCCGAAGATTTACCGCTAGATCTGAATAATATGCAAAAGCTGCGTTCAGGTGAGATCCGTGAATTCACAATGGAAAAACGCCTGCATCGAAAAGATGGTGCCATTATCTGGGTAGACCTAACCGTGTCACCGATGTGGCATGTTGGCGAAGTGCCTGACTTCCACATTGCCATTATCGATGATATTTGCCAACGCAAACAGGCTGAAACTGTTTTGGATGGCCGCAATAAGGTACTTGAGTTAATGGCCAACGGCGCGAACCTCGACAAGGTGCTGACCAGCCTGGTTATCAAGGCTGAGGAAATATACCCAGACATGTTATTTGCGGTGTTGTTGGCGCAGGAGGGGCAAGACCAATTTCAACCTTACACTAACCCCGCGTTGGCGGAGTATTATAGGGGGACCAAGGACAGCTTGAAGATGCCCCCCGAGAGTGGTTGCTGTGGTAAAGCTAAATTTCCCGGCCAACGGATATTAATCGAAGATATTCTGAAACAGCCGAATTGTGTTGCCTGTATTAAAGCTACGAAAAAGATTGGCCTGACACACTGCTGGTGCGAGCCAATACTCTCTTCCAGTGGCGAGGTGCTGGGGGTCTTTTCATCCTATAATCGCGAGGCCTGCGCACTAGGCTCTACAGATATGGATTTTTTCTACGGCACGGCACGCCTTGCCAGCATTGCCATTGAGCGCGATCGCATCGAACACGACGCCCGCCAACATCAGGCCGAGCTGGCGCATATGGCACGGCTGGACATGATGGGGGAAATGGCCACGGGCATGGCCCATGAGCTAAATCAGCCCCTGGCGGCGATTGCCACCTATGCCGATGTTGCCTTGAGGTTGCTAGACGCCGGTATTAAACAGCCAGAGCTGCTGGAAGAGGCATTACAAGGTGCCCGTCAGCAGGCCGTGCGCGCTAGCGAGATCATCCGTCACCTGCGTCAGCTGGTGCGTAAGCAAGCGCCGCAGAAGTCGAGGCTCGATATTAATTCTCTGATCGGCAGTGTGGTTGAATTCACCCAATTCGAGGCAGGCAAATCTCAAGTTCATTTCACACTGCAATTAGGCGACGCCTTGCCCAAGGTATCGGCTGATGGCATTCAGATAGAACAAGTGTTGTTAAACCTAGTGCGCAATAGCATCGAGGCCCTGCAATCGGTCTCCGATAAAAAGCGGGAGGTGAGCATTCTCACCAGTATGAACCGTGATGACTGGATGCAGGTTGAAGTCGTCGATAATGGTCCGGGCATGAGCGCTGAAATTCTCGACCATCTTTTTAAACCGTTTGTTACGTCTAAAGGTGCTGGCGGAATGGGTATGGGGCTGTCTATCAGCCGTTCCATCATTGAGGCCCATGGCGGGCAATTGTGGGCACAGTCCAAACCTGGCCGGGGGGCGCGATTTATTTTAACCCTGCCGCTAAACGCTCAAGCGACACAGGAGTGAGTACGGTGGCTACAGTCTTTGTGGTGGATGATGATCAGGCGGTTCGCGCCTCTATCGTCTTATTATTCAAGTCACAAGCAATCGAGGTGGAGGCCTACGCCACAGCCGAGGAATTTCTTGAGTCCTATCAGGCCGAACGGCCGGGTTGTCTGGTGCTGGACATCAGAATGCCTGGCATGAGCGGGCTGGAGTTACAACAGGCTCTGGCCGAGAAGCAGATTCGAATCCCGACCATCTTCGTCACCGGCCATGGCGGTGTGCCGCTATCGGTGCGGGCAATCAAGGCTGGCGCCTTCGATTTTATTGAAAAGCCGTTTGATAACGAACTGTTGTTGGCGCGTGTACGCCAGGCCATTGCCTGGGACCAACGCTATCGCCAGGAACTGGCCAGACGTGTGACCGATGCCACCCGAGCCTACGCCGAAAGCATCGTCGACACCGTGCAAGGGCCGTTGCTGGTGCTGGATGAGCAACTCAATATTATTTCGGCCAATCGCTCATTCTATGACGTCTTTTTGGTCTCGGCTGAGAGCGGTGATAAACAACACTTTGCTGATTTTTCCCGGCAGCTATGGCGTGTCTCGACGCTAAGGGAGCGGATCAGGGCGGTCATCTCCAATAACAGCGAACTGCGTGATTTCGAAATTGACTGTGACTTCCTCAAGGTTGGAAAAAAGTCGCTGTCGCTCAATGCGCGTCGCCTGCAACAGCAGGGCGATCAGCCTCAATGCATACTGCTGGCCATGGAGGATATTAGCGAACGTAAACAGGTGCAAGCCTCCCTGTTTGAAGAAAAAGAGCGGGCCCAGGTAACCTTACGTTGCATTGGTGAGGCGGTGATTACTACCGATGCTAATGGCATTGTCGAATACCTTAACCCCATCGCCGAGCGTTTGACCGGTTGGCCCGAGGACGAGGCATGTGGTCAGCCGATAGATAAAATTTACAAAATTATTGACGAAGGCAGTCGTGAACCGATTGATGGTTTGGTCTCTCGTTGTTTGCAACAGAGGCGCACCATCAGCCTGGAACGAGACATCGTAATCATTAATCACAATGGACAGGAGTTTGCCATTGAGGACACTGTTGCCCCCATACGCGGTAGTCAGGGCGAGTTGCTGGGTGCTGTCATTGTTTTCAAAGATGTGACCAAACAACGTCGCATGACCAAGGAGCTGGTTCATCATGCTGGCCACGATTCCCTGACCGGGCTGGTGAATCGGCGCGAGTTTGTGAAGCGCCTGGAGCGTGTGGTGGCGACCAGAAAATCATCTGCAAAGCAGCACGTGTTGTGTTTTATCGATCTGGATCAATTCAAGCTCGTCAACGACAGCGTTGGCCATGCTGCCGGGGACGAGCTGCTGCGCCAGGTTGCCGGTCTGTTTCTGGAAAACGTACGAGAGCGGGATACGCTGGCACGGCTGGGCGGTGACGAATTTGGATTGTTGCTGGATAATTGTCCACTGGAAAAAGGCCTGGTGATTGCCGAAGCCATCGTCGCCGAGCTGCGTGATTTCCGCTTTGTCTGGCAGGGACATCCTTTTCAGATTGGCGTAAGTATTGGTCTGATACCAATCACCGACGCAGTTGACGGCACAGCGAGCATTTTGAGCCAGGCTGATCAGGCCTGTTATTCAGCCAAGGCGCTGGGACGCAACCGAGTACATGTCTACCAGCAGGATGGCGGTGAACCGGCTCGCCAGCATGGCGAGATTATGCACGCCGCCACATTGTCCAGTGCAATAGATCAGCAGCGCCTGTTGCTCTACGATCAACCCTTGCTCTCACTGGCGGCAGGCCGCCAGGATGTGCCCCATCACGAACTGCTGGTGAGACTGCTGGATGTCGAGGGGGCGATTGTATTGGCGGGGGCATTTATTCCGGCTGCCGAACGTTTCGGCCTGATGGTGGCGATCGACCGCTGGGTAATACAGACCGCCTTTAAACACTATAGTGAGATATTCGCGGCAACGCCCAATACCGAGATCACCATTAACCTGTCGGCAAATTCACTTAACGATGAGTCATTACTGGAGTTTGTACACCAGCGGTTTAGTGGGGCGACCATACCCCCACAACAGGTCTGTTTTGAACTCACGGAGTCAGCTGTGATACAAAATCTTAATCAGGCCAGGCGATTTATTGTTGAGCTGAAGAAGCTGGGTTGCCGTTTTTCGCTGGACGACTTTGGCAGTGGTGTATCATCCTTTACCCTCCTCAAGAAACTGCCGCTGGACTATATAAAGATTAATGGCAGTCTTGTTCTGGGCATGCTGAGCGATCCTGCCGACCACAGCGTAGTTGAGGCCATCAATAAAATTGGTCACAGCATGGGCGTTCGCACCATTGCAAAATGGGTTGAGAGTGACGCCATTATCGAACGCCTGACAGAGATTGGCGTGGACTACGCCCAGGGATATGCTGTACGACCACCGGGTCTGCTGGAGGACGCCTGTGCCTGATGTGTTATTGTTGCTGGATTATTATCTATAACAAAATCTGTACGTAATTATGGACAAAATACCCCCGAATGTAATGGTACACATCATTATTGATGATGATGCCGCTGTTCGTCGCTCCTTGGAGATGTTGTTGCAATCAGTGGGGCACATGGCAAGGTCATACACCTCGGCCAGGGCGTTTCTCGGTTCATTTGACCCATCCATACCAGGCTGTCTGTTACTCGATGTACGTATGCCTGGAATGAGTGGCCTGGATCTGCAGCAGCTACTAGCTCAAGATAAAATCAAAATTCCAGTGATTATCATCACTGGTCATGGCGACGTGCCGATGGCCGTGCGTGCCATGAAAGAAGGGGCAATCGATTTCATTGAGAAACCATTTCATGACCAACACTTGCTCGATACTGTAGCCACGGCGCTTGCCAGGAGCGTTGAAATCCAGCAACAGCAACACGAGCAAGCCAAATTTCTCGAGCGAGTCAGCAGCCTTTCCCCCCGAGAGAGGCAAGTGATGGATGTACTCGTTGCCGGTAAGCACAACAAGGTGATTGCCCTAGAGCTCGGCATCAGCCCAAAAACGGTGGATGTCCACCGCGGCCACATCATGGAAAAGATGCAAGTGAAATCAGTGATTGAACTGGTGCGTTTATCGATGGCTAATATGTAATCGTCACGAACACTTACAAGTTGAATTCACGTTTTAAAGCAGGGCGCCTTCATCTATTTAGCAGGAAAATATTTACGGGGGCAAGGGTTGAACTCAAACCATGAAAGAGAAGAAAATACTGCTCGTTGATGACAAAGAACACAATGGTTAACCATAAAGACTATGGTTGCCTCCAGAATACTTTCAATTTTTATTCAACTCTATTCGTTTTCGTCTGTCACAAAAACGGTTAACTCATCATATTCATCTAACAACACATTGAAGTTAATTGGACGACAACAAACCTGACAATCTTCTATATATTCTTGATTTGGAACTGAGCAATCTATCAAAACGTCTATCCTTTCCCCACAATAGGGACACTGTATTTTTTTCAATTCAAGCCTATTCATCAATAGTCTTTATTTGTGCACTCAAAGTAAACCAGTAATAGAACCACACCACATGACTGACGATCTCTACCAGGTAGCGATGGCCAAAATAGGAATCTATCGGTTTGCTCATAGCCGTAGCCCCTCCCCCTTTCCATGATCGCCACGCAAATTGACAGTGCCAACAGGGGGACATTGTTATTCGCGCTCAGCTACACAATAAACCGCTTACCTCAATGCCCGCTGTGGCAGCACCCAGTCCGGACGCGGGTAATGGCAGGTGTAGCCATCAGGAACGCGCTCAAGATAATCCTGATGCTCGGGCTCGGCCTCCCAAAAATCGCCTACAGGCTCAAGCTCCGTTACCACCTTTCCCGGCCATAAGCCCGAGGCGTTTAAATCGGCAATGGTCTCAAGCGCGACCTGCTTCTGCGCCTCGTTAACATAGTAAATTGCCGAGCGATAGGACGCCCCCCGGTCGTTACCTTGCTGATTGGTGGTTGTGGGGTCGTGTATCTGGAAAAAGAATTCCAAAATACGACGATACGAAATCCTGTCCGGATCGAACAAAATCTCTATGCCCTCGGCATGTGTGCCGTGGTTACGGTAGGTAGCATTGGGGACATCGCCGCCAGTGTAACCCACCCGGGTAGTCTCAACCCCCGGCAGCTTGCGAATCAGATCTTGCATACCCCAAAAACAACCACCCGCCAACACAGCGCGCTCCCGTACCATTACTTATCCTCCACTTGATCAAGATACTCGCCATAGCCTGCTGTTTCCATGTCATCGCGATGGATGAAGCGCAGCGAGGCGGAGTTGATGCAGTAACGCAAACCACCGCGATCCCTGGGGCCATCCGAAAACACGTGTCCCAGATGGCTGTCACCATGAACTGAGCGGACTTCGGTTCGTACCATGCCATGGCTGATATCCTTCAGCTCATTGATATACGCGGGTTCGATGGGGCTGACAAAGCTGGGCCAGCCGCAACCCGACTCAAACTTGTCTGACGAGGCGAACAATGGTTCACCCGACACCACATCCACATAGATGCCCGGTTCATTATTATCAAGATACTCGCCCGAGCCTGGTTTCTCGGTGCCACTATGCTGGGTCACATGGAACTGTTCCGGCGTTAGAGCGGCAATGGCGGCGTCAGATTTTTTGTAAGATTTCATTCGATTCTCCTCGATAGACTTGCGTGAGGTATTCATCTCTAAGACTGGTTGTCCAGCGAGACCGTAGAAAGACCCAATTTCAATCGAGTTGCCCTATCAAGAAATTTGAGTTCATCCATTATTCTAATTCGGGTTCTGCCGCAAAATGGCGAAATAAGATGAACATACTATAGTTGCTGTGGCGTAAGGCGTCATCATACACACCACAATTCCCTGCTCCAGATAAGCGTATTTCCGCGACTCTATAACGGCACTCTGGAAACTGAAGTGGTTATAGCGAAATTTATGAAGATAAGTAGAATTCAGTTTGATCGGTAATTAGATCTAGAAAAACCTTACATAATTCGGTTAACCCCGAAACGTGTTGCTATTGCTTTGGGTAAGCGACTTAAGTACTCGATACGAGAGATCCGTAGATCCAGGAAGCCGACCGACCCAATCCAGATAAATCAGCCAAGCACATACACCATATGCCCAACACAACTTAAATTGCTATCCCTCAAAATACTGTATTAATATACAGTATGCAGACTCAATCAAGAACCTGGCTTCGAGCCATCATTTTGGCGGACATGAATGCCTTTTTCGCCTCTATCGAACAACTAGACCATCCCGAATGGCGCGGTCGTCCTGTAGCAGTCACTAATGGCCGCCAAGGCACGTGCATCATCACCTGCTCGTATGAAGCCAGGGCCAAAGGAATAAAGACTGGCATGCGCCTGAGAGACGCTCGCAGGCTATGCCCTGACTTGATCCAGGCGCCTTCCCGCCCTACCCGCTATGTTGAGGTATCAACCGCTATCATGTCTGCTTTAGGTACGATTACGCCAGACGTAGAGGTTTTTTCTATTGACGAGGCATTTCTTGATGTCAGCCTGTGCCAGCAATTATGGGGACCCCCTGCCGTGATTGCCCAGCGGGTTAAAGACACAATCTATGAAGCATCAGGACTACTAAGCTCTGTCGGTGTAAGTGGCGACAAAACCACGGCCAAGTATGCCGCCAAACTCAACAGACCGAATGGCCTGACTATCATCCCTCCCTGGCAGGCAAAAGCCAGACTGCGTGATGTGCCTGTGACTGAACTCTGCGGCATTGGCCCAGGCGTCGGCCACTTTCTGGCAGTACGTGGAATACATGTCTGCGGTGATATGGCACAACTGCCCATCAGTGAGCTAGGCAAGCGTTTTGGCAATGTCGGTCGAAGAATCTGGTATATGTGCCAGGGCGAAGACCCCAGCCCTGTGGCGGTGAATATTGCGGCCCCAAAGTCTGTAGGACACGGCAAGATTATCCCACCCGCAACAACAGACAAAGAAGTGCTACTGACCTACCTGTTACACATGAGCGAAAAGGTGGCCAGCCGGATGAGACGTCACCAATTGCAGGCCAGTCAGTTTTTTATTGGCCTGAGATCGAATACTGGCTGGCTAGGCGGTAAGCAGAGACTAGCCGACCCCACACGGGATAGCCACGCCATTATGACGTTGTGTCACCAGGTAATAAGCCGCGATTGGCAAGGTGAAGGAATTCACCAAGTACAGATAACAGCCCTAGACCCCAGAGACCACCATCAACAGATGACACTATTTGGTAATAGCAACGACAGCCGCGACAAAGTTAACCAGGTAATGGATCATATCAATAATCGTTTTGGTGAGTTCAGCCTGATGCCGGGACGCTTACTCAATCGCTCTGAAATGCCGAACGTCATCTCTCCCGCATGGAAGCCAAACGGTCATAGAAAGACAATATAACGATGCGTAGTGACACCTAATGGTCTGGGATGGATAGCGAATAATTGCCGTTTTAAATAACCGGCCAGTCCCTCATGCTGCCTTGCCAGACAGTTAAGTAGATTAGGCCTGCTTGGTTAATAAACCACGAATTCAATTTCTCTGCATTGCACCCAATATATTTGTCCATCCTCATTTTTTGTGTGCACGTGGGCAGATGTCTGCATTGCATTGGTGCGGCTCCCAGGGATGATCAACAACCATGGTTCTTATTATTTACATATCTTATTGTTTAATAAAAACAAATTAAATAAATTCAAAAATGGAATAGTTTTTGCTGGAGGATTATGCAGACGATAAATTAAAGTAATAAAGTGGAGTGGCAGGTTAACCATGAAAATGAGGATAATGTTGGTCTATCAATCCAGGCAGCGGCAGCAGCTTTTGCAACGGGCTGTAGATGATGGTGGTTACCAGGTGGTAGCATGTGCCGCGCTGGATGCTGATTTACAACAGACACTACAGGCAGCCCAGGCCGATCTCATCATTTTTAATGTTGATCAACCAGATCAGAAGTTGCTGGCTCGAACGCATACCCTGAACCAACTGCATGCCATACCAATCATCATGTTTGCGGAACGGGGTGATAAAGAAATTATCATCGAAGCGGTTAATGCCGGCGTGACCTCTTATGTGGTCGATGGTTTGCAGCCCAAACGTCTACAGCCGATTGTTGAAGCGGCTATGGCACGTTTTAAAGCCTTTCAGTCATTACGCCAGGAACTGCAAGAGACCCAGACCAAACTGGAAGATCGTAAACATATCGACAAGGCCAAGGGCATCCTGACGCAGCAAAAAAATATCAGTGAGGATCAAGCCTATCAGGCACTACGTAAACTGGCCATGGATAGAAATATCAAGCTTGGTGAGGCGGCCTGCAATGTCATCGCCATGGCCGATATCTTTAAATGAATGATGGCGCTACATGCCACAAGTTTGTGCAGTAATGCGCACGACAACAGTGCGATTAGATTTCAGTGCTGCACTTTGATTGCACCTTAATCCCTTTACAAACACGCAACGCATTGACGGAGATAGATAATATTAATCAAAAACAAACAGATATAGAATATGGCACGGGATTTGCTCTCTAAACTTAATAATAAATCTGCCGGCCAATGGCGGTCGGCAGGGAATTTAAAATATTGATTTTGGACAACGACGTCCACTCGCTTGGCGGCTCCCTAACTGCCTACGTGTGGGCGTTTTTTTTTGTGTTTTAACTCTGAGGAAGGAAGTTTCGATGAAACAAAAAACTATTATTATTTTTCAAAAGAAGGTGACGCCGGCATTGTTGCTCGCATCCGCGTTGGCGGGAGCTAATATATCGACAGCCAGCGCCAGTAGCCTGACCGAAGCAATCTCTGGTGGCAAGGCAGGACTGGAACTACGTTACCGTTTTGAAACTGTCGAACAAACCGGCATCACAAAAGATGCCGCCGCATCAACCCTACGTACTCGTCTAAACTATGTCACGGACGACTACAATGACTTCAGTGCCTTTATCGAGTTTGATGATATTACCGCCTTTGGTGATATTAAATATAACGACGCTACCGGTCTGGCGACGGCACAAACCAACTATCCCGTAGTTGCCGACCCAGAAGGCACAGAGGTTAACCAGGCTAAACTTATCTATAAGGGACTGGAAGATACCGCTGTGACACTTGGTCGTCAGCGGGTAATTTTTGATAATGCCCGTTTTGTTGGCAACGTTGGCTGGCGTCAGAATGAACAGACCTATGATGGCTTTACTGTTGCCAATACATCACTGGCAGATACCAGTATCGTTTATGGTTATGTCACTAACGTTAATCGCATCTTTGGTGAGGCCTCGCCAAAAGCTAATATCGACACCAATACCCACCTTGTCAATGTCGCCTACAGCGGCCTTAATGCTGGCAAACTGACCGGTTATGGATATTTTCTTGACCTGATTGATACACCTGCGGCATCGAACTCGACGCTTGGTCTTCGTTTTGCCGGCGGCACAGATGTTAGTGAGGCGGTTAAGGCACTCTACACTGTCGAGTTTGCGACTCAATCTGATTACAAGGATGGTGCATCGACCATCAATGCCGACTACAGCCTGATCGAAGTGGGTGCAGCGGCGAGTGGCATTACCGTCAAACTGGCTGTTGAAACCCTGGGTGGTGACGGCACGTATGGATTTAGCACACCGCTGGCAACAACGCATGCCTTTAATGGCTGGGCCGATAAATTTCTGGCAACACCAGCTAATGGCCTGGTGGATACCTACGTCAGCGTCGCAGGCAAGGTCTCAGGGATAAAACTAGTGGGTGTTTATCATGATTATGCCTCCGACACCGATGGTGCAGACTACGGCACAGAGCTTAACTTGTTGGCAGCCAAAAAGATTGGCAGCTACACCATGCTGGCTAAATATGCCAGTTATTCAGCTGACACCTTTGCCACTGATACCGACAAACTGTGGTTGATGGGTGAAGCTAAATTCTAAACCGCTTGAACTAAACAACGGTTAGGTTCCAACGGCGGATACCAAACCGGAAAATAAATAATAGTCACGGCCAGTGTAGGCCCTGAGCAGGACAACGGCGTCCATCAGCAACACACCTTTTCAGTGTGTCTGCGGGTGGGCGTTTTTTTTGATTTATAAACATAAACGGAGTGGAAGAATGAAGCTGGAAAAACCAACAGAGATAAACCCGACTCGCCGGGGTTTTATGAAAAAGGCATCGGCTGCTGTGCTGTCAGCGATGATGGTAATGGGCGGTTCTTCTATCTTGCCAGGCAGTGCGGCCTATGCAGTTGATGATCTGGAAAAGGAAGACCTGAAAATTGGTTTCATCAAACTGACAGACATGGCGCCTTTGGCCATAGCCTATGAAAAGGGCTTTTTCGAAGACGAAGGTCTGTATGTCACGCTTGAGGCCCAGGCCAACTGGAAGGTATTGCTTGATCGTGTCATCGATGGTGAGCTTGACGGCGCCCACATGCTGGCAGGGCAGCCCCTAGGTGCAACCATCGGTTTTGGTACCCAGGATCACATCATTACTGCCTTATCGATGGATCTGAACGGTAATGCCATTACTGTTTCAAACAAGGTCTGGGCTGAGATGAAAAAAAACATTCCGCATGAAGGAGGTAAGCCGGTTCACCCCATCAAGGCCGATGCTTTGAGGCCTGTGATTGAGCAATACAAAGACGCAGGCAAGCCATTCAAGATGGGGATGGTGTTCCCGGTCTCTACCCATAACTACGAGCTACGTTACTGGTTGGCTGCGGGTGGTATCCACCCAGGTTATTACGCACCAGACAAGGGGGATACCTCGGGCACTATCGATGCAGAAGCATTGTTGTCGGTCACGCCTCCACCACAAATGCCATCGACTATGGAGGCAGGTACCATCGACGGTTACTGCGTAGGCGAACCATGGAACCAGCAGGCCGTGTTCAAAGGCATTGGTGTGCCAGTCATTACCGATTATGAAATCTGGAGAGACAATCCAGAAAAAGTCTTTGGTGTTAGCAATAAGTGGGCAGAAGAAAACCCTAACACTCACATTGCGGTCGTTAAAGCCATGATCCGTGCTGCTAAGTGGCTGGATGACAATAACAACGCCAATCGTCCTGAAGCGGTGAAGATTCTGTCACAGTCCAACTATGTGGGTGCGGATTACGACGTTATCGCCAACTCCATGACCGGTACGTTTGAATATGAAAAGGGTGACAAACGTGCAGTGCCAGACTTCAATGTCTTCTTTCGCCACAACGCCACATACCCTTACTACTCAGATGCAATCTGGTATCTGACGCAGATGCGTCGTTGGGGTCAGATCTCTGACGAGAAGCCAGATAGCTGGTTCATGGATATCGCCAAGAAGGTCTACCGTCCTGACATCTACACCATTGCTGCGAAAGAGCTGATTTCTGAAGGCAAGATTCCGGCTGCTGAGTTCCCTGACTTTACCAAGGAAGATGGTTTTCGGGCGCCACAAACAGGTTTCATTGATGGCATTACCTATGACGGTAAAAAACCTAATGACTACCTGAAGAAATTCAGCATTGGTCTGAAGGGTAGCGACAAGATCTAAAGCAAGCTTCCCCCCTCCTGTTTAGGAGGGGGAATTAACACCAAACCCCAACACTTGAAACAGGGTGAAGCAATGAAAACCAAGATTATTAATTCTCTCGAAATATCCGGTCTCTCATGGCTGGTGCCCGTAGTGCGCTTAAGCAGCGGTGAAAACCCACGCGAACAACTCAACGAGATAATGACGGTGATTGGCCTGCCGCTGATTGCAATCGCCTTATTTCTATTTTTATGGGCGGGTGCCGCGTCACAGGTTAAAACCAGCCTCGGTGTTCTGCCTGGCCCAAGTCAGGTATGGGAACAGGCACAAGGCTTATATGCTGAACACGTAAGCGAGCGACAAAAGGAAGTGGCCTTTTACGAGCGCCAGAACGAGCGCAATGCCAAGAAATTGGCCAAAAATCCCGACGCAGAAATAAAGGTGCGTGAATACACCGGCCGCGCCACGTTTATCGACCAGATCTGGACTAGCCTGGGGACAGTCTTTACAGGATTCTTTTTCGGGGCGCTGATCGCCATACCCATAGGTGTTGCCTGCGGCCTGAGCCAAAAACTCTATGGCGCAATCAGCCCTCTGGTACAGATATTTAAACCTGTATCACCGCTAGCCTGGCTGCCGATCGTCACCATGATAGTCAGTGCCGTTTATGTTAGTGATGCGCCAATGTTTGATAAGGCGTTTATTACTTCAGCCATTACGGTCACGCTTTGTTCACTGTGGCCGACCCTGATCAATACTGCTGTCGCCGTCGCCTCAATCGACAAAGACCTGATCAATGTTGGCAGAGTAATACGCCTGCATTGGTTGACACAGGTATTCAGGATTGCCATTCCAGCCGCACTGCCAATGATCTTCACTGGCCTGCGTATCTCGCTGGGTATTGGCTGGATGGTGTTAATCGCTGCCGAGATGCTAGCGCAAAACCCGGGCCTGGGTAAGTTCGTCTGGGATGAATTTCAAAATGGCAGTTCAAACTCACTGGGGCGAATCATGGTTGCGGTGGTTAGCATTGGTCTGATCGGTTTTCTGTTGGACTGGTTGATGATGACACTGCAAAAGGTATTGTCGCATGACAAAACTGCTGGGAGTTAATTGAGTAAGAACAAATCCTGTAAAGGTAAAAAATAAGAGGGCAACAAAATGTCAGTGGTTCAAATGTTAAAAAAAGATGCAATGATTGAAGAAAGTATGAACACACCAAAAGGACACTACCAGCGTGCATTCCTTGATCTTAGCGGAATCTCTATTGAGTTCCCAACCAAGAAGGGGCCATATAGAGCGCTGGATAACGTCAACCTGAAGATCGCCAAAGGTGAGTTTGTTTCCATTATCGGCCACTCGGGTTGCGGTAAGTCAACGGTTTTAAACATCGTTGCCGGTCTTTACAAGACCACTACCGGTGGTGTGATTCTCAACGGTAAAGAGGTGGACGAACCCGGCCCTGATCGAGCTGTGGTGTTTCAAAACCATTCACTATTGCCGTGGTTAACCTGTTTTCAGAATGTTGAGATTGCAGTAAAGGCAATCTTCAAAAAGAAAAAAACCAAGCGGGAGATGAAGGAATGGATCGAACATAATCTGCATCTGGTGCACATGGATCATGCCATGCACAAATATCCGGCCGAGATCTCCGGTGGCATGAAGCAGCGTATCGGCATTGCCCGGGCACTGGCAATGGAACCGACAGTGTTGTTGATGGATGAACCCTTCGGTGCGCTGGATGCATTGACCCGCGCCCACCTACAGGATTCAGTAATGGAGATCCAGGCAGAGCTCAATAACACCGTCATCATGATTACCCATGATGTTGATGAATCAGTGTTGTTGTCAGACAAGATTGTGATGATGACCAATGGCCCGGCGGCAACAGTAGGGGACGTCTTGAACATCGATCTGGAACGACCGCGTAATCGCCTTGAGCTGGCGGATGACCCGCAGTACAACAAGTATCGCGCAGATGTCTTGAAGTTCCTCTATGAGCGTCAGCGCCGGCCACAGGAGTAACCAGAACAGTATGGGGCAATATTTTTCCCGAGCTATTGTCAGGGGATATTGTAGATACGCATATAAATTACTTCAGCACCTTTACAATAACCCCAGCTTCAATTTTGCCGCATCGCTGATCCGTTCCTGACTCCATGGTGGGTCCCAGACAATATCAATTATCACATCCTCAACCCCTACGACCCTTCGAACCCGATTGGCAACAATTTCCGGGAAACTCTGCGCCACCGGGCAACCCGCTGTGGTCAAGGTCATTCGGATTAAAACGTGGCCGTGTTGGTCAATACTGAGATCATAGATCAAGCCCAGGTCGTAGATATTCACCGGGATTTCGGGATCATAGATCTCTTTTAGGGTGTTGATTATCTCTGTTCTGAGTCGGTCTTGCTGTGGCATCTCTGACGCTTCCTGTTGTTTTAACTTATCCGCTGAGAGCTCCGGCTGATTGTTACTAAATAATTTCTCAAACACAATCATCTCCTTATTCGGTCGTGACCGGTTCGTCAGTTTGATGCAAGGCGGCCTGCAAGGTATGCCATGCCAGAGTGGCACACTTGACCCGCATCGGATATGAGCGGATCCCTTGCAGTACTTTTAGTTTGCCAATATCCATCACATCCGTAGTGGACTTCTCGGTAGTCAACAGCTCGTGCATCTTGTTGAAGAGCTGTTCTGCTTCTTCTACGTGTTTACCCTTCAGTGCCTCGGTCATTAAAGATGCCGAGGCGGTTGAAATGGCGCAGCCGTGGCCGTCAAAGCCAAGGTCCTCAATCACACCGTTGTTCACGGTCAGATAGAGCATAAGTTCATCTCCGCATAATGGGTTGTAACCACGAGCATAACGATTGGCCCCGGTTGGTTTATGCTGAAAATTACGTGGCCTGCGATTGTGATCAAGGATAGTTTCTTCATAGAGTTCCCGGAGCATATTATTCATGCCAGCAACTCCCTTGCTTTCTCTAATCCCTGGACAAGGCGATCAATCTCGTCAGTAGTGTTATACAAGGCGAATGAGGCGCGGGTGGTCGCTACTACTCCCAGGCACTTGATCAGTGGCATGGCGCAGTGATGTCCGGCGCGTACAGCTATACCGTGTTGATCCAGAACGGTAGCGATATCATGCGGATGAACACCCTCGATTACGAATGAAACGATACTGGCTTTGGCTTTCGCTTGACCAATTATCCTCAAACCTTTGATGTCTGCTAATGCTTCACTCGCGTAGCTCAACAACCTATGTTCGTGTGCGGCGATAGACTGCATGCCGATTTCGTTGAGGTAATCAATGGCTGCGCCCAAACCAATGGCACCGGCAATATGAGGAGTGCCTGCCTCGAACTTGTGCGGCAGCCTGGCATAAGTGCTTTTTTCAAAGCTAACTGTCTCGATCATCTCGCCGCCACCATGATACGGCGGCATGCGTTCAAGCAGCTCACGTTTTCCATACAGTATTCCAATACCGCTTGGGCCATACATCTTGTGTCCGGAAAAAGCGTAGAAATCGCAATCCAAGGCCTGCATATCGATCGCCAGATGGGGCACGGCCTGGGCACCATCCACCAATACCTTAACGCCATGATGATGAGCCAGGTCTATGATCTCGGTAAGCGGGTTGATGGTCCCTAACACATTGGAGATATGAGTCAGCGCCAGCAGCCGGCTACGACCATTCAAGAGTGACGTCAATCGATCCAGGTCAAGTTCGCCGACATCATTAATAGGTACGACCTTGAGTTGTGCCCCGGTCTGTTCACAGACCAATTGCCATGGCACGATATTGGAATGATGCTCCATGGCCGTGATGATAATCTCATCCCCCGACTGCAGTAGCGGCCGGGCATAACTTTGCGCCACCAGATTGATCGCTTCGGTAGTGCCGCGCACAAAGATGATTTCTTCCGCATGCTCGGCATTAATGAACGCCTGCACCTTGCGGCGGGCCGCTTCAAAGGCAGCGGTGGAACGTTCACTCAGGGCATGGATGCCGCGGTGGACATTGGCATAGTCGTGACGATAACAGTGGTCGATCGCCTTGATGACAGCTAATGGTTTTTGACTGCTGGCACCGTTATCCAGATAGGCCAACGGATTGCCGTTAATCATTTGATCCAGGATAGGGAAATCCTGCCGAATCTGTTGTACGGGCAAAGAGGATTCCGCCATCGGGAGGGTGTTCTGTTCAGGCCATAAACTCATCTCAGCGATTCCTGTAATTGGTCGCCATTGTGTAAATGTTTTAATAACAACTCACGCGCTGCTCCCTTTATATCCTCCAGTGGACACAATTCAATGTTGTGACTGGCAAAGGCGAACAGCATCAGGTTACGCGCCGTAGCTTTATCGATACCGCGCGAGCACAGATAAAACAACACATCCTCATCAAGCTGGCCGATGGTTGCCCCATGTGAACACTTCACATCATTAGCAAAAATCTCCAATTGCGGCTTGGTATCAATCTCCCCGCCCTGTGACAATAAAAGATTGTTGCTGGTAACTCTAGCATCACTGAGTTGCGCACCAGGGTGGACCTTGACCTTGCCATCAAACACCCCATGCCCATGTTCATCGGCAATACCACGATAGGTCTCACGGCTGGTGCAGGCAGGCGAACGATGATCGATCTGGGTCTGCATATCCAGATGCTGGCTGCCTTGGGCAAGAAACAGGCCATTGAGCAAGCACGTTGCCTGCTCGCCATTGAGTTTTAACTTAAGTTCGTTACGCATCAGCTGAGAACCAAATGCGAACAGGTGATTCTGGTAATGACTCGCTTGAGCCTGTTCGACCTGGGTGGCAGAGAAGTGTAACCCTGCTCGCCCCTCCAGCTGCAGTTTATAATGTTCCAGTTGTGCGCCTGCCGCCAAATGAATGTCGGTCTGGACATTGTTGACGTATTTTCCCTCGCCCAGTGCGACATGAGACTCAATCACCTGTGCCCGGCTATTTGGCTCCATGATAAAAATATTTCGGGAATAACTAGCCACTTTATCTTGAGCAGTGCTGATATATTGCAGGTGGATAGGTTTTACGACCTGGACATCAGCCAAAATATTGATTGCTGCACCATCGGTTATAAAAGCGTCATTCAAGGCATGAATGGCATCCTCTGCCAGTCGAGAATTTTGGAACATGGCAAGCGGCTGATTAGTTTTGCTATTGAGTAAGCTCGAGAGTTCACTGATCAACACCCCTGGTGGCAACGCATCCATGTCAGACATTGCCCGACTGAAATGGCCGTCAACGAATACCAGTCGGCTGGCGTCAAGTGAAGCTAGCGGCAACTGCTGCCACTCCTCATCGCTAATGTTTGTTCGCTGAACAGGGATTGGTTGATAGAGTTCTTTTTCCAGGGTCTGCAGCTGAGTGTATTTCCACGCTTCCTGTTTATGATTTGGAAATCCCAGCTCCTTGAGCCGCAGCAATGAAGCCTCGCGCATCGCCCTGACCCAAGCAACGTTATGGCCCGGCAACTGCCCTGCGAGCTGGTGGTAAAGCGTCTGATAGCTTTCCACAGCATTCATTACGCTATCTCTCCTGAGGTTACATCACCAGCCTGACAGACCCAGCCATAACCCTTCTCTTCCAGGGCTTCAGCCAATTCGGGGCCGCCGGACTTGACGATACGTCCTTGGAACAGGACATGCACATAATCAGGTTTAATATACGCCAACAGCCGCTGATAGTGGGTCACCATCACAATGGCGCGGTCTTCACTGCGCAATGCATTGACACTATTGGCGACTACTCTTAAGGCATCAATATCCAGGCCAGAATCAATCTCATCCAGAATCGCCAGCTGCGGTTCCAGAACGCTCATTTGCAGGATCTCATTGCGCTTTTTCTCACCCCCGGAGAAACCTTCATTGACACTGCGGTAAAGCAAATCCTTACTGATCCCGAGTTCGACCATACGTTCGCTGACACGTTCAAGAAAGTCCATCGCATCCAGTTCCGGCAGGCCCCTCTGTTTGCGCATGGCATTCACGGCCGCCTTGAGCAGATAGACATTCGACACCCCCGGAATCTCCACCGGATATTGAAAACCGAGAAACAGTCCATGGCGGGCCCGTTCTTCAGGCGGCATCGCCAAAAGATCTTTTCCCTGGTAGAGAATTTCGCCTTGCGTGACCTCAAAGCCGGGGCGGCCCGCCAACACATGTGCCAGGGTGCTCTTGCCAGAGGCGTTCGGACCCATGATGGCATGCACTTCTCCTGCCTTGATGGTGAGATCAATGCCGCGCAGGATCGCCTGACCCTCCACCTCGGCGTGAAGATTGGATATCTGTAACAAACTGTTTTGAGTCATTAACCGACACTCCCTTCCAGGCTGACGCCGAGTAGTTTCTGCGCCTCAACCGCGAACTCCATTGGTAACTCCTTGAAGACCTCCTTACAAAAACCATTGACGATCATCGATACCGCATCCTCCTGTGACAGACCACGTTGCTGACAGTAAAACAATTGATCCTCACCGATCTTTGAGGTCGAGGCCTCGTGCTCGACCTTGGCGCTGGGATTTCTCACTTCAATATAGGGAAAGGTGTGCGCACCGCAGCGGTCACCGATCAGCAACGAATCGCATTGGCTATAGTTACGCGCGTTCTCTGCCCGTTTGTGGATCTGCACCAGTCCGCGGTAGGCATTCTGCCCATGAGCGGCCGAAATACCCTTGGAGATAATGGTGCTACGGGTATTCTTGCCCACATGGATCATCTTGGTGCCGGTATCCGCCTGCTGGTAGTTATTGGTCAGTGCTACCGAATAGAACTCACCAACTGAATTGTCTCCTTTCAAAATGCAGCTGGGATATTTCCAGGTAATCGCCGAGCCAGTCTCCACCTGAGTCCAGGAGATCTTGGCATTACGGCCTTTGCAGAGCCCACGCTTGGTGACGAAGTTATAGATTCCGCCACGGCCTTCGGCATCCCCCGGATACCAGTTCTGCACTGTTGAGTATTTAATTTGTGCATCGTCCAGCGCCACCAATTCAACTACCGCAGCGTGTAACTGATTTTCATCACGCATAGGTGCGGTGCAACCTTCAAGATAACTGACATAGCTTCCCTCTTCGGCGATGATCAGCGTACGTTCAAACTGACCTGTCATTGCAGCGTTGATACGAAAATAAGTGGACAACTCCATCGGGCAACGCACCCCTTTTGGCACATAAACAAATGAGCCGTCTGTGAACACTGCCGCATTCAGTGCTGCATAGAAGTTGTCGCGTTTTGAGACCACCGAGCCAAGATAACGTTGTACCAGTTCCGCATGTTTCTGCACTGCCTCGGAAAAAGAACAGAAGATGATACCCATCTCAGCCAGCTTGTCCTTAAAGGTAGTGGCAACCGAAACACTGTCGAAAACAGCATCCACCGCGACCCCGGCCAGGATCTTCTGCTCTTCCAAGGGGATACCCAGTTTTTCATAGGTACGCAACAGCTCAGGGGCCACCTCATCCAGACTTTTCGGGCGATCCTGTTTTTTAGGGGCAGAGAAATAACTGATGGCCTGAAAATCAATCGCCGGATACTCAACGTGGGCCCAATGTGGCACCATCATCTTCTGCCAATGACGAAAAGCATCAAGTCGCCATTCAGTCAAAAACTTAGGTTCGTTTTTCTTGGCTGAAATAGTTCGAATGACGGCCTCACTCAGGCCTGGTGGCAAGGTATCACTTTCAATATCTGTCACGAAACCAGCTGGGTATTCCCGGCTGATCAACTCCTCGATATTTGGCATACCTGCATTCATAGGGCCACCTCCTGTGATTTAACGAAGAAGCCCCTTCAACACCGCAATGTTTGTCATGGGACTGCCTTGATTGAGTTTCACCAGATCGATTTGAGCCAATAAGTCATAGATAAAGCGATTGATTCCCTTCCATTGATTACGCGTGCTGCATTCAGCCTCGATAACACATGCGCTATCCTTGGTACTGCATTCGGTGAGCGCCAACGGCCCCTCCAAGGCATCAATGATTTCCATCAAAGTAATCCGGTCCGGTGCTCTGCTAAGCATATAACCGCCCGACGGCCCGCGCTGGGATATCAGTAAGCCGTTTTGAGTCAAATACTTCAATACCTTGCTCACCGTAGGGTTAGGCAGACTCAATTTCTCAGCCAATTCATAGGCGCTCGTAGTAACCTGCGGCGTTCTGGCCAAGTGGCTCATCACCAAAACGCCATAATCGGTTAGCTTGCTTATACGGACCATATCGCTTCCTCTCTGTCTGTACAGGACCAATATAGTACTAATTGGCTGCATTGCAAGTTTTCACTCAATAATTTCTATCAACTATCCACCTAAAAAACGGCATTATCTGAACAATTAAAACACCCAACAGTGGATTGATTTCTGTAGCCCCTCTTCAAGAATAATATAACCAGGGTAGGCACGGTTTATATTTCCCGCAACGGATCTATACTTTTTGTATCACCCTTCAGAATTTCGAATCACACGACAGACAGCGACCATAGAACGGCATGTCAATTCAGGAGGATTGCTATGGAAGACGTCGGCTCAGATCTGTTGCAACAATTTCCTGCCCTACAGCGACTTAACCAAGCTGCCAGACAACAATTTCTGTTACAGGCAAAGATCCATCACTACAGTGCCGGGACTAGGTTGTTTCATGAAGGAAAAGAATGTGACAGGTTTATACTATTGTTGGAAGGGCGTTTGCGCGTACAGAAAATGACTGCAGATGGCCACGAAATCGTGCTTTATCATGTCGAGCCGGGGCAGAGTTGCTGGCTTACCAATGCCTGCCTTCTGGGCGGCCAACGCTATCCCGCCGAGGCAGTTTCTGAAACAATGCTGGTACTGTTATCCATCCCTAAAACCGCCTTCATGCAAGCGATCAATGGCAGTTTGGAATTCCGAAGCGAAATATATGCACTCATCAATGCTGCCATAAACAACCTCATCACTCTGGTGCAGGAGGTCGCTTTCGGCCACCTGAATCATCGTCTTGCACAGTTCTTGATCAAGCTTTCGAAAAAAAATATTCGGGTGCACATCACTCATCAGGAGCTGGCCATCGAACTCGGCACTGCCCGCGAAGTTATTAGCCGCTTACTTAGTCGGCCCTGAAAATAGCTATAACCAACTGATAACAAACGACAAACCGGGTAAAACATAGTGCTCATTTCGACCGGGTAAGTTACAATACAAACACGGTTTCCGGTCGAAATGGTGAACAAAAT